>Ga0307998_1000382_pt1 | contig 25605 bp, 30 predicted proteins | sample Davwhametageno37_FD_203147 | JGI IMG/M metagenome (GOLD analysis project Ga0307998, IMG submission 203147) | Marine microbial communities from Davis Island wharf, Antarctic Ocean - #37 | ecosystem: Environmental > Aquatic > Marine > Unclassified | place: Antarctic Ocean: Davis Island wharf... | reverse complement strand
GGAAACGTGGCCAGCTAAAGAAGATCAAACGTGCTTACAATAAACGATTCCGTAAGCAGACGAAGGAGTTAATGATGACTAAACTAGAAATACGTAAGCATACTAAGGAGGAAACACATGACTGAAGATACCAACAGACCAATCAAGGTAACAGAGATAGAAGAACATGAGGATGGCAGTGCTACCTTACAGGTTGAGTGTGACCCAAAAACCTTTGCAGCTATCTTCAACGTGGGGTTTGTCGCCTTAGTTAAGAGAGGTCTTGATGGTTAAAGTTTTAGTTGACGGTGACATCTTCGCATACCGTGCAGCCTTCTCCTGTGAGAACGATCCAGTAGAGGATGCCCTAGATAAACTAGACAGCATCATGGAGGAGGCACTAGAGGAGGTGATGTGGGAGATTGACCCTGAGGGTTACCAAGTATTCCTTACAGGTAAGGGTAACTTCAGGTTCGACTATGCTATCACACACCCATATAAAGGTAACCGCAAGGACGCCCCTAAGCCTCAACACCTTCAAGCTATCCGTCAACACATGATAGATAACTGGGATGCTATTGTGTCAGAGGGTGAAGAAGCTGATGACCTGTTAGGTATATGGGCTACAGATCAGGGGTCTGACACCACTATCGTTTCTATCGACAAGGACATGCTTCAGATACCTTGTCATCACTACAACCCTACACGCCGTACCTTAGTCACTATGTCAGAACGTGAGGGTGCTAAGTTCTTCTACACTCAGATCCTTACAGGTGACACAGCTGATAACATCGTAGGTCTGTATGGTATTGGCCCTAAGAAAGCTGACAAGATACTGCTTGATGTACACAGTGACGAAGAGATGTACCTTGAATGTCTCCATGCCTACGGTGGTGATGAGACTCGTGTCATTGAGAATGCTAGGCTACTGTGGTTACGCCGTCATGTAGGGCAGATATGGGAGCCACCTAAATGCGTTTCAGATCAGGCTTAGAGAAGAGAACAGCTGACTTCCTCAACAAACGTAAGGTTAAGTTCCAGTACGAGGAGGTCAAACTTAAGTGGCAAGACTTACGGATGAAGACATACACCCCTGACTTTGTACTAAGTAACGGTATCATCATAGAAACCAAGGGGAGGTTCATTCATAGTGACAGAACCAAACATTTATTTGTCAAGAAACAACACCCAGACCTTGACATTCGTTTCGTTTTCAGTAACCCTAGAGCTAAGTTGTACAAGGGTTCGAAGACAACATATGGTGACTGGTGTGACAAGAATGGGTTCCAGTATGCTAAAGAAACAATACCCATTGAGTGGTTAAAGGAGAAGAAGACCTAATGGTGATTGACAATGTTTGATTTAGACAGTAAACTTCGTGCTCTCGTAGAGAACTATGGCCTGACACTACTGTTAGAGCAGAACGAAATATCAGAGCTACTCATAGTACAATTCCTGATAGACGAGAACCTCATTGACTTAGATGATTACTTTAATTTAGATGCTGAGATGGAAGAATGGAAGAGGATAGAAGAATGAACTTCAAAGAGTACCAAACCAAGGCAGTAAGCTTTGCAATCTACCCTGCCACCCATAAGGTTCTGTACCCTACCTTGGGCCTGTGTGGTGAGGCTGGTGAGGTAGCTGAGAAGGTTAAGAAGCAAGTACGGGACGGTGTGTTCAGTCGTCACGAGACAGCTAAAGAACTAGGCGATGTACTGTGGTACCTAGCTAACCTAGCTAACGATCTGGGCTACAGCCTACATGAGATTGCTGAGAACAACATTGAGAAGTTAGAGAGCCGTAAGGAACGTAACGTAATCCAAGGAAGTGGAGACAATAGATGAGTTGGATACGTAGGTACTGGAACTTCTTAGCTACATGGCGGGAACATCGTAATGCCATTAAACAACTTAACATGTTGACAACACGAGAGTTGAATGACATTGGGTTAAGCAGATCAGACATTGACCGCCTAGTGTGGTTAGACGAAGACAAAGATAACCGAGGAAGAGAACTTAAATGAGCAATCAACTACCTACAGACTATCAATCTTTCATCCACAAGTCACGGTATGCTAAGTACCATGAGGGTTTAGGTCGTGAGTCATGGGATGATACAGTCACACGTTTCTCAGTGAACGTGATCCGTGACATGGTTGACCCAAAGACTAAGTACGCATTGGAGCAAGCCATCCTTGGCCTAGAGGTTATGCCTTCCATGCGTTCACTGATGACAGCTGGTGCAGCTGCTGAACGTGACAACACTTGTATGTACAACTGTAGCTATCTAGCCGTAGATGACCTTAAGGCCTTCGATGAGGCTATGTTCATCTTGCTCTGTGGTACAGGTGTTGGCTTCAGTGTCGAACGTCAGTCCATCTCCAAGCTCCCTGAAGTCCCTGAGTTGTTCGAGAGTGAGACTAACATCGTCGTCAAGGACAGTAAGGAAGGGTGGGCTAAGTCTCTGCGTCAATTGATTGCACTCCTGTACAGTGGTGAGGTTCCTACGTGGGATGTATCTAAGGTACGTCCAGCTGGTGCGGCACTCAAGACATTCGGTGGTCGTGCATCAGGTCCAGCACCATTGGTTGACTTGTTTAACTTCACCATTGCTACCTTCAAGAAGGCATCAGGTCGTAAGTTGTCATCCGTTGAGTGTCATGACATCATGTGTAAGATCGGTGAAGTTGTAGTCGTTGGTGGTGTACGTCGATCAGCTATGATCTCATTGTCTAACCTATCAGATGATCGTATGCGTTCAGCTAAGTCAGGTGCATGGTGGGAGAACAACCCACAACGAGCATTGGCTAACAACTCTGTGTCATACACTGAGAAGCCTGACAACCTATCCTTTATGAGAGAATGGATGGCATTGGTTGAATCAGGTTCAGGTGAACGTGGTATCTTTAACCGTGAAGCATCTAAGAAACAAGCAGCCTTGAATGGTCGTCGTGATGCTGACTACGAGTTCGGAACTAATCCGTGCAGTGAAATAATTTTACGCCCAAGCCAGTTTTGCAACCTAACAGAGTGTGTGGTACGTGCTACTGACACGATAGAGACACTATCTGAGAAGGTACGTCTAGCTACAATCCTAGGTACTATCCAGTCAACCTTCATTAAGTTCCCGTACCTACGTAAGCAGTGGACAGACAACACAGCAGAGGAACGTCTGTTAGGTGTGTCTCTAACTGGCATCATGGACAACCCACTGATGACCCTCAAGAACGAAGGATTGGATAAGACCCTTGCTCACCTTAAAGAAGTTGCTGTGGCTACCAATGCAGAATGGGCTGACCGTCTCGGTATCCCTGTTGCTGCTGCTATCAGCTGTGTTAAGCCTAGTGGGACTGTTTCACAGCTCGTTGACTCAGCATCTGGAATCCACGCCAGACACAGCCCCTACTATATCCGTACCGTCAGAGGTGATAACAAAGACCCTCTCACCCAGTTCATGAAGGATCAAGGTATCCCTAACGAACCTGATGCGTTCAAGCCAGACCAGACTACAGTGTTTAGCTTCCCGCAGAAGGCTCCTGATGGTGCCGTATGTACTAAGGACATGACAGCTATCGAACAGCTAGAGATGTGGCTCATGTACCAACGTAACTGGTGTGAACACAAACCATCTGTCACCATCAATGTTAAGGGTGACGAATGGTTAGAGGTTGGTGCCTTCGTATACAAACACTTCGATGAGATGTCAGGTGTGTCATTCCTACCGTTCAACGAACACACATACCAACAGGCACCATACCAAGACTGCGGTAAGTCAGACTATGATATGCTTAAATCTGTCATGCCTAAAAGAATTGACTGGACAAAGCTTTCAGAGTATGAGAATGAGGATAACACATCAGGTAGCCAAACACTTGCGTGTTCAGGTGACTCCTGTGAAATCGTAGACTTAGTATAAACCTAGAAAGGAACTAACATGTTCGAACTATTATTCTTCACAGTATCCGTTGTAATCGGTGTCGGAATCATAGAGGAGATTATCGTCCCAGTGGCATCTCAAGCTATTGAAATAGTAAAGCCTGTAGTTGACCAAGCCATCAACTTAGTAAAGCCTTCCGAGTAACCTCCCCCTACCTGAGCATGTGTTTAAACTGCTTCCATTTAATTTAACATGAGGGACCGACATGTATACGATGATTACCCGTAACGACTGCAAGTACTGTGACAAAGCTAAGGCTTTACTTAAGGCCAAGAACATTGACTTTACCACGTACAACATCGAAGAAGGTTCAAGCAAGTGGGTGTTGTCACTCATGAAGGAAGCTAACATCAAGACTGTACCTCAGATCTTTGCATCTAATGGTAGTCTTGTAGGTGGTTACCGTGACTTGGAATCCTTAGTGGAGTTTATTGGGGGTAAGGAATATTGAAACCTGTACGTAAACCGTTTAGCCGTAGCCTATACGAAGCCTATGATGCACCAGCCCGTGATGCTCTTGTGTCATACCTAGAAGGTAAAGGTCACGTCATTGTTTCCAACGAGGAGAACTACAATGTGGACGTTGTGTCTCAGAAGAATGGTTACACCTACTTCAATGAGGCTGAGGTTAAGACAGCATGGAAGGGTGACTGGAACACCAACTGGAAAGAGATCAGGCTACCTGAACGTAAGCAACGGTTAGTTGAGAAGTATGCTAGTGACAAAGGTGTCCTTAACTTCTACATCTTTCGTCCTGACTTCAAGCAAGCATGGCGTATCAAGGACACACAGCTTACTGAAGGGGGTCTTAAGGAGGCTCACGGTAGGTACATAGCTAAAGGCGAGAAGTTCTTCCACATCCCCTTCACAGAAGCAGAATTGGTTATCCTCTAATGGTACAGCAACAGCCTAAGAAGAAGCAAGACCCACGCCGTAGCACCACATACAAGGGTGCATCTAAGAAACCACCCGTTGAGTTGATCCCTCGTACCCCTAGACAGAAAGACTTCATTGATGCACTAAACAGTTTCAGTCAAGTCTTTGTCTTAGGTCCAGCTGGTACAGGTAAAACGTATATCACAGCTACCTATGCAGCTAAACAGTATACAGCTAAACAGATTGATAAGATCGTTATCACTCGCCCTCACGTAGCTGTAGGTAAGGAGCTAGGTTTCCTTAAGGGTGACCTCCAAGAGAAGACAATGCCATGGGCCTTACCTGTGTTAGATGTACTAGAGAAACATATGGGCAAGGGTACAGTTGAGACAGCCATCAAACTAGGTAACATTGAGATGGCACCACTGGCCCTGATGCGTGGTCGTTCCTTTGAGCAGGCATTCATCATCGTTGATGAGACACAGAACATTACCACACACGAACTCAAGATGCTGTTGACAAGGGTTGGTGAGGGGTCAACCATTGTTCTTAACGGAGATGTGCAACAGTCAGATTTAAAAGAAGCTGATGGGTTGTCAAAGGTTATACATCTTGCTAAGAAGCATCTACTACCTGTACCGATCATTGAGTTTGGTGTTGATGACATTGTTCGTAGTGACATCTGTGCTCAGTGGGTTAAAGTCTTTATGAAGGAGAAACTATAGTATGGCTAAGTGGACAATAGACGGTGTTGGTCAGTGTAAACAACACGAGTATGACGACTACCATGAGGAAGTTGACAACATAAACGAACCCCCTCACTACGGTAATGGTGAGATCGAATGTATTGACTACATGAAGGACAACATGGACCCTCTGATGTTCATGGGCTACCTAGAGGGTAACACTAAGAAATACCTGCACCGTTACCGATACAAAGAAACACCACTGCAAGACCTACGTAAGGCACAGTGGTATCTAGACCGTCTCATCGAAGAGATGGAAGGAGAATAACAAAGAAGCCCCAAGGAGAAATCCAAGGGGCTTTATTTTTGTTTACTTCTTTTTAGTGACAGGCTTCTTCTTAGTGCCCTTGCCGTATGGCATCTTCTTACCGTTCTTAACTGGCATACTACTTCTTCCTTTTCTTTGCTGCTTGTTTAAAGTTCTTAGTTGTAGCCTGACACCCCTGCATTCTTTAGTCTTGTATCTTTTTCTTTAGCCATTAAAACTTTCCCTGCTGTTTACCTATGTAGAAGAGTAATAGAAGTAGACCAGCTACTCCAGCTAAGGCAAAGAGGATACCTAACGTCACGTTGACACACTTATTATAGAACTCTTGTTTCTTATAGACAAGCTCACGTTGTTCCTTACGCATCTTAGCCTCAGTGCGTACTATTTCATCCCAAGCAGAGGGACCATGTACAAAACTAATGTAGCTACGTAGCTCCTCACGCATTTCCTTAGCCTGTTGCTTACAGGACCAAGCCTCTAATGCCTGACTTTGTGTGTCAGAAAACATCTTATACATAGGCGGCTTAGAGGCTTGCTCATGTGCAAAGTCAAGGTCAGACAGAGCCTTAGACCACTGATTCAGTTGAGACCCCATAGAGGAGATCTCCTTACCTACTTCGAAGCCCTTCTTGATAGCTTTATAGGCTGTACTGGCTGCTGCTATACATGTAAGAGGGTCCATTACCGAGGGTCATTTCTGTCAGACACTTTCTCCATCATAATTCTGATAGACTTTATATTCTCATCTATCCTAGCTAGTGTAAGGGCTTGAGATTGTACTACGTCCTCTAAAGAACCGAGACGAACATCCTGTCTAAGCAGTTCTTTCTCGTTGTTCTTGATGTTGTTGTCCATAGACGATACATACCAGACCAGTGACACAGTTTGTAGGAAGATAGCTACAACAAACGTTAGTGGTACTGACTTAGATAGATGCCATTCTTGATCATTCATTTGGTAAACCCTGCTCCGAAGTATAGACCAACAATGGCTGATACTATGTGTGTGTCTAGTGGTGTGATGACAAAGCCATAAGCTGCTTTCCACTGTATTGCCTCGGTAGTACCGAACAACCAGTTAAAGAATCCACCCTGCATTTCTGTGTAACCGACTACGACACTGACTTCAGGGTACCATACAGCTACGAGCTTAGGTAGTACAATGATAGAGAACACAGCTGACAGTGCAATGATACGTCTTGTCCATGCGAAGTGTTTGTCATTCTTGCCATGCTCTCTGGCTTTGTTAACGGCACCAATGAGTGCCTTCTGTTGTTCGTGTTTGTTCTTCATAGACTGACCCCAGATGGACATTACTCCACCTAAGATCGTTGAGAATAGCATTGTGATTAGTTCTAGAGGTAAGCCGAACATTAGTTAACCTCCAAGTCACCTAATCTTTCATTCAAATCAGGTTTTGTCCAAGATTTTAACACAGTACCACCGTCTTTCTTTATGTCGTACTTAGTGCCTGTCCGCTCACCGTTTGTCATAACAGATTCTGTTGTAATAGTAGAAGCTTCTTCACCAGTCTTTGCTACAAGGTTATAAGTTTGAGCACGGCGTTTCAACAGACCTCTTGGGTAGTTCTTTGTTGTAACTCCGTCCACCTTTTCCGTACCTGATTTAAAGTTAGTGGTAAAACCGATAAGGTTATCTGTACTTTTAGTATTGTCATCTTCCTTACTAGCTTCAGTAAGCATTGTCTGCACTGACGACCAAGAGGCTGCACCTATACCAGCATTCCATGTCATGTCATAGGCAGCTTGCTTAGCTCTATCTGTAAGGTCAGAGAAACCTGTTCCATAACTTCCTGCTGTCCTATCTCCAAATTCTGCGTAGACAGCTTTGGCCCATGCCTCATCATCTGTGTAGTCTGTGCGGGAAATACCAAACTTAGTTGCAGCTGAGTAGTCAACACTTGACAAGGAACCTGCCCTTAGTCCATGCCGACCTGTTGGATCAAAGGCTGTACCGTCAGCTTTCTTGATACTGTTGGCATCAGGTACAATCCCGTGAGGAAGAGTAACAAAACCTCTACCGTCCAAGTGTATATTAGTCCCCTCTGCTAACGTAAGGCTATCAAAGCCTTCAGTAAGGGGAACTGTTTGTTCTACTGTAGTCGATGTACCATTCTTTGTAATGGTAGCAAATGTTGTATCCACTTCCAAAGCTTCAGCTGTACCTGTATCAACCTCTGATACTGTATCCTGTACAGGTGCAGATGTAAGACCCTGCGTAGGGTTTCTGACAATCATTGCATCCCCTACCCCTACAGTAACCCCAGCACCTGAGTCACCTTCAGGAGTAGTGGTAAACTCATTTACTTCAGTCATAGCTGTACCTGTAGGACGACCTAGTGACTCAGTGATACCAGAAGCTGAACGGATAGCTGCCTGTTCCTGAGCATCTTGCACAGCAAGGGTATCTATAGTAGGGCCTAGCTCTGTAGTTGTAACACTAGGGGCGGCAGGTAAGGTTGGGTTACCACGATCACCTAGAAACTCACTCAGCAGAGAACGTAACATACCTTCAATACCACCTGTGTCATTAGTCGGGGCTACCTGAGGTGCTGCTTGAGGTGTTACCTGAGGCGCAGCAGCTGTTTCCACATTAGCCTTACCTTTAGCTACGACCTTTGATCTGCTTCCGAATTGTGATTCCATGTTACTGTACCTTTTGTTCTGTGTCACCGTTACGGTTTGTGAAGAACTGACCAACAGTAAGAGAGTTAAACAACAACTCATCAACATCTGTTTCATCTGACCACACAATTTGCATTGGTTTGTTAATGTCAAAGCCTACCTTATCACGGTTAGGTTCAGGTAGCTCATTAAGGAGTGAAGCCTCTAAGTCTTTAGACTCAACACCTAGTTGTTTAAGCTTGTCTGAATAGTACTTAGTTTGACGAGCAATACCCATAGCTTTACTTAGATCACGGGAACCCTCACGAAGGAATGAGTCAACACCCTCTTGGTTACGAGCAAAGGTATCAAGCTTACGGCCACGATCCCTGAACATACTAATCATGTCACCGTTGTAGTAGGTTGTAGCATAGCTGTTGACCAAGGCTGCTGTCTTAGGGTTCAGTGGGATTGACAGGAAGTTACCTTCACCACTTACCTTCTTATCGAAGCGGTATGACACCTCACCTAATGCACTAACTGCAATGTATGAATCAGCCATCTTACCTGATGAAGCGGTTGCTGAAATGTTAAGCTGTGTTAGGAGTGCTTCTTTCCACTTAGCCTTAAGGTCTGCATGGACAGCTGGACTATCAGTCTTCAAGACCTTCATCTTAGAGAAGAAATCTGGTGTCAATGACTCGTCAATCGTAGTTGTCTTCATGAGGCTACCATTGTTAGCTAGAATACTCGCTGTCTTGGTGGCATTAGTCACGAAGATCTCAAGACCTGTGTCATCCTTAACAGATTCAGGTGTAAGTGAAGCATTCTCAGCTGCAGCTATAGTTAAGTTAGCTATGACGGCACCCTTCTCAAGGGAACTAGAGTGTTCGATAGCTTCATCTGTAAAGGTAGGTAAGGTATCTACTTCACCAGAAATAGGCTGTTCAGGTCCTGTTGACATTACCTCAGAATTAACAGGAATAGAGTAAGGCTCTCTGTCAACCTTAGAACCACCTAATTCGTTAAGGCTCTTAGCTACACTAGAGTAATTCTGTGCTGCAGTTGTAGCCCAGTACTCAGGACCTAAGTTCATAACCATGTTAGCTTGATCAGTCTTACCTGCGTCTAGTAGCTGGTTGACAGTATTCAAACGAACCTTCGTTAGATGCTCTTGAAGGTCAGCCTCAGTTGTAGCTAGTACATTAGAATCGAAAGACTTAGTGATCTTCAGGATGTTTTCTAGTTGGTCAAGACGTGCCTTAACTGGCTTATACATCTCGTCTGTGACACCTGTACCTTGGGTTAACTGACCACGTACTTGAAGCAAAGCTGCATCAGCTTGAGCTAGGAACTGTGGTTCAAGTTCACCACCACCCGACTCAACACTGTATAGTGACCAGAACTCTTTCTCTAAACCATCAAGAAGAAGCATAGAAGCTGGTAGTTCTTGTGTCATGAAAGACTCAGCACCTAGTGCCTTAGCCTCAGCTACAAGTAGACCAGCTGCACCCATTCTCTGTTGGTATGCGGTAGCTTGAGCTAGGATGTCCATGTCGGTAGGGTTTTCGTTACCTTGCTCAGCAAGTGTCTTTACAGCTAGTGCATACTGCCCTGCGTTTTCCTGTAAACCTTGCATACCTTGCTCTAAGGCTTGCTCTTGAGCATCAAAGGTAGCTAGCTCAAAAGGTACACCGATCATAGCTTCTACAGCTGCTTTCTCTTCATCACCGAAGTTGTTACCTGCAGCTGTGTGCTTAGCTACGACAGCTTCAACAGCATTCTTTAGCTTAGTTGGGTCGTCAGTTGTACCCTTCAAGGCGTGTAGGCTTGCAGCCAAAGCTGCGTTAGTGGTCTTATCTTTGCCAGCCTGTGTTGGTGCACGAGGCTCAAAGGCTGACAATAGTTTGCCTAGACCCTCAAGACCTGTTGCTGTGGGGGAGCTATAGGCTGAACTAGGTGCAGCTACTCCTTGTGCGTAGGATGTACCTGCGTCACCTACGTCTACTGAGAATCCAGCCATAGTTTTTCCTTAATTTACTTGTTGATTTAGAATACGTGCTTCGAACTGGGCAGCTGGAGTTAGTCCAGAAGCTGTTCTCAGGAGGTCTAGGATGTCATTAGCTGTCACTAGAGACCTTGTGATCGAAGCCTTGTTCTTCTTAGATAGAGGAGACAGGGAAATCTCTGCGTTAATAGCTTCCCACATGCGATCACCTCTTATCATATCATCTTTTGAACCACTATTCAAGAGGTTTAATGCAACTCTAGCTTTTTGTTGTAAACGAGTACGTGTCTCTTTGACAATAGCTGTCTCTTTGTACTGAATATCCTTGAAGTCATAGAAGTTCTGTACAGGTGCTGGTGTAGCACCGAAGGCAACAGAAAGTGCATCGTTGGTTTCCATACCACTGACAGCTACCTTACTAGTTTTACTCATGTAGTTACCTGATTCAACGATCTCACGTATCTTGTAGATCTTATCTACCGTAGAGATGTTACGAGCAACCTGAATTGCGTCATCCTTGAGAAGCTCCCATGAACCCTCAGTCATGATGTAACCAAGAGCATTAGATATAGGCTTACGGATGTCATTGACAATAGAACCTGATGGACCAAACAAGGTCTCTAGTACACTGTCTTCCTTGAAGCCTCTAAACACGTCAAAGACCTGATCAATAGGGGCTACACGGGTCGCATACGCAGTCTCAGTACCCAGTAGGTATGACAAGGCTTGATCCATGAAACCAAACTTAAGGTTGTTGTACGCATTTACCGCATCTGGGTCATCAGCTTCATAGCCCATCTTCTCGACTACGTAGCCTGTCATGTGACCAGCACCTACGCCTGTCAATCCGAACATAGGCCCCATAGCTAAGGCCATACGAACACGTTCACCTCCTGTGAAGTTACGACCAACAATTACATTCTCCATAGCTGCCATTGTGAAGGACAACCACTGAGCAGGTACACGAGCAGGTCCACCAGTTACAAGGTTCTTTGACTGTGATGTCATACGGAATGTTAGATCTTGTTCACGGTTCGTGAGCCAAAGTAGACCTTCATCTGACATAGGGCTTTCATTTGGACGTTTAGCTCTGTGCTCAAGGTAAGCTGTCACCAGTCCTACCATACGAGAGGCACGTTCACCTTCCTTAAAGAAGACAGTACTCTTGTCTAGGAGACCACCAGCTGCTTCTTTTCCTTTAGCCAGTAGATTGCTTGAGGCACCGTACTTCTGTGGTCCCTGAAGTTCCACAATGGAGTCATCAACGATGTTACGGCCACTCTGGTTAATCCAGTCTACCATATCGGTTAGTTCAGCTTCATCTAGACCTAGAGGCTTAGTGAGTTTAGCCATACGTTTGATAGCTAATGCACGAGTAGGCCCGTCCTTAAGCTTAGTGATGACAAGTAGTGGTGTAGCCATACCTACAGCCTTTGAGCCATGGATAGGTGAGATAGCTGCAACAGTCAGGGAGTGAAGGCTCTGTAACACGAACTGATCAATGTTCAAGAAACCAAACTTAGAGTAGAAACCTACCTGCATAAGGCGTGATGCTGGGTCAGAACCAGTTAGGTCAACCTTCTTACCTGTGGCACCGAAGATAAACTCAGTGGCTTGTGTAGTTGCTACTTCCCATTTGTCACTTAACCATGTGGGTTGGTTCAATCTACGTTTAATCACGTCTTGTTGTTCACGTAGCTGAGCAGTGATGTCGTCGTAACCACCAGTCTTTGACACCTTAGCACCTAGGAACCTACCAAGGTAATCATTCTTACCTACATCTGTAGGGAACGTTACAGCACCACCTGTTGTTTCAGCTAGCTTAACCCATGACACAACTGCATTCTGTGAGGCTGCACGGTTAGCATACCCGAAGGTCTCAGAACCGAACTGGTCAGCCATAGCTGCAGCTGGACTAGCATTCACAGGAAGTGCACCACCGTATTCTTTGAGAACTGTGTCACCACGTTTCTCGTTAAGGCGTGTGCTGTGTGACTCACCTACAGACATACCGAAGTGGGTATCATCTATGTCATCACCGATTGATACTCGTTCATCACGAGCCTTACCTGCGAACTCCTCAGTGAAGGTAAACTTCTTCTTTTCTGCAATTCTCTGTAGGTCAGCTAGGTCGGTAACCTCAGGGTCCCACTTGTTGTTAGCACGGATGAAGTCACCGAGTTCCTCCTCTTGAGCCTTAGTTAGTTTAAGGTCACCAATGTTGTCTACACTCTGTTCTTCTAGTAGGCGTCTAATCTCAGCTGTGATGTTGTTAAGTTCGTCAACTGCAGCCTTAGCTTGCTTCTGACCAAAGGAACCTAAGATCGTACTGAAACCCTGCTGTACTTCTTTACCTGAAGCTAGAGTTACTGTACGGTTAGATCCTACGAACCAACGGAATTGGCTGTTAGTACGAGGACCACCAACGTTATATGGCATCACGTCAACACGTTCGAGTACACGAGTACGTTTCACGTTAGTGACAAACATGTGTCCTTCAAAGATTGATGGTACCTTGAATACAAGTTGATCAGAACCTAAGTCAGTCTTAGGGATTGAACGACCAGTAGCAATATCATAGATCATGTCGTCATCAGCTAGTTTGTTAGCTGGTTGGTCAACCTTGTAGGCAACGTCACCGTATCCATCTGCAAGTTCAGCATAGACACCATTAGCCGCCACTGTATCCTTTAGACGTTTCTCTGACTTCATGTGCCATGACGCATCGTTAAGAACCTGTAGGTCCTCATATGCTTTTACTGTCTGCTTAGACGGCGCACGTTTGTACATAGTCTTGTATAAGCTTTTGAAACGAACTGTGTCAGGGGCTTCACGTAGGTGAGATAGGTCACCGTCACGAAGATGTTCAAAGAATGAACTCAACTCTTCCTTGTCAGCACCTTTAAGGTTGTTGAATGACTTTAAGTATGGCTTAGCAATCTTAGGCAGTAATGACAAACCAGCCTCAGCCTGTAGGAACATAGCCCCTACCTTGTCACTCAGCCTACGAGTAGATGCACCAAAGACCTTAGAGATGGCATCACTTACAATGTTGTTGTATTTATAGGCTTGTGCTGCTTCTGGCATACCTAGTATGTCAATACGCTGCTCAGTCTCAACAAACCAACCACGACCTTCATCACGTTTGACAACATACAGGCTAGGGTCTTGTGCAGCTACAGCTTCAGCATCCATCTTACGACGAAAAGCTGAGCCAGTGCCTGACTTACCCATACGAACAGTCACAACGTAGTCCTCTGAACCCTCATCACGACGAGTTACAGTGTTGACAACTACATCATTTACTGAATCAGCTATTCGGGCAGCAATTCTTGCAGCTTCTTCTGCTACTTCTGCGTCTGACACAATACGACCAAACGTACCTCGTTTACGGATATTCTCAATAGCTTCTATTAAGGCATTACGACGACCATGGAAACGTGTGGAAGGGCCAGCAGGTCGAGCATCAGGGCCAGCAACAGGGTCTAAAGCCTCAGGGCCTTGTCTACCTACCGAAGCTGCATCTAGGTGCATTCCCTCAGCATCTACGTTACGAGCTAAGACCTCAGCTGCCTCTACTTCACCACGAACTACAGCTACTTTGTCAACTGGTAGTCGAGCATTAGCTAGTTCAGTCAGTCTTTCGATAGAGTCAGCATCGACAATACCTTTGTTCAAGGCTTTTAGTGCACGTGCTGTACGGAGGGCACTTGTCCCTGCCTTACCTACACGACTAAGAATGGTACCAGCTACAGGTATGATCTCAACCGCACCAAATGCTGCATCAACGTTAGCTAGTGGGTCATCACCTAAGTAGGTTCTGTCATTAACTGCACGGTACAGGTTAAAGATACTGTCCTCTGTGAAGACACCCTCTTGGCTCTGAGCTTCAATGAAGTCCTCAGCCCACAACTTGAAGTCATCAGCTGACAGTGTGTTGAAAGCTTCACGGATAGCCTTACCTGAACGGTTAGAGCTATACGTTATATCCTCGAAGTTACCTATGACAGCCTGACGAAGAATGTGAATGTCAAGGAACTGTCCAACCTTACTGAGTGTTGACGACTCATCAGCTTCAAGTCTCTTCTGGATCATCTTATCGAAGACATCCATGTTAGCTAGGGTACGAGCAGCTGGAGCATTGACAGAATCATCAGTGGCTACTAGACTCTGCAACAGGGAGAACTCAGCGAAGGACATATCGTCTTTCTTCTCGTTCCGTTCCCTGATGACAGTAGCTAGGTCCTCAGCTGAGATACCGTTCTCTAGACCTTTGTCAACAAGACCGTTAACATCAACAACAGGTGATGCAGCTACAGCTGTCTGATCAAGGGTTGTGTCAAGTTTACTACGTGCATCCTTAACAACGTCAAGAGGTTGGCCTGTACCAATGGCAAGTTCTAGTGCCCTGTTGATCTCGGTCTGTAGGTTAGCATCATAGATCTCAGTAGATGCTACGTCCTCAACTTCTCCCTTGAGAACCTGTTCGTTTGCTATTTGGTCTTCAAGAGAAATGGGATTAGCCATAGAAGTGTCCTTACTTTAAGGTATTGAATACTAGGTAGATCTTAAGTATCATCATTTGGGGAGCATACTTTGACCAAAGGACATCACCGACCCACCTAGGCTAGCTAAGCTACCAAACATAGCTGCTTTAGAGCTGGCCTGTGCAGCTTGACCTGAGAAGGTTGTGAACTGTTGGCCGAGACCTGACATCTGGGAACTAAACCCTAGGTTAGCTCCACCCTGTGAACTTACACTTGACGCACCACCTTGAGCACCTGAGCTACCAGCCACACCAGTTAGTTCAGCTTGGTTTCTCATACGAGCACGAGCAGCTATATTTGAACGAATACTTTGACGGCGTTCACGTGTAGCCTTTGTTCTCTGCATTTGAATCTGGGTTTGTGTAGCCGCAGCTTGTGCTTTACCTGCTCTCTTCTGTTGATTCATTGAGGCTACTGTGGCGGTTGCTGTAACTACTGCTCCGATCACCATAACTGCTTGTGGCATGACCTATCCTTCGTACTTATATACATGTTGTTCTTCATAAGGTGATACAAAAGTAAAACCTAGTAGTACAGCTAATCTTTCAGTAGTGCTGTTTGGTTCTACTACTGCAAATAAAACTTTGTACCCGACTGTATTGAAGAACTTGATCCAGTCGTTAAGTAGTGTTCTCATTTCAACGAAGGCTCTTTTGTCCATCTTGCTTACTCTGGGTAAGTGAACTATGATGTACTCTTCGTTGTACTCTAATCGGATGTCAAAACTTGTACCTTTGATTCCAAACAGGCTTGTTGAGATGAAGTCCATTAGTACCTTGGGTTCTTTCCTTGGATTAAACCCCAACCTAGAAGCAAGAAGTCTTTACCTGCTTCACTCTCGTAACGGATACGTACTGACCTACCATGACCTAATACTTTAAGTCTGGTGGTAACCACATCCTCAGGGTAATTGAAGTCAGACAAGTTGCTGGGGTTGACAACCACTGGATGCTTCAATCTGTATGCTTGTTGACTAGTTCCAAAAGTATCATTAAAGTCCCAAGCGGTTGAGACCTTAAGTGATGAGGGACGAATAGCTTCGTAGCCTATGTTTTCGTTACCTGTGAAACCCTCTTCTGTAAGACGAGAGTAAACCACAATGTATGGTGCATTCTTCTTAGTGACAAGATCACCAATGAAGTCATAGCCTGTCTCAGCAAAGGATGAGTAGTCTGTGTCACCCCAGTCCAAGAAGTCAGTGCCTGTGAAACCACCCATAGTTATCTTGTTGGTTGCACCGTCACGAACAAGTAGAACAATAGCTGGGTCACCCGTGTTAAAGGTTGACACCTGAAGGGATACAATGTCGTCACCACCCTGAACTACATCATCAACACCGTTGTTAGCTGTTACATCAAGTTCTAGATTTTTAGCTCCGAAGCCTGAGTAGAATGACAAACCTACAACTGAGGATGTGCTTGATGTTTGGTCTGATACCTTCCATGGGAAGAAAGCCTGTAGTGGAATGTCCAAGATAAGGAAGTTATTAAGCTTAGACGATACAGTCTCATCATCATCAGGGTAAGCCCAGTAGATACGTTTGTTGATACTATCGTAGGCTGCGGTAACCTTAAGCTTAGCATCTGTGCTAATATTATCCCATAAGGTCTGGATGGTAGGGATTGTCAAGTTCTGTTCTGAACCCTGTAGGGATACTGGGTCACTCTGTAATGTATGAATACCAAACCGTGACCACCAGAAAGGTGTACCATCTGCTGATACAAAGGTCTCAGGCTGTAGTAGACCCACACGTGACACACGGTTAACGGAGTACTGTGAAGCTGAAAAGATACCGTCAACACCTGTGATCTGCCATACACCGTTCTCAGCAAAGACAAACAAAGATGACTGATATGCGTATAGACGTTGGATCTTAATAGCATCAGGAATCTTGATCTCACCACCGTCAGTGGCCAGCAAGTCTGACATGTTCTCAGATGTTGGGTCGTTCTGTTGGTGACAACGACCTAAGTCATTAATGGTGTCAACCAGTTTAGAGAACAGGATTGTACCTGCGTTCTTAGAACTCTCAAGACCTGAGTAAAAGATACGACCAGCAAAGGACTCAACACAACGGAAACGTGAGGTCTCAGCTTCTGCGCCTACGTGAGGGCGAACCTTGTTAAAGAAGTCAAGTAAATAGTGACCGTTACCTGTAAGTGATGTACCACCGTAGATTAGCTCCCACTCACTTGAGGAATAAGAACCGTTTTCGTCTTTACCTGAGAACCAAGGGTGAGTAAGGCGTTTGGTTAAGTCAGATGGTGCACCGTTACCTACGTTCCAACCTGCGTTCTGTGCATCGTACTTACGTGCGTTAGATGGTGAGCTGTCGTTTTCGTAGTATGTGTCAATGTCACCCTGCCACTCAAAGTCTCTAGTCTTAAAGGCTACAGCTGTGCCTGTGAGGGTACCTGCGTCATACTCAATAGCTACCGTATTGATAGCTGGGGAGGATACTATAAGGTTACCCTTGAGGCTTGTGAACTGACACTTAACTGTCTCAGCACCAGCTGAACCTGCGTATTCATGGGTTGCAAGGTTAAAGGATGCAGCTTCGATCTGTGCTGAGTAAGGTAGATCAGCTTTGTTATAGAAGTAAAGGGTAGAACCCTTCTGTACCACAAGGAAGGTTAGGTCAGCATTACCGCCAACGTTAACCCAGTCACCTGTAGCAACAACTTCGGTATCTGACAAAGTAAAAGAAGACAACACACTGCTGTCCTCTACCTTGGCTGATAGCCTACGTCTCCGTGTACCGTCACGACGAAGGTCACAGTTAGCTTCATTTACAGAAGCACCCTCAGGAAACGTAAGTTCAGAAGCCTCAGTAATGAGACCACGAACGAAGTTATTTATTGCCTTTTGACCTAGACTTTGCGGCATCTTTTACCTTCTTACGTTTGTCGAAGTCTTCACTAAACTCGTTTCTACGAACTGTAGCTGACTTACGTTTGGTTTTTAGGTACTGCTCAACTGCTGTCTGGGCTTTAGGTATACTTGAGTACCGACCACCTAGTTCAGTAGGAACACTTCCCTTCTCGACAGTAACAACAAAGAAACAATAACCGCCTATCTCCTTAGAGATCGTTATGGTTGAGAGCATCTTGTCAGTCTTACATACACACGTTTGGTTCTGTGTGTCATGAAAGAACTCAACCATTACTTTCTCCCGTATTTATTCTTAATGTTAGCACGACTACTCTTGTGCATGTTGTTCTGGATGTAGGACTTGAGACGACGAGACGACTGTTCTACCTTAGGGTCTGGACCCCCTTTAAACAAGGAGAAGCAAGCTGACTTAGACTCAGCTAAAAGCATAGGAAACATTGTATTGTCTAGATCAGGTTTGTGTGTATCTGTTTGACTAAAGATTGGGTAGGTAGAACCAAACGCACGAACCTTGTTGTTCTGTAGTGCAGCTTCTACTGTTGAATCGTAAGCATTCATAATGATGTATTCGTCATCGAAAGATGTGTAGTATGAAGGGGTCTTAGTGGAGTTGACAAAGATGTCTACACCAGCTTCAAAGGTCTCAACACGTAGGTCGTCTTCGTCCATTCGATCAAGGAAGACCATAGGCTCAACATAAAAGATAACCTGATAGTTCTTGTCTGTAGCTGTGCCAATGTTGTATTCAATACGTTCAACGTGCTTTGTGTTAATTGGGTAACTGAAGTGAGTAGGTTTAGCTGAGTTACCCGCAGATACAAGTGACATCAACTTATTATGCTCAGGAATATCCCGTGCAGCTATAATGTTGTAGTACGTGTCTTCAACTACTGAAGCAACCTGTTGTGCTTCGATTGTGTCACTAATACTATTGACACCCTCTGAGTCCATATCACTTAGGATAGACTGTACGATCTGTAGGAGTGTAGTCTTCATGGCTTGAACACCCCTTTGATTGTTAGGAAGGCTGAGGCTGTCTCAAGGGTTAGTGATTGACTAGCTTTAGCAAACACTTCAATGTAGTCGTTCTGTGCTAGTTCTACTTGACCAACAAGTGTGACGTTGTTCCAGTCACTGTTACCTGTAGTCTGGATTACGTGAGCACCATTGATGATAGTACCGTTCTGGTATAGAGCAAGCTCTACATCACGAGAACCACCAGCTGCATGACGAATAGAAGTTGAGAAACTCAGGGTGGCAATCATAGCCTCAGGCTCATCATAACGAATACGAGCATTCGGAGAGCTAAGGGCTGTGAAGCCACTGTTTTCAGCTAGAGCAAACGTAGGGTCTAGGGCTGAGAAGGTAGTTGTAATAGCTTGTGACTCAGGGCTAGCTGAATCGAAGTCTACATAGCCACCTACATAATGATGAGCATGGTTCCATGCACCACTGCCTGAACCGTCAGCATAGTATAGAGAACCTGCGGAAGCAGTTGCTACACCCTTAGGCTCATGTAGGTATGGGTCAGTTAGTGTGGAATGGTTCACGTTAGCCATGGGGGAATCTCCGTAGGGGATATATACTAGTGGCCCTGCCAAGGTAAAGAAATTATACAGGGGTTTGAAGCATCTGTCAATAGAAAAGTTTAAGTAGGAAGGGGAGCCTGAAGCCCCCCAACCTTTAGTAGTTATACAGCAGGGTTAGTTACGATTGTAACGATACCTTCTGGACGGTACTTCTTAACACCGTAACGAGCTGTAGTTACATACTCGTGACGTTGGTTGTCTTTGTTGTACTCATAGTCAACCTCTGGCATTTGACGCCATGCACCAACGAATGGGTTAGCACCCGCATCAGCTGAGAAGAACAAGTTAGCAACACCAGCGTTAGACGAGAAGTCATTACCAGTTGTACCATCTTTTTCGAGCAATGCTGCATCTGCAACAGTTGTCTTCAAGTAGTTGGATGTATATACATCGAAGCCATAGACGTTAGCTACGAAGCGCATACCAGTTGCGATACCATCACGAACAATACCTTCGAACATTGGGTTGTTTGACACGTTGGTCAAGTTTGTCAATGTGTTTAGTTGGTACTCAACGGATGGGTCAACAACTGCAACCAAGCCACGATCTGGAACGTTAGACTTCTTCAACGCATAACGTGCGAATGCAAAGTCAGCTAGTTCCATGACACCTGAGTTACCACCTGAGATACGGTGAGCAACACCATCAGTTGTTTCTGCTGAGTTAGCTGTTACGCCGACTTCTGGAGATGCAAATGTGGTTGACTCAAAGTGCTCAAGGATGGCACGTTCTTGCTCTGGTACAAACCGTGCTTCAAGCTGTGCTGAATAGAATGAATCTTGCGCAGCTTTCTTGGTTAGGTATGTTGCAGACTGCAAGTACTTATCAACTGTGAAAGAGAACTCAGCTGTGTCCATCGGTGTGTAAGCAACTGCTGCATCTTCAGTGTAGTCAGCTACGGTTGTTTTACCGATTGTTGGGATTGTGAAAGTGTCACCATCTGGGAAACCGTCAAGCATACGTACATAACGTTGTGCTTGCATCTCGTCCCGTAGGATGTCTTTTAGTTCAGAAGAGTATACCTCTGAACGGATTAAACGCTGTGTATCAGCATTGGAGGAAATCATGCCAGCCATTGTGCTAGTCCTTTTGTGTTGTGTTTAAGAGAGTTTAGTTACCGAACCTATCGCCCATCTTCATCTTATCTGAGATAAGTTGTTGTTGATTACGGGGAGAATAGTATTCGTGTGGGTTCTCTCGGCGTAGCTTTTGGTAGTATGACCAATTACGTTCTGCCGAGACTTGCATGTTGACACCCTCAGTTCGTACCGAGCCTTGAACCATAGGGTTCTGTTGGGCTTTAGGTGCTTCACCGATAAGAGCAAAGAAGGCGTTAGGAGATTCAGCTGCAATGTCACGTAAACGATCCATTGACATACCTAGCTCTTCAGCTTTCTTAGTTACAACTGCTGTGGCTTCTGTGCCAAAGCTTTTGCTTAGCTCCTGATCTACGTGGGATAGGTTCTGCTTGACAGCAGTAGCGTTCTCCCTCTGTGTCAGTGTCTTCTCAACAAGGCTCTTCAGGTGTTCCTCACTAATGCTATCAGTGGTGTTCTGTGCATTCGTGTTACCGTTATTATTGGGCACTCCATCCTTCACTGCGGTAGTGTCAGTGGCCTTATTCTGGAGTTGTTCAAGAACTTGAGCTTGATAATCTTTCTTCTGGATGTCCTCTCGCATGAGTGCTAGCTGCTCTTCTAGAGTCTTAATGTAGCCATCAGCTTCGAGTTTTCCTTTAGCAAGAGTCTCAGGATTGCTCCAGTTATCTCCCTTTGCCTCTACGAGTTTCTGTACATAAGATTCCTGTGGTGAGGTCTCTTGTGCTTGATTCTCTGGGGACTGGTCGGTCTGTGTGGTTTCAGCACCGTCAGTAAATACCATGTTTTATTCCTTGTCTAGGTTGATAAGATCAAGCACCGTGGTTAGTGCTCGGTTGAACCCGATCCTATCAGCCTGTTTGAAAGCCCATGAAGGGCTGTCATAGTCAGCAGTAGGTGGGGTGTCCTTGAGCATAGGCCCTAGGATTTCTTTGAGACGATCAAGGCTCTCACGGTTTGACAAGATAAGTTGTCGTACCTGTGCCTTCTCTTCTTTCGTCTTACATTCTTTTAGCCATGCTGTCTTCATTTAGAGACCTTGCTCCATGGCGATCTGTTGGTCTTCCTCGAAGTCAACTTGTGCTTCTGTGGCAACCTTCTGGGTTTCCATCTGCTCAACGACTGTGACGTTCTCACCGAACAAAGCTGGTTCACCTAGTTCATCTGCAAGTAGACGAGCAAACTCTTTACCTGACAAGTGAGCAGCCATCGTTGGGTCAGCTAGCTTAAGCTGATACAGTTGTGTCAAACCTTGTACACGGTTAGCTCGTTCAGCAAAGTGACGAGCACCCATAGGAACTATACGTCCGTTAGCCTTGATGTCTTCCTTGGTGATCTGCTCAAAGAAGAACAAACCTGTGTTGTCATTCAGTACTCTTACAGTGTCAGCATAGTCCATGTTACGACGAGCAGACTCTAACATTGAGTTAAGGATTGGCTCAAGGAACACACGTTCGAAGTGTGCTGTCTTATGCTGGAAGATACGACCAGCAGCTGTCATCAGTTGGTTAACCTCAAAGGCTGTCTTCTCCCCTGCACTACGGATACCCATAGCTTCACGTGGGGCACCAGCTAAGGCTTCCATCTTGTTCTCTAGGTTCTGAATCTGGAAGTCAGCATTCAAAGCTGTAGAGTCAGGAACTAAGTAACCTACGTCACCCTCTTCACCCATGTAGATACGAGCAGCTGGTTCGAAGTCGAAGTCCTCAACGTCACCACGGATCTTAAGCATTGGGTAGGCGATCTGATCGAACACATCAGCCTTCAAGTTCTCTAGGTGGTCAATGCGGTACTGCATACCAACGAGGTTGTCCAATGGACCCATCGCATAGAGGTTGTCAGGACGTTCACGCCACCCTGCATGGAACACAGGGGACTTACCTAGCCAACTTGGGTTCTGCTCATTGAGAAGGATGTATGAACGGTCTACTACTGTGATAACACGGTTCTTATGGAACACACCTGAGTCGTTGTCATAGATGTCACCATAGAAGGTAAGAAGTTCTACGTAGTTAGATTCGTAGTATTCCTGCAAGGATGAGAAACCATCAGCAATGAAGCCTTGGGACTTTGACACATCAATGTCATTACCTGAGGAGTGAGCACGGTTGCCTAACATCTTCTCCATGATCTGGGACATGTAGGCGTTGTCAACACTCTCTTCTACACGCCGTGCAATCTCACCGAGGGTAACAACTGAACGGATGATCTTAGGGCTGTTGTCGAAGTCAGGTGCGATAGGGTTAAAGCATACGTCAAAGGGGCTGAGGCGCACCAGACGTGGCCCTACGTAGTGAGGTACTTGGTCACCTACCTGATACTCAGTAACGTCCCGTGTGAACTCAACAGTGGCGAAGCAGTTACCATACTGAATGTAGTCATTAAGAAGTTTACTTACAGTTGTTGTGAAGTCAGACTGACGAATCTTGTTTTCCATATAAGCTTGGATAACATCTCGTTTACTCTTAGTAGCTGAGTCCTGATCGTTAGCCTCGAACTTAAACCAACGCTTCTGAGGAAACAATGCTGAGAAGTAGTTAGCATGTAGGTTGTCAGCAATCTGAGTTAGCTTAGGTGTTGTTGTACTGTTCGTCCATGGAAGCTTGCTGTTAGATGTGGTGCGAGTATCTGTAGCATAGATGTAGTTACGCAACTCTTTCCACTCTTCAAGCTTCGGTTGACGAGCCTTGTTCCACGTTGACCAACGGTCAGCAATGTCCACAGCCAAAGCATGTGGGTCGATCATGCTGTCTAAATCAATAGTTGTTCCAGCCATTAGAAGGCAACTCCACCAAATCTTTTGTTAAATTGTACCACGTTACCACGGTCCCTACGGACTGAACGTGTCGGTTTTATAGCCATGTCCACAACTGAAGCTAGTGCGTCAATGACATCATCATGTGGTGGGTTACGGGATGACAACTCTTCCTCAAGGATCTGAGTGTTACCACCTCTATAGTGCCACATGCTTAGGTTATCGTAACGAGGTTCTAAGGCTGCTGAGATACGTTCTTGCTTGTTGCCTTGGTGCTTGTTAGGTCTGAACTCTTCGATGCTGAGGGACAGGCCATGCTGCTTCACTAGCTCTTTGAGTTGCTTAACGATTGCTACCTGAGCTACGGTTGTCTCAGCCCTCATCTTGCGGAATGACCACTTGTTAGATAACTGAAAGATATGCTCGAAGTAATCTGAGATACGGTCAGTCTTGAAACGGTCAATGTCTAGTACATACACGTTGTTGTCAGCATCAATGCCAATGACAACGATGGCTGTGTAGTCAGCCTTCTTAGATAAACTAAAGGCGAAGTCAACAGCTGCATATACGTTTAACTTGTTATCTCTGTAGAACCAGTAACCGTTCTCTTGCTTCAAGTGTTTACGTTCGAAGTACTGGAACTTGTCACTACCTACAGGTACGTTGTCAGGATCACTTGGGTCGTTGTAGTACTGTGCACGGAACTGCCCTCTGTCTAGGTACTGTCCACGTTTCTTAGCTAGAACCCTGATGTCGAACCCGAACCACTTACCATCTCTACGTTGACTACGAGGCCATAGCATCTGACCTGTACCGTCACCGTTGTCTTCTACTGGACGTTCAAAGGTTTCGTAGATCTCCTCTTCGCCAACCTTGTTACCGTCATCATCATACAAGTCTTCTTGCATCTGTAGTAGATTGTTATACAAGTCAGCTGGGTGGTACCGTGTACCTACAACCCATTCCTGTGCCTCTGCACCCTCAATGGATGACAGAAGAGAGTATTGGGACTTAACCTTGTTACGACCCTCACCTGTGTAAGCATTCTCGTAAACTACGATGTCATCTAGAACTGCAATATCACAGTGCATACCAGTGAGAGAGGTTGTAAGTCCACCAGTGAAAACAGAAGGGTCACGTACATTCTCTTTCTTACGGGAGGGGTGATCTAACATGATCTCAGAGTTGGTCCACCGTGTACGCTTACCATCTTCTGGGTGTACATGATCAGGCCAGTAACGACTGTATGTCTCAGAGGTTAGGATACCTTTGATGAATCCTAGTTGCTTCTCAGCTAGGTTAGCTGTAGCAGATATGTATAGTATACGCAAGGTTGGGTTCTTTGTCAACTCCCAAGCTACACGATATGCAATTAATCTTGACTTACCGTGGTCACGAGGGAAGAGGAGTAGCTGATGGCTCTTATGGTCAGGTCGAGTCCACCAGTTACACACATCCTCATGACACTGCCCTAAGACTTGCTCAGGGGCAACCAACTTGATGAAGGTCACCAAGTCAGTCTCAGCTGCCTGTCTTATTTGGTCTAGTGTTGCCATTTAAGGTTAAGCAGCAATCGCAGCATTAGCAGCAGTCATATCTTCTGTAGTCCAGAAGTCTTTAGCTACCATGAGTGTCAGATGCTCAACATTGCGTGACACTGTGTCAGCCCAATCTGCATCTTCCATGCCCTCTGGTTGACCTGCGTTAATCAAGTCAACTGAGTGGCCCATCGCTGTGTAGTGCTGTGCGATTTCTTCTGTAGTAGGTGTATCAGTCATTAGTTATGCTCCTTCTAGGGCAGTGATACGGTCAGTTAATGCCGTGATTGTGGCTTGCTGTTCTTGGATTGCTTTGATGCAAAGAGACACCATGTTTGCATATGCAAGTGCGTCTGGCTCACCGTCATTGTTGTATTGCACAAACTCTGTCAGGCCAGCAGCGTGTACTTCTTCTGCAATCAAGCCGCCGAATACAGTGTCGCCATCGTTGTTGCCTTTGTAGGTAACAGGACGCAATGCAAGCAATTCTGTTAGGCCGTGAGTTGCATCGTTTACTGTGTTTTTATAACGTAGTGATGACGTTGATCTAACAAATTGACCGCTGGCTTCAACATGCAGGTTAGCCCCTGCACCTGTAGTGTTTGAGTATGTTGGTGGTGAATGCAAATGACCTGAACCATTAACCCAAACCCTAGGATTACCATCCCCATCCGACAGCACGATGTTGTTGCTTGAGGTGCGGATGTCCAAGCCGCCTTGGTTGCCGTTGTACATACCTATAATTGTA
>Ga0307998_1000381_pt1 | contig 25639 bp, 19 predicted proteins | sample Davwhametageno37_FD_203147 | JGI IMG/M metagenome (GOLD analysis project Ga0307998, IMG submission 203147) | Marine microbial communities from Davis Island wharf, Antarctic Ocean - #37 | ecosystem: Environmental > Aquatic > Marine > Unclassified | place: Antarctic Ocean: Davis Island wharf... | reverse complement strand
CGGTGTCGATTTAATAAGGCAAGCCAAAAAGAAAGGTTTAGACCTGAGTTGTAGTGTTGGATTACCCAATTTATTTTTTAATGATACAGAGTTAGAAAGTTTTGACGCTAATTTTAAGGTGTTCCCTCCCATTCGATCGAAATCAGATCAAAGAGCACTAAGAGAAGGGTTGCTAGACGGAACCATAGACATGGTGAGTAGCATGCATGAACCAATGAACATTGAATTTAAAAAGCTAGAGTTTGAGCGCGCTCTTGGTGGAACCACAGGGCTTGAATCCTGTTTTGGGGCACTTTGCACAATCTTTCCTCTCGAAAAAGTACTGCGTTTTTTGACCAGAGGTAGCGAGCGCTTTGGAGTTAAAGTTTCCAAGATTAAAGTTGGAGAAAAAGCTGACTTAACATTCTTCGATCCTGACACAAATCATACGTTTGAAGAAAAAAATATACTCTCAACTTCCAAGAATTCAGCGTTCATTGGAAGTCAATTAACAGGGAAAGTTATCGGTAGTTATAACAACGGTGCTCTTACATTAAACACATAAAATGACTTTAGAATACCAAATTAGAGAAGCAAAAAATGGTGCTTCACCTGTTCCAGCAATTGTACTGCTTCATGGATATGGAAGTAACGATGATGACCTATTTTCCTTTGCAGATTATTTGCCTCAAAACCATACAATTATTTCTCTTCGTGCCCCACTAGATACTCCAATGGGTGGCTATGCTTGGTATACAATCCACAACAACATGACCCAAGACAAGTGGTCGGACGATGAAGAAGCCAAAGTCTCGATTAAGACTGTTAGTGATCAGCTAGAGGAGCTTGTTAAAAAACACAACCTTGATTCTAATGACATCTCTTTAATGGGATTCAGCCAAGGCGCCATTTTAAGTTGGGCGATTCTCTTAGACAATCCGGATAAAGTCAGAAGAGCAATCTGTATGAGCGGTTACATTAATAAAAACATATTAAAAAAAACCTTAACAAGTTATGCTGGCATACTTGCCTTTGGCTCTCACGGTTCAGAGGATGTTACGGTACCCTACTCATGGGCGAAGGATAGTATTGAAGTGCTCCAGGCGAAAAATCCACTGGTAGTTTTCAACACCTATCCTGATGGGCATAATGTGTCGGCGCAAAGCTTTCAAGATATTATAAAATGGTTAGAAGAAACTAATCTGAAATAGGATAAAGTAAATGTTCTTTTAACTCAAAAGTCACTTTGTTGTTTGGAAGTATTTTATATCCTAAGAAAATCTCACCCCAATGCGTTCCGTCTGAAAAATCAGCAATTAACCACTTGTGATTTAATACTTTAACCTTATTTATTAGAAAAGTACGATTCATTCCTTCGTAGGGAATTAAATCATTTTTCTCTCTCAAAAGATTCGTTTCATAAAGTTCATCTTTAACCCATCCTGAAATATCATCAATCTCAAAACTATTAAAGTAGCGCATTGCATCTTCGTTTCCCATCAAGTTAAAATAGCGTTCGTCTTCCAAAAGAGTACCCAATTGAGAAATAGAATCCTTTAAAATTATATTTTCCATCTTGTAGGACACGATTTTGGAGTTCATGTCATTGAAAACTTTTTTAGAATTAACCAATTGAAAAATTAATATCAAAGCGGTGAATAAGAAAAGATATAATAATATTTTGTTTTTCATAAAATTTAAATTGAAGATACTTGCAAACTATCATAAGCTAAAAACACATTGTCAGGTAATTTTGCCTCAACCTCATCGTGAAACCCAAGATAGTGGCTTATGTGTGTAAAATAGGTCTTTTTAGGTTTAAGTTCATCAATAATTTCTAGTGCTTCTTCTAAGTTTAAGTGCGTTGGATGGGGTTCTATTCTCAGGCAATTAAGCACCAAGACGTCTAAATCATTCAGTTTTTCCATTTCTTCTGAGGCAATTGTCTTTACATCAGTCAAATAGGCAAAATTACCAATGCGATAGCCCAACACAGACAAACGGTTGTGCATCACTTCAACGGGAGTTATTTTTAAAACATCCAATTGAAAGGAACTTCTTTTGTCAATTTCAATGACCTTTACTGAAGGTGCTCCCGGGTATTTGTTTTCCGAATTAAAAATATACCCAAATCTTTTTTTAAGACTCTCTATAACTCTGGCGCTGGCAAAAACAGGAATATCACCCTGTCTGAAAAAATAAGGTCTTATGTCGTCTATTCCGGCCGTGTGATCTGCATGTTCATGCGTAAAGAGTACCCCATCTAGTCTTTCGCATTCTGCCTTGAGCATTTGCTGTCTAAAATCTGGACCACAATCGATGGTAAAAGACAAGTTTTCTGTTTCAATTAACACAGAACTTCTGAGCCTCTTATCCTTTGAGTTTGCACTTAAACAAACGGGGTGAGTGCTTCCAATCACAGGAATACCTTGTGATGTGCCAGTACCAAGAAAAGTGATTTTTATCATATGGAGAATCAAAGGTAAAAATTTGGTGAGATATAAAACAAACTTTGTAAATTTAGAATCAAAATATATTTTATGTCCGTTACGTTACCTGGAGACCAGAATTTCGAAAACCGTCCTTCAATTGAGGCCAAAGCCTTAAAAATAAATCTTAACCACCACATTTACGGAACCTTTGCAGAAATCGGAGCTGGTCAAGAAGTAGCAAGACACTTCTTTAGGGTTGGTGGTGCCTCAGGAACTATTGCCAAGACCATCAGTGCTTATGATAAAAACTTTAGTGACACCATTTATGGAGAAGAAGAAGACGGTCGCTATGTGACGGAAACGCGGCTAAAAAAAATGCTTGATCATGAGATGAAGCTGCTTGAAGATCGTATTCCAAAAAAGAATCACCCGAATAAGATGTTTTTCACCTATGCAAACACCGTTACTACGATTGATTTTGCGAAAAAGTTTAAGGGTCATGGATGGATGGGGATTAGATTTCAAACTGCCCCGGAAGAACCCTACAGTGAAATTATGCTTCATGTTCGATTTCACCAAACAGAGGCAAGGCTTCAGCAGGAAGCCTTGGGGATAATGGGAGCCAATTTGGTCTATGGTGCTTTTTACAAACACAACAATCCAAAAAAACTACTCAAATATTTATACGATCATATTGATTTGGACTCAATCGAAATCGATACGATCAATTTTTCTGGACCAGTTTTCAAGGATGTTGACAATAGGATCATGAGTTTACAACTGGTTAAAAACAAGATGACAGATGCCGTAATGTTTGACCCTAGCGGTAATAATATCTTACCCGCAAGAATTCTATACAAGAAAAACATTCTCCTGTTGAGGGGAAGTTTTAGACCTGTTACTCGGGTTAATATAGACATGTTTGAAAAATCTTATGACATCTTTGTTAAGGAACCAAAAGTCAATGAAAATAAGACAGAAGTTATTTTTGAAATAACTTTATCTAATTTGAGTGCGCAAGGTGAAATTGATGAAAAAGATTTCATGGATCGTGCCAAACTGTTGTGTTCTCTTGGACATTCCGTAATGATTTCAAACTTCAAAGAATACTACCGTCTGGTTGACTATTTATCAGAATACACCAAGGAACAAATGGCGTTGACCATGGGAGTAAATAATTTTGTTGAAGTTTTTGATGAACACTACTATGAAGATATCAGTGGGGGTATACTCGAGGCCTTTGGTAAAATGTTCCACAACAAACTGAAAGTATACCTCTATCCAATGAAGAATTTTGAAACGGGTGAAATTGTCAACTCAAACAACCTGAAACTACACCCGAGAATGAAAGACTTCTATAAGTTTTTCAAGTACAATGGTAAAGTGGTTGATATTTTTGATTTTGATCAGGACAACCTTTCAATTTTCTCAAGAGAAATACTTGCCAAAATCAAAAACAACGACGATACTTGGAAAGATGGATTGCCAGAAGGTATCGCCGAGATGATTATTCAGAATAAAATGTTTGACTGGACTCAGAAGGAAGTTGAAGAAAAAAGTTAATCTTCCAGTATTTGTGCAGCGTGCTCTTTGGTTTTTACCTTACTGATAAGTCGTTCTACAAGTCCTTTTTCATTAATAATAAAAGTCATTCTGTGAATTCCTTCATATTCTTTTCCTTGGAATTTTTTAGGTCCCCATACCCCAAAAGTTTCAATAACAGTCTTGTCTTCATCCGCTAGTAATGGAAATGGAAGTTCAAATTTATCAGCGAAGTTTTTCTGCCTTTTTTCATTGTCAGCGCTAACGCCAAGTAAAGAATATCCTTTATCCTTAAGCTCTTGATAGTGATCTCTTAGATCACAAACTTCAAGTGTACAACCCGGAGTGCTTGCCTTTGGATAAAAGAATACCACCAACTTTTTACCGTCATAGTCTTGAAGACTAACCGTATTTCCTAGATGATCTTTAGTGGTGAAATTTGGGACCTTATCCCCTACTTGTAATGTATTCATTTTATATATCTTTAATTAAAGTTCTAAATAACAAAAAATCTAGATGACTCGAAAAGAAAAGGTTGCCTTTGTCATGAATGAATTGGATCAATTGTATCCAGAGATCCCAATTCCCTTAGACCACACAGATCCTTACACGCTTTTAATCGCTGTTTTACTATCGGCTCAAAGCACTGATGTTCGGGTAAATAAAATTACACCATTACTTTTTAAACAGGCAAATACTCCCTACGAAATGATTAAACTGAGTGTGGAAGAAATAAGAGAAATCATAAAACCTGTTGGGCTCTCCCCAATGAAGTCAAAAGGGATTCATGGGCTTTCTCATATTTTGATTAATAAACATGGAGGAAAAGTTCCTCAAAGTTTTGAATCACTCGAAGCGCTTCCCGCTGTTGGGCACAAAACTGCAAGTGTTGTGATGTCCCAGGCATTTGGCGTGCCAGCATTTCCCGTTGATACCCACATACATCGATTGATGTATCGTTGGGGATTCACAAATGGCAAAAATGTAGTACAAACTGAGCGAGATGCCAAGCGATTGTTTCCTAAGGAAAGATGGAATGATTTGCATTTACAAATCATATGGTACGGAAGGGAATATTGTCCAGCAAGGGGGTGGAATATTGAAAAAGACCACATCACCCGAATGATAGGAAGAAAGTCTGTAATTAATAAGCTCTTAAAGGGTAAATAACTAAGAATTGCTATACCACCCGAATTCGATCACCTCATTTGAATTATAGGATCTTGAAAAGGCTAAAATACGCTCAATAACCTGAGGGCTTGGCTCGTTTGACTGTTTCGATAAATTTAAAAAGTAATTTTGCTGCATACATTGGTTTTTGATGTATAACGCAAAAAAACAGAATTTAGTATCTCAATAGGCTAAAGCGATCTGGTTTTCTTGGATCATTTTTCGGAGATTGATCACAGCATAGCGCATTCTACCCAAAGCTGTATTGATGCTAACCCCAGTAGATTCAGCGATTTCTTTAAAGCTCATGTCGCGATACAAACGCATTGTTAGCACTTCTTTCTGATCCTCGGGAAGCTCAGCAACTAAATTTTGAAGATCACTTACCACTTGTTCATTGATCAACGCTTTCTCAGCATTTGGTGTTCCATCTGAAATAAATTGGAAAACATCATAATCATCACTAGACTCAAACTTAGGAATACGATTTGATTTTCTAAAATGATCTATGACCAAGTTATGAGCAATTCGCATTACCCAAGAAACAAATTTACCTTCTTCATTATAAACTCCTCTTTTTAGGGTTTTAATGACTTTAATAAATGTTTCTTGAAAAACATCTTCTGCAACATCACGATCAAATACTTTTGAGAAAATAAAATTGTAGATCCTTGATTTATGTCTGTAAATAAGGATTTCTAAGGAGGGTTCGTTGCCAGCAATGTAACCACTTATTAACTGAGCATCTGAAATTTTAGGGGACTTTGTAGTATGCATATAAATTACTTTTACAGTAGAACTGTGTTAAACACTAACGCTAATTTTAAAAGTAATTTTGCTTTATACGCTTATTTTATTTAGAACAAATATATAAATATTTTTTAAATCTTAGATTTTCATAAAATTCATCTAAATTTTAAATCCTAGTCTACATAAAAATTAAGATTAGTTGTAATTTTACAACTTGACTACTTTCTATGAAAAACCTTCTTGAAACTGATACTAAAGATTACATAATAATCAAGGGGGCGCATCTTCACAATCTCAAAAACGTTAACGTGCTTATTCCTAGGAATAAAATGACAGTGGTGACAGGCTTGTCAGGCTCTGGAAAGTCATCATTGGTTTTTGATACGCTCTATGCCGAAGGGCAAAGGCGTTATGTAGAAAGTTTGTCATCCTATGCACGTCAATTTATGGGCAGATTAAACAAGCCTAAAGTTGATGAAATTAAAGGAATTGCTCCTGCAATTGCAGTTGAACAAAAAGTGTCTTCCTCCAACCCCCGCTCTACGGTTGGAACAAAAACAGAAATTTATGATTACCTAAGGCTTCTGTTTGCTCGAGTGGGGCGAACCTTCTCCCCCATTTCGAATAAACAAGTTAAAAGTGACACAGTTAAAGATGTCATAGAAGCAGTAAAGAAAATAGCTGAAGGAGAAAAAATCCTGTTAATGGCAACGATCGCTCAAGACGAAAAGAGAAGTTTTCAAGACCGTTTAAACATTCTCAAGCAACAGGGTTTCGCTAGAATTTTTCATAAAAATGAAGTAATTCGCATTGAGGAACTGGAAAAAGCTCCCAATAAACCTTTTGAATTGATTGTAGATCGATTGATCGTTAGGCACGAAGATGATTTTTACCAAAGACTTTCCGACGCCATAGAAATTGCTTTTTACGAAGGCAATGGAACTTGCTCGCTTTATTTCATGAGCAACAAGAAAACGATTAATTTTTCTAATCGTTTTGAATTGGATGGAATCACTTTCACGCAACCCAATGTTCATTTTTTTAGTTTTAATAATCCTTTTGGGGCTTGTGAAAAATGTGAAGGTTTTGGAGATATTGTAGGAATTGATGAGGAGCTTGTAGTGCCAGACACCAGCCGTTCAATTTTTGATGATGCCATTGCTCCTTGGAAAGGAGCTGGGCTGAGGAAGTTTCATAATTCGTTGATTGAGAATGCTTATAAATTTGATTTCCCAATTCATAAACCCTATTTTGAACTTTCAAAAGAAGACATCAAAACCCTTTGGGACGGTAACTCCTACTTTACAGGGATCAACAAGTTTTTTGCTAAAATTGAAGCCAAAAACTATAAAATTCAAAACCGTGTGTTGCTTTCCAGATATCGAGGGAAAACAAAATGCACACAATGCAATGGCTCTCGACTAAAATTAGAAACTGGCTATGTTAAAATTGACGGAAAAGGACTCCCAGAACTACTTGATTTGTCTATGGATGAATTGGAAGTGTTTTTCAATTCAATTCAATTAAATAAGTACGATACAGAAATTTCTGAAAGACTTTTAAAAGAAATAACTTCTAGAATTAAATTCATACAAGATGTTGGTTTGGGATATTTAAACTTAAACCGAAAATCAAATACCCTATCTGGGGGGGAGTCACAGCGGATCAATTTAGCGACTTCCTTGGGCAGTTCCTTGGTTGGATCTATGTACATTCTTGATGAACCTTCCATAGGACTTCACTCTAAGGATAATGATAGGTTGATTTTAGTATTAAAAAAATTGAGAGACCTAGGCAATACTGTGATTATTGTTGAGCATGATGAGGAAATAATGTATGCTTGTGACAACATCATCGACATGGGGCCAGAAGCAGGCTCTCATGGTGGAGAAGTCGTCGCTGAGGGCAAATTAAAAGACATATTAAAATCAGATAGCCTGACCGCAAAATACCTGAGAAACGAGATGTCAATTCCCGTTCCTTCTGAAAGAAGAAAATCCAAGAGTAAAATCACTTTAACTGGAGTAAGAGAAAATAATCTTAAAAATATTGATGTGCATTTTCCATTGGGATGCCTAACGGTGGTAACCGGGGTTTCGGGAAGTGGAAAATCTACTTTGGTTAAAAGAATACTATATCCTGCACTCTTAAGAGAAAAGGGGGTTTATAATGACAAGCCGGGTCAGTTTAGTGCCATTGGGGGAAGCATAGATCGCATCCACAGTGTTGAATTTGTTGATCAAAATCCAATTGGTAGGTCTTCAAGATCAAACCCTGTTACCTACCTCAAAGCTTATGACGAAATTAGAAGTTTGTTCTCCAAACAAAATCTTTCTAAGAATCGTGGCTATTTACCAAAACACTTTTCTTTTAATGTTGATGGGGGAAGATGTGAAACATGCAAGGGAGACGGAAACACTACGATTGAGATGCAATTTATGGCGGATGTCGTATTGCAATGCGAACAATGCAAAGGGAAAAGATTTAAAAAAGAAATCTTAGAAGTTAAGTTTAATGATATCTCTATTGATCAACTTTTAAACATGACCGTCGATGATGCGATATTGTTTTTTGAGGAATTCGCTCAAAATAAATTGGTGCAAAAACTAAAACCACTTCAGGAGGTTGGTCTGGGATATGTTTCCTTGGGACAACCCTCTACTACTCTATCTGGTGGTGAAGCGCAAAGAATTAAGTTGGCTTCGTTTATTGGAAGAGGCGCATCTTCTGAAAAAATTGCTTTCATTTTTGATGAACCGACTACAGGTCTCCACTTCCATGACATCAGTAAATTAATGAATTCTTTTAATGCGCTAATTCGTCAAGGGCATACAGTAATTGTTGTTGAGCATAATTTAGATCTCATCAAATGTGCTGACCACATTATTGATCTCGGACCAAGCGGTGGGAAAGATGGAGGGGATTTGGTTGCACAGGGCACTCCTGAAGAAATCATTAAGGTTAAAGCATCATTTACAGGGCAGTACCTTTCTAAAAAACTTAAAGGTTAAAACGTTTCTTTTTTATTAAGAAAATTGAATTTGTTTATTACATTTTGAAGATCCCCCGTGAGTTTAAAAACCCGGGAAAAGGTTAAAAATAAAATTACAATCACTAGAGAACGAATTATCAAAGATAAAAAAGGTGAAAGGTCTAAAGCGATAAGTGGAATCAAAACATAAAGAAGAAGAATTATTCCTAAGGCAATAAAAGTCTTGTTGCTAAAAGGGTTGATTTTAAAAGTAAATTGAATCAATAAAATTTTAGCAATATTAATTAATACGATTACAATTAAAGTAGCATAGGCCGCACCAATTATACCCATCTCATTTATAAAATATAGGTTCAAAACAACTGCCAATACTGCAGAAACTATAGAAAACCAAAACACATAAGTATAGTACTTAGAATTGGTAATGATGTTGTTGAGACAACCCATTGACATGGTGGAAAGCTTACCTAAAGAAACAATAAAGACAACATCAAGTGCTTTGTCATAACCATCTAGATTAACCCATTGATAGAAGTCTACTAAATTTAGATTAATCAACAGAAACAATAATCCAGCGCCTAACAACAAGTTATTTGCGCTCTTTTTTAATAAGGAAGTTAAGCGTTCCTTGTCATTTTCATTCAAGGCCTTTGCAACCATTGGACTAATGATTTGAAACATGGCCCTCCCTGGGAATTCTATAACGGAGGCGATGAAAACCGCTACGCTATAATAGGCAACGTTTTCAACGGTCAACACATTAGAAATCATCGATTTGTCAATGTCTAAAATAAGACTAGCAGCAGCGCCAGACATAAAAATTAACAAGCTATATTTCAATATAGACTTGTATTGAACAGGTAAACGCAATTCAAATTTAGGAGTATAAACTCGAAAACTATACGCCATAACAATCAAAAGTCTTAAGTAATACCCACCAATTAATGCCCATACGAATCCGTCTAAGTCGAGAAAACCGAGTGCATAAGCTGAAAGCAATACAAAAATCAAAGCCCGAGGATAAAATTCTTTTAAGAAATTCCCAAAAACAGATTTTAGTTGGACTCGAAGCCAGTTGTAAAAAATCTCAAAATAGGCAGTAGAAAAAGCTATGGCAATAATCAGAAAGGCATACCGACCAATGTTAGAGTTCTTTGCAGAAATAATGTCAATAATGTCTTCTTTAAAAAAAAACAGAAAAGGGAGCAGCAGAATAAAAAGTAATAAAGGTAAAAGCATTGAAAAGTTGAGCAATGCATCACGGTCTTGCTTGGTCTCACAGGCACTGTAAAACTTTATCAGAGCGTGTTGGACTCCAAATGAGATAAAGGGCTGTAAGAGATTCGAAAAGGCCAATAAAGCAACGATGAGTCCTTGAAACTCACTCCCCATGTAGGTTGGGTATAAATAAACCGTATTTAAGGCGCCAATCAAAAAAGCAAAAGCAATACTAATGCTGTTATAAAATGATTGTTTTGCAATGATCCCCATACTTGACTTTTTATTCGTCATCCCTGTTTTTTGCTAAATTAAAAGTTTAGCTGACAAGAATCACCGTGGAGCGTATTATTTTCAATTTTAAGTTTCCCCATTTGCTACCTATTACTTTCGATCTAAAAAATCTTGATAAGAATTTTGTAAAATGGCCTTCCCCAAAGAATCTAGTTTTTTTGTGGAGGTTCCCTTTTCTTCAAAAGCTTTATTGCTTATAAAATCATAAACATAAATCCCATTTTTATTAATGATTCCGAAGCCTTTATTAAAAATGTAATGAGCGTATTGACTTTCAGAGTTATTAAAAATATTTTTACCCCATTTAAAATCAGAAGGATCTTGATTCAGAGTTTGTAGAAGCGTATAGGAAAGATCAGTTTGTGCTGAGATGGTAGAAACGATTGTATCCCTTTTTGCCAAGGCTCCACCCAACCAAAGCATGGGTATTTTAAAACGACTGGGGGCATTAAAATATCCTTTTCTTTCTGGCAATCCATGCCCATGGTCAGCAACAATAATGATCAGAGTGTTTTCCCACCAAGATTGTGTCTTAGCCTTTTTGATAAACTCACCTATTACCTTATCTGTATATGCATGGGAGCTTCTGAATTTATTTACTTCAGTAGCTCTTCCAAACTTAAAAGTGTCTGGAAACTCATAGGGTTCATGGCTAGAAAGCGTTAATGCAATTTTAAAGAAGGGTTCAATTTGTGGCTGAGATAAATCCTTTGTAAAACGCTCCATAAAAATATGGTCGTGGACGCCCCACTTTGAATTCCAATCCTTTTTATCAAATTCGCTACCCTCTATAATATTAGAAATTCCAGCATTTCTAAGGTAGGTATTCATGTTCCCAAAATTGGTGTCACCACCATAATAAAATGACGTTTCGTAACCCAGATCAATCATTTTTTGGGGCAACATTGGTAAACTCCTAGATTTGTTAGGCATCCTCATGATTTTCCTGATGGGTTGGGGATAATAACCACTCAAAATAGAAGGGATTCCTTTATCTGTTCTGTCCCCATTCGCATAAAAATTGGTAAAAAAGATCCCTTCTCTAACAAGTTTATTTAGATTTTCAGTAACCTCTTTTTCTCCGCCCAATGGGCCTACAACCTTGGCCGTAAGACCTTCCCAAATTAATAAAATAACATTTGGTTTTTGAGTATTTAAAATGGAATCGTTTGTTGCAATTAAAAGAGGAGCTCTATTTTTATCAATAATTTTTTGTGCCGTGAGATCATCAAACATTTTGTAAGGATTCTCATCTTCAATTTTAAAGGATAGCGTATTAGAAAAGTTCCAAACGAAATTTATAGCGGCATGATTCGCAAACATCTTATTAGAAAAATAAACATTGCTTTGGTTGATAGGGATTAATTGAAGGCCACCCCTAATCGGTATTATTAAAGCAATGGTAATAAAAAACAAAACGGGTAGCTGAACCCAATTCCCTTTTTCTATTGCTACCATTTTAGTGGTAATAACACTCTGAAATAATTTAATAAATGCAAGTGAAATCACCACCCAAAAAATACTCCCAGTAATCATTTGAAAAACAGATACTGAAGCCAACATGAGCGTTGGGGTGTCAATATAAGTCAAGAGTGTCCTGTCAATTCGCACACCCCAAGTTTGGTACAATCCAACATCAATGATTAATAACAAATTAATGAGAATTAATAATAAATAGGAATACCATTTTATTGTTTTATGAATTTTTATAGGCTTAATAAAATAAGAAAACAGAATTAAAAAAAAAGGAATAACACTTAAATAAGAAGCAAATGAAAGGTCTAATCGTAAACCATATAAAAAGGTTTTTAGAGTTGTTTCTATGCCGAGTTCAAGCGTTTTATCGTAATAAAAAAGCAGGAAAATTGTACGAGAAAAAACAAAATATCCTATCCAAAAGAGGAAATAGGAGAGAAAAAATAAAAGTTTGTTTTTAAAAGCTTTCATCGTTTATATTTCTTGAACAGAGCAACAAGAATGACTCCAAGAAATAGAAACAGTGCTAGCAAACGTATTGAAGTTCCTGTCTTAATCACTGAAGGCTCAAAAGAAAAAACAATGTCGTGATTCCCTTTTGGAACATTCAGTCCACGAAGGACATAATTGACGGGGAAATGTTCTACTTCTACTCCATCAATGAATGCCTTCCATCCATGGGGGTAATACATTTCTGAAAAAACAACCATTTGCTCTTCTGAGGAGCTAAATTTATATTCCAATCGAGTTGGATGCGCTTTTGTGAGGTCAATGCGAGACAAACTATCTGCGGAAAAAGTCAGCTTAATATTTTCGGGGGCCTCACTTGCCAATACAATTGCACCATTTTCAAAGTTCAAGGATTTCATTTTATTTAAAACCCCGTCCGCATCGACTGAAACAAAGAGAGAGTCTACAAACCAAGCGTTCCCCATCGCATTTGGATTTTGAATAAACTTTTGCTCCTTTTCCTTTTCAAAAAGAATGTATTTTACATTAAGCATGTCCAAAACGCCTTCAATCTGACTTGCGCTAAAATATTCATAAAGCTCTTCAAATCGTCTGGGTTTAGCACCGTGATAACCACCGATAGCGTTATGAAAATAAGCCGTCCTTGCTCCTGAAAGCTGAAGATTAGGCTCAAAGACACGATATCGAGTGCTGTCTTTTAGTATTGCTTGATCTGAAGCTTGAACTAGAAAAGGTTGACTTTTTTGGCGGGGTAAAACAAACAGATCACGATCGATATAGCGATTGGAAATTCCCAACAGGTCTGACGCTAATAATGCGAACAAAGCCAGAATACTGACTTTCTTTGATAATTTTCCTTGAATGAATAAATATAGAATAGCTGTAATTGCAAGCGTATAAAGGATTGCTCTTATAATGTCATAACTAAAAATTGATCTTCTTGCTTCAAGAATTTGATCCATGATCATCGGTCCATAAGCCTCAGAAAGGTAGCCATCCATCCCACCGCTAAAATCAAAAATACTTTTCGATAAAAGTAAAAGCAGGAGAAAGGAGAGAAAGAATGTCGCTGTTTTTAAAATAGATTTCTTAGGATTTAATGCTCTTTGTTCTAATATTAGATGTAAGCCTAAGCAAGCCAAAACTGGGAAACAAAATTCAAGAATCACCTGAATGGAACTAACAGCTCTAAACTTGTTGTAAAGGGGAAAGTAATCAATGAATAACTGAGTAAGCCAAGGCAGATTTTTACCCCAAGACAAAAGTAAAGACATAATAATTCCCGCAAAAAGCCAATTTCTAAGGGCACCTTTAATCAAAAAGAGAGAAATGATTGCCAGAAAGACAATCGTTACTCCTATATAGGCTGGAGCTTCAAGTATGGGTTGATCGCCCCAGTAGGTTGGAACATTCTGAACGAATTGTCCCGCTTGATTTCTCGGAACGCCTTGTTGAATCAAAAACTTATACAGCTCAGAATCTTGTCCTAAATCTTCTCTTGAACCTCCCCCTTGAATTCTAGGAATAAATAAATTTAAACTTTCAAAAATACCATAGCTAAACTGAGTAATGTATGCTGTATCTAATCCACTCGTCACTTCTTTTAAAGAATTGTCAGGGTTCTGAGTCAATTCGCTTTTACCGCGTGTACTAAATTTTGAGTATTCAGCGGTAGCAAGCAATGAAGTGGCATTGAGCCCCAAAGCAAGTAATCCAGAAAAAACGAGAATCCCTGTTTTTACAGCAAAGGGCTTGAGTGACTTTCCTTTAATTGATTTGAAAAAATAAACCATGACAAACAATAACAGCAAAAGCAACATATAGTAAGTCATTTGATAATGGTTGGCGCGGATTTGCATCGCAAGCGCCAGAACGGTTAACAAAAACCCCCAGAATTTCTTATCGTTAAAAATCATATAAACTCCTCCCAAAACGAGAGGCATATAAGCCAAAGCTTGGGCTTTTGTGTTATGGCCTACTTGAAGAATAATCAATAAGTAGGTAGATAAACCATAGGCCAAGGCACCAAAAACAGCAATATGCCAGGGCATTCTGATAATTAGAAGAAAAAGATAGGCGGACAATAAATAAAGAAAAAGAATTTCCGCTGGTTGTGGAATGTTTTGAAAAATTTTATGAATCGGAGTAAGAAAATCTGCTGGATAACGCGCCCCTAACTGGTAGGTAGGCATACCGCCAAAAGCATTGTCAATCCAATAAATTTCTTCCTCCTGATTCTTTCGGTGCTCTTGAATTTGCCTTGACATACCAGTATATTGTCTGATGTCAGATTGTACAAGTGCTTTTCCGGAAAGGGTGGGATAATAAAATAGGATTGAAAAAATACCGAAACAAAAAATCACACCTGCATGATAATGCCCCTTGTTTTTTAAAAAACTCTCAATCAATTTCTTCATAGTCAATGTATTCCCCTAAGTCTTGGGCGTTTTTTTTGTCTTTTTTTTCTTCCTTATTCACAGGCGCTTCCGTTTTAAAGTCGCCCATTTTCTTGGATACTTTTTTGAGTAAGTATCTCAAAATAAAAGGTTTAATTAAACGAAACAAGTAGGTAAAACCGAAGAAAATCAATAAAAATTTGAGCAATCCAATCAAATCGATGGGTTTAATATTAATATTATTCAAAAGTAAAGAAAAGTTGGCACTATTTTTAATGGCATCACTCTTTAGAAAAAAAAATACAATTATCTTGCGATAAAAAAATAATGCTCAAACATTTTTCGGTCTTTCTTATGCTTCTATCGGCCATCGTTCGAGCACAATACACCGATCAAATAAACTCTAATCGTCCGGGGGCTTCCATAGGTGCATTTGCTGTTGGAAAAGGAATTGTTCAGTTTGAAGGTGGTCTTGAATACAGAAGATTTAAACATGAAGCTTATAACAATTCAACGGTTAATGGTAGAATTGGTTTTCTTTCTATCCGATGGGGATTTTTGTTTGAACAACTGGAACTGACCTATGATGGGAGTTACATGATGGACCGGTTGACCAACAAGATTTCTTCGAAAGAGTTTGAGTACGAAAGAAAAGGATTTTTAAAAAACTTTATTGGAATTAAATATTTGGTTTATGATCCTTTTAAAAAGGAAGAAGAAGTCAATAACTACAGCTGGAAAGCAAACAATGGCTTTAAATTAAAACATCTAATCCCTGCAGTCTCTATAACTGCTGGAGCAAACTTTAATATTGAACCAGCGAATCCCTACCCTTATGGAGATGTCTTTGATTTGCTTAACAGGCCATTATTCTTTCAAAATTTAAATACTCAAACAGAAAAAGAACCATTACTTTCACTCGGCGGAACGATTGCCACCCAATCCCATTTTTTAGGAACTTGGGTTTTTGTCACTAATTTTTCATTGAGCCGATATTTAACAGATTATGTGGAGAAAAGTTACCTACTCACACTGACCCATACCTTTCACCCCTATTGGTCGGTATATGTTGAAAATCAAGGGGTTTTTAGCGAACTTCATAACGACTTTATCTTCAGGACAGGTATTGCTTATTTACTCACGGATTACATACAGATTGAAGGTTCTTTGGGGGTCAATACTCAAACCAAGCCCAGCTCAACTTTTGTTAACTTAGGAGTTTCCTACCGCTTAAACTTCCATAAAGATTTCACCAGCGCGGAGGAAATTAATTTTGAAAAACAAAAAAATGAAGAAAAAGGGCTAAAAAAACTAATGAAAAAAGACAGTAAGCAAGAGAAGAAAAGAAACCGAAAAGCTAAACGCAAATAGCACTATGGAATCAAATTCAATCGAAATTAAGCAGGTTAATTCGCACAGCGAATTGAAAAAATTTGTTGAGTTTCCGTTTAGTCTTTACAATAACAATCCTTATTGGACTCCCCCAATCACACAAGAGGAAATTGACGTTTTAGATACTTCTAAAAATCCTGTTTTCGAAAATGCAGAGGCCGATTATTATTTGGCCTACAAAAGCGGAGTGATTGTCGGCCGAATTGCTGTGATTATCAACTGGACAGAAGTCAATCAATTAAAGCGAAAAAAGGTTCGCTTTGGCTGGTTTGATGTTATTGATGATATTAATGTTACCAAGGCTTTATTAGGAAAGGTTAAAGAAAAAGGACTAGAAAAAGGACTGAATCATATCGAAGGACCGGTAGGGTTCTCCAATTTGGACAAGGCTGGAATGCTTGTGAAAGGTTTTGAAGAAAGAAATACCATGATCACGCTCTACAACGCGCCATATTATATTGAACATTTTAAACAATTGGGATATAAGGAATTAGCCGTTTGGGTAGAATATGAAATAAAAATGTACTCCTTTGAAGATGCTCCTGAAAAAGTTAAAAGATTTTCTAAACTCATGCTCGAACGCTATCAGCTTAGGGTTTTAGAATTTAAATCCAGAAACGACATTCTCCCATATGTTACTCAAATGTTTGAACTTTTAGATGAAACCTATGGTGAGCTTAAAACTTACGTTCCTATTCAAAAAAAACAAATTCAGCAATACAAAGAAAAATATTTTAAATACATACACCCAGATTTAATAAAGTGTATTGTTGATGAAAACAACAAATTGATTGCATTTACGATTGCAATGCCTTCCTTTTCAAAAGCCCTAAATAAGGCCAATGGAAAGATGTTTCCTTTTGGTTTTTTGTATTTACTTAAGGCAATGTATTTTAACCACAAGGCATCTTTTTATTTAATAGGCGTTCACCCTAGATTCCAAAACAAAGGCGTTATTGCTATTATTTTCAATGAAATGCAAAAGATTTTTAATAAAAAGAAATACAATCTTGTGGAGACCAATCCTGAGCTAGAAGACAACTTGGCAATACAAAACCTTTGGAAAAACTATGAGCACCGACAACACAAGAAAAGGGTTACGGTAACTATTGAAATTTAAAAAGGGGAAACAAAATAAATTTGTCCTCCCCCTAATTAATCGTTTGGTTTTAAAGTAATAATATACTTTTTTTATTTAAAAGCCTTTTTTTTATTCCATTTTTGAATAATCCATACCTATAAAAAATCTAATTTTGTTTCATGATGAATGAAGGAACGATCATTGCAAATTCTAGTGCAGCAGGAACAGCAGCCATCAGTTTGCTGCGCCTTTCAGGAGAAAATGCTATTGATTTGGTAACGAGCTCTTTCAAGAGTAAAAGCGGGAAGAAATTGTCTGACCAAAAATCACATACCATTCATTTGGGAAGGATTCATAACGATGGAACTGAAATTGATGAAGTTTTAGTGAGTATTTTTAAAGCACCTAATTCCTATACTGGTGAAAATGTAGTTGAAATTTCCTGTCACGGATCAACTTATATTCAGCAAGAAATTCTTCAATTATTTATTCGAGAAGGTGCAAAGCCAGCCCAACCAGGAGAGTTTACACTGCGTGCTTTTTTGAATAAAAAAATGGATCTCAGCCAAGCGGAAGCTGTTGCAGACTTGATTGCCTCGGAATCCAAAGCTGCTCATGAAGTTGCACTCAATCAAATGAGAGGGGGGTATACGCAAGAATTGATATTGCTACGCCAAAAACTACTTGATTTCGCTTCCCTGATTACCCTAGAGCTAGATTTCTCTGAGGAAGATGTTGAATTTGCCGATCGAAAGGAACTCTTTGCGCTACTCGATGAAATTCAAATGAAGATTAAATCCCTGGCAGACTCGTTTGCTTATGGAAGTGTTATCAAAAAAGGTGTGCCTGTTGCGATTATCGGAAAACCCAATGCTGGGAAGTCCTCTTTATTAAATGCCTTATTGAATGATAACAGAGCAATTGTATCTTCTATCGCAGGAACCACTAGGGACACCATAGAAGACACTTTAACAATTAAGGGGATACAATTCCGCTTTATAGATACCGCAGGTATTAGAGAGACCACTGACGAGATTGAAGCTGTAGGCGTCGCTAAGGCGAAAGAAAAAGCACTCAAAGCGAAAGTTCTGCTCTACCTCTATGATCGAAATGACACAAAATTAAATGAAATCATAAAGGATATTAATGAGTTTAGACGGGATGATTTGATTTTAATTCCTGTGGAAAGTAAAGTTGATTTAAATATAAATGGAGTTAATGATTTTGACAGTGCCTTGACTAATAAATTGATTTCATATAAAATATTGCAACCCATTAAGATTTCAGCCTTCGACAATGCTTCTATTGAATCGCTTAAGAAGTTTTTGTTTACCCAAGTAAGTCAAATGGTATCCAATCAAGATGTGATCATTACAAACATTCGTCACTATGACGCACTTCAAAACGTACTAAAAGCAATTTTAAACATAAAAAACGGACTAGATCATAAGATATCTGGCGATCTTTTGTCTGTCGATATCAACGAGGCTTTGATGCATTTGGGAGAAATAACTGGAGAGATTACTACCGAGGATCTTTTGGGGAATGTGTTTGCTAATTTCTGTATTGGGAAGTAAAAGGAATCGTTATTTATTGTCGTTTTCTTATTAAACCAAGGAAAATCAACAATTATTATTTATTTACAACCTTGTCCATATTCAACTTCTTTAGCAGTAAAATCTTGACCATATTCAACAAACCTGACTTTTCCATATACGTTACAAGCCTTTTGACCCATTAGGAAAATAGGCAAACAAAACATACAAACAAGCAGTAGTTTTTTCATCTAGTTTATAAGTTAAGGTTTATTCAATTTGAAATTTTAAACGTTGTTTTTCTCTTTGACTGGTGATCTTTCTCTGACAATAAGTAACACTCACTTTTACTCACAAACCCATCATAGCCTAGGTTTTTTAGTATAACGATACCCTTTTTTGCTTCTTTAAAGGAATCGTATTTTCTAAATATAATTCTGAAACCAGAAGACACTCCTATGATTTCTGCATTATTTCCAAGTAAGTTAAATTTCTTAATAAATTTTATAGCATTTATTTCACTTGCAAAAGAATTCATAATAACTGAATAATCATAATTATCATTTCCCTTTACTGTAACCTCTCCATAACCTTTTCCAGTAATTCGTTTAGGGTTAAGTATTCTTGACCCAACGTAATTGACAATAGTTTTCGACCTTTTTTCTGTCAGTTTAAGGTTATAGGATCTAGGTCCTCTACAATCAGCAAAAGAAGAAACTTCTACTTCAGCTTCAATGTTTTCATTTAAATAATCAACAATTGCATCAAGTCGTTCTTTATATATTGTTTCCAAATCAAACCGATTATAGGTATGATAAATAGGTCTAAAAATCTTTTTTGAATGATCTGAAATTGAAACCTGCTCTGGAATCAATTCAACTTTTATATTTTTTGAGCTTCCAAAAGGAGTATCAATCATGTATGTAAATGAATCTTTTTTGGGTTTTTTAGCTTTATGAGTGTAAAGAAATGAACCATTTGAATTTAAAACTAAATCACCGTGATTGACGCTGTCAATTAGCTTCACTTGAAGCGGTACAAGTCTGATTAAAGGATCTTTTGATTTCATTAAATCCAAATCGTTATTTAAAATATTATTAAAGGCAACGATTAAGGTATCTTTTAAAGGAAAGGAATAAATGTCACTTTGTCCTTCAATTTTAGGTGTAAATTTAAATCCATAAATATCATCTTCTCCCCTTCCCGAGAATCGGTTGGAGCTTATAAATCCAATCTTAGTTTTACTATCTATTGAAAAAGAAAAATCATCCCCTTTCGAATTAAAAGGTGGGTTAAGTTTCTGTGTCTCCCATCTGTTGGTTATTAGGTTTGAAGCGAGATAAATGTTTAGTTTTTTATCTTTTTGTTTGTCTGAAGAATAAAATAGAATTTGATTTGAATGGCTAAAAGGGAAAACCTCATTTGCACTTGTATTTATATCAGGTCCTAAATTAACTGGACCTCCCAAAAAAACATCATTTTCCATTGGAACATAATATAGGTCCATTCCACCAAACCCGCCAGGACGATCACTTGCGAAATACAAGCGTTTACCATCCTCAGCTACTGAAGGATGATGTGTTGAAAATCCTTCCAAATTGATTGAAGAATATTTTGGTAATTGGCTTTCTATTTCATTTAGTTTTACATTATATAGATCCAATTGCATCTTTTTTTTGGAATCTATTTTCAGGCTACTTCTTGTTAAATAAAGTGTATTCGTTTTAGGATTGATTGCCAGCGGGCCATCTTGAAAAACTGAATTTAAATTAAGGTCTAATTCTCTTGAATTTTCAACTAAGAATGAATCCATTCGTAAATCTGCTTTATAAACGTCATAAAGCTGACTAGTAGACTCAAACTTTTTTCTCAAATACTTTTTAGGGAGCTTCTTTTGAGGTCCTAAATAAAAAAATACGCCATTATTTTGAGATAAATAAGTCGCTCCAAAATCAGATTTATCAGTATTTATATTTAGATTTTTTAAAGTATATGGTGATGCTTCTGCCCCATTTGTTAAATCATCAACCTTGTTTTCTATTTCGAGACTAAGCCTGTTTGCTTTCGAAATATATTCTTTAGCTAATTTTTGATTGCCTGGGATTAGTTGAGCATAAAAATAATAGTCTTTAACAATGGCTTGATTAGATTCAACAATTGGGTTCATAACCTCTGCAGCTTGTGCAAATTCCTTTGCAGTATTGAGGGCTTTAGAAAACGCTCTTCTTTGTTCTGGAGTTAAATATTTCGTTAGTTTAGAATAATAAACAATTGCTTTTGCGTCTTTTCCATTCACAAAGGAATAATCACCCCAAATACTTGTTTTTATAATTGATAATGAATCTAGCTCCTGTTTATCATTTTGAGCAAATGCAAAATAACTGATTAACAAAAAGAAGAAAGTATTTATATTTTTCATGTTTAAAACAATCTTGGTGAACGTATAAACCCTTTAACATTAGGAACCAAGTGAATGCGCAATAAAATTTCATGAGAAGTGTTAGTTATTCCAATGGCTTGGTTTGCCAAGCTTCCTTGATAGGCATAACCCAAACTCATGTTTTTATTTAAATGGATTCCTGCAATTACTCCATAATATCCTGATTTCTGCTGATTGGGAAGAAAACTGCTTACTGTAGCTCTGTATTGTGGCCCCAGCCAGACCCTGTTTTTAAAGACAACCAAAACACTGTTGTCGTAAATTAAATCATTTCCGTGTGTTGCTTGAAAAAGCAAACTAGGCTTTAACTGAAAAGAATTAGTTAATTTAATTAAGCCTCCTGTTATTAAGTAATAGTTTCTTTTTAGTCCAACTAAATCATCTTCTAATATATTGGGTATCCCTACCCCTACATAAAATTTTTCGCTGTGCAGATAAAATCCTGTTCCAAAATTAATTTTAGAGTCATTTTCGGGCTGTGTTGAGAAAGTGATATCAAAATCTTCCAAAGGATTTATCATACTGTAATCAAGAGAATTATACCTTTTCGTAAATTTCAGACCAAGAGATAATTTTAAATTCTTGTCATTAAGATTAAGGTGATAGGCAAAATCTAAAGAGACACTTGTGTTTTTGAGTGGACCTATCTTATCGTGAACTATTGATGCTCCCAATGCGATTTTAGATCGAAATTTATGACCTATACTAAACGCTTGCGTTATTGGTGCACCCTCAAATTGTTGCCATTGAGAGCGATTTGTCATTATTAGTTGAGTATAGTCTTGTGCACCAACATAGGCAGGGTTTATTAGCTGGTGATTAAACATGTACAACGAAAAAGAAGCCTCTTGCTGACTGTGAACCATGGAGGAGGTCATGACAAGAATCATCCAGAAAATAGATAGATCTTTAAAAGAGATTCTAATTTCTTTTAACATAAATAAATCCTTTTCTAATTTCGTTTTCACTTAAACTAATTTGATAAAAGTAGGTTCCATCTGGAAGTGAACTTCCCCTATAAAAACCATTCCATTCATTTTTGTAGTCATTACTTTCAAAAACCTTAACCCCTAACCTATTAAAAATTATTATATTAGAATTTGGGAAATTTCCTAAACCAATAATTTCCCAAAAGTCATTAACACCATCACCATTGGGAGAAATACCACTCGGAATAAATACATTGTCATATAATATTTTAGTGCTATTTGATATAAATGGAGTATCACACACATAGGAAGGCCTGCTTATAATAACTCTATAAAAGTTTCCGTCATCAAAATATTTTGGATTAAGAGTAAGTGAATTACCATCGTTACTAATGTCTGCAAAGCCACTTTCCTGATCAGTACTTTCTTGCCATTGATAATTTAACTTTAAAGAATTTTCTGTTTCAATTTCTAATACAACAGTTTGATTTAGCTCAAAACTAATTTCATTGGGTAGAACGAATTCTTTGAAATTAATTTCTGATTCAAAATCTAAAAAATCATAATTTTCATTTTCATCTAAATCTAAAGGTTCTTCATAGGCAAATACATTTTGAACCAATCCAACGTTGTTTACCTCTACGGGCGAGTTGCCTACCCTACCATCTTGGTCATCATCTACATACCCTGCCTCAAGAACATCAAAACACCCATCCCCATCACTATCGTGGTCTAAAGCATTGGTTAGTTCGTCTTCATCAAGATCGTCTTTAGATTCAACAGTATCCAAAATTCCATCATTATCATCATCTAAATCATATAAGTCTGATACGCCATCATTGTCACTATCTAACATTTCAATCACATTAAGAATAATTGATGAAGTTGCAGCGTTGTCTGTTTGAGTTGCCTCTTGATAAACCGTAATTATAGTTTCCCCTAGATTATTTAAATGCACCAAAGTTCCAGACAATGTTGCTGTTTCAACATTTATGATGTTATAAATTAGCTTTCCATTGCTGTTTGATGTCGCGGAAAGATTGAAATCAGGATCACTAACTTCTTTGATTATATTCTCAAAATTAATAACTGGATCTCTTTTCTTAACCGTCAATATTATTTTTTTTGAGGCAGCATTGTAATTATTGTCTCCAGACTGATTTACCTTTACAACCGTAGAACCGACACCAGCAATCGTAACAGAATTCCCAATTACTGTTGCGATGGAACTGTCGGCTATAGAAAAGGTGAATTCTCCCGTACTGCTTGAAGTCGCAGACAAACTAAAATCAAGGTCTCCGTAAGTTTTGGTTATATCAATAAAAGCTATTATTGGGTCAGCCTTGTTAACCAAAAGTGTCATTGTTGCTGTCCCAGAATTAAAATTACCAGCAGCGGCTTGATTTACGCTTACAATCGAAGTCCCTGCCTCATTGATACTAATTAAAGAAACAGTAATAGAGGCTATACTTGAATCTGAAACCGCATAGATCATTGCTCCAGAACTATTTGATGTTGCAGTGACAACAAAATCTGGATCCCCATAGGTCTTGGTTATATTACTAAAGATAATCGTAGGATTCATTCTAACCCTTAGTGTCATTGTAGCCATTCTAGAATTATAATTGCTATCTGCTGCTTGATTTACAGTAACGAAAGTAGCTCCGACAGCAAGAATAGATAGGGTACTTCCACTTACTGTTGCTATGGTATTGTCTGTTATGCTGAAGGTGAATCCTCCTGTACTCTCTGAAGTTGCGGAAAGATTAAAATCTGGGTCATTAATGTTTTTATCTAAATTACTAAAGATTATGGAAGGATTCGCTTTAATTATGGTAAGCGTCATCGTCGCTGATCCGGAATTATAATTACTATCAGCAGCTTGATTTACAGTTACAAGTGTTGATCCAACAGCTAATATAGTTATGGTACTTCCACTTACCGTAGCTATAGCGTTGTTTGTTATGCTAAAACTGAAAGCTCCTGTACTACTTGAGGTTGCAGTGAGATCAAAATTTCCTGATCCATAGGTCTTGGTTGTATCCGAAAATGTTATTATTTGATTAAATTTATTTACCCTAAGCGTCATGGTAGCAGTTCCAGAATTATAATTACTGTCAGAGGCTTGGTTTACAGTTACAATTGAAGTTCCAGCTCCATAAATACTAACGCTTGTATCACTTAAAATTCCTATTTCGGTATTAGAAACAGTATAAGTGAAAGCCCCAGTACTACTCGATGTAGCGGAAAGGTTAAAATCCGGGTCTTCATAATTTTTAGTAATATCATTAAATATAATTACTGGATTGGCTTTAATGATGGTGAGCGTCATTGTAGCCAATCCTGCATTGTATTTGGTGTCAGTAGCTTGATTTACGATAACCGTTGTAGCACCAACATTCCCAATAGTGACTGTTGAGCCATTAACTTGAGCTATACTCGTATTTGATATTGTATAGGTAAAAGCTCCAGTACTAGATGATGTTGCAGAAAGGTTAAAATCGTTCTCATCATAAACCTTAGTTACATTTTCAAATGCAATTATAGGATCAGTTTTAACTTGTGTAAAAGTTATTTGAGTATTAACCGTAGATGAAAAAGTTAAATTTGTTGGATCACTCCAATCACCATATTCAATCAAATAACCTCCAATACTTGAATGGTTAGGAAATGCTGGTGGTCCAAAATCATTCCAACAATTTCCTCCATTCCATCTGGTAACCATATAGTCTTCACCACTGCTATAATCATTTGGTTCACCGCTACACCAGTTGTTATATTGTCCAGCTACATTGCCACTTGTCGTCTTAATTGCTGTTCCCGCTTCTGGCCCGTCTAACCATTTATAAACCCCTTCCGAACCTTCATCTGACAGTCCAGTCCAAATGTTATTAGCACTTATCTTTGAATTTATAAATGCTTGTTCGTTTGCAGAAGTGATGGTTACCAAATATCCAGATACCCCCTCGTAAGTAGAAACAAGAGCAGCACTTCTTGCATTGGCAAATGTTATCTGACCTGAAACAAACTTATAAACGTGTCTATTTGATGGATTAAAATAACTGTTTGTGATCTGATTGAATATCACCACTGAAAGGATTATTTGAGCACCCTCAGTTAGTGTTGTATTTAATTTTATTGAGTTTAATGCGTTTTCAATATTTGTTGGTGTACCAATAAAGTTTACGCTCGTTATGTTTGTCCAAGAGTTGTATCCAAAATCTCTAGTCAAACCAGTAGTTGTAGGAACGCTAAAAGTTCCATTTGCATTCCCTGTCGAAGAAAGTGAAACTTTATATGTGGTGGAATCGTTGTAGCCATTCAGTGAAAAATTGCTAATCGCAACACCATTTTCAGCAACAGGCACTTCTTGAGTCAATGACACAGTTAGCGTTTGTTGTCCAATTACAAGACTGGAAAACAATAGAAGGGTTAGTTTAACAAGCTTTTTCAATAGATAATATTAAATTTAATTATCCAAAACTCATGAATGAAATTTGAATTTATCAATTATTTTATTATAAATATATTAATAATATATT
>Ga0307998_1000380_pt1 | contig 25645 bp, 28 predicted proteins | sample Davwhametageno37_FD_203147 | JGI IMG/M metagenome (GOLD analysis project Ga0307998, IMG submission 203147) | Marine microbial communities from Davis Island wharf, Antarctic Ocean - #37 | ecosystem: Environmental > Aquatic > Marine > Unclassified | place: Antarctic Ocean: Davis Island wharf... | reverse complement strand
ATAATGCACGGCTCTAGAGTTACATATAGATCACAATTAACGAGACGGTAATTTTTTAGATAATTCGAAGCTTGTTGAATTGCAATTATTTCAGCATGAGCTATTGGGCTATTTTGAGAGAGTGACTTATTTCTTCCAAAGCCAATAATGTTATTTTCATATACAACAATCGCACCGACTGGAACTTCGTCCTCAGCGTAGGATGCTTTAGCTTGGTCAAGAGCTTGCCCCATAAATTCTGAATATATTTTAATATCAGTCATCTATTAGTTTTTAATATAAATTATTATTATTGAAAAATATTTAAGAGTTTGCATATGGCTAAATCCTGAAAAAAATGAATTATAATAATTAATTATGTCTATGTAATGACTATAATTTATTTAAAAGAGCTTAACAAACCATGAGATACGTTTCTTATTTTTTAATCTTCATGTAGTTACTAAAGAGATCTCACTCCCATTTAAAGTTTTAGGGTATGGTGGTGATCCTGGAGGTAGATACAGAGTTGGAATACAAGCAAATAAAATTATATAAGGTATTAAATTTTGGTTACACATGGGGAGAGAAACTAAATCCCTCACTAGCTAATGAGGTAGAACTCGAATTTTTATTTGAAGGAATTAGACAATAAATGAAGAAACTAGCCGATACAGAAGCTGCTATTAATAAAATATTAGCAGAGCGCTGGAGCCCAAGAGCTTTTAATCCTGAATTTGTAATAGACAATAATTCATTATTATCTATGCTTGAAGCAGCGAGATGGGCCCCTTCCTGTTACGGTGATCAACCATGGAGGTTTGTTATATTCCAGAAGAGTGATATAACTGCATGGATTAGAGCCCTTAACTGCCTGTCAATAGGCAATCAGAATTGGGCTATGGATGCATCAATATTAATTGTAGTTTGCGCTAATAAATTCTTTGATCATAATAAAGAGCCAAATCGCTGGGCTCAATATGATACAGGTGCGTCTGCAGAAAATATTTGTCTTCAGGCTGTAAGTTTAGGTCTTTCGACTCATCAAATGGGTGGTTTTGATGAAGAAAAAATAAGAAATTTGTCGAATATTCCTGAGCAATTTGATATTCTTTCAGTAATGGCCGTTGGGGAAGCTTTAAAAGAGAGTGCTTTTTCAGAAGAACAAAAGATTAAGGAGCAGCTACCAAGAAAAAGAAAGGCTATTAACGAAATATATTTTAATAATAAATGGAAATAATTAAGGATAGAAATGACAAATTTAGTAGTTCTTACAAAAGAAAATTTCAAAAAAACGATTGAATCAAACGCATTCTTAGTAATTGATTTTTGGGCACCATGGTGCGAACCTTGTGTAAATTTTACCCCAGTGTTTGAAGCGGCAGCAAAAAGTAATACGGATATTATCTTTGGAATGGTCAATACTGAAAAAGATCCAGAGATTGGAGAATATTTTCAGGTTGAAAAAATTCCTGGATTACTTGTTATAAGAGATCGTGCTGGAATTCATGCCCAGGTAGGTGAAATAGGCGCTCCTGCATTTGATGAAATTATAAAATGGGCAAGAGATTTTGATATGACAACTATTGAAGACTATTACAAAAAGCAGAATAATAAAGAGTTTAATTAATAGAATTTTTTCAGGTATTTAAGCGGGTCAATTGATTTTCCACCATTCCTTACCTCAAAAATTAGCTTTACTTGTTCTGTTGCCGAGTTCCCCATAATGCCTATAGTTTGTCCGGCGTTAACAACTTGATTTTCAGCAACAAGAATTTCATTTTGATTTCCATATACTGTCAATATTCCGTCATCATGCTTTAGAATCACAAGCTTTCCGTATCCTTTTAAATCTTCCCCAGCATAAATAATTTTTCCTTTGGTTACAGCCCTAATCTCTTGCCCCAATTGACCTTCAATTTCAATTCCCTTTTTACCAAGTGCTGTGTCAAAATTTGAGATGACCTTCCCATCTGTTGGGCTTATCCATATGTTAGATAATTTTTTACGGTCAGCAACAATTTTATTTGCTTTCTTTAGACTTTTTGATGAATATATATCACGAATAACTTTTGGGCCTTTAATCTTAACAGGTGTAAAAATCTGAGGCTCTTCTATTATCATATCTTCTTCTTCATCTAAGGGTAATGTTTCTACTTCATTACTTATTATTGGTTTTTCAACGTCGACGGCATCTTTTTTCCTTAGTAAGTCGAATCTAATAAAGTCACCTTTTTTTATTTTATATGGTTTAACTAGACCATTAGCTTTTGCTACATCCTGATAATTAAATCCGCACATCAAACTAATGCTGAACAAGGTTTCGCCAGCTTTTACTTTGTATACGTCAGGACATTTCTCTTTTTTTTCTTCTTTCTTTATTATTTCACCTTCAACTGGAGTAGGAAATTTTGATGCGCATCCAGAAATTAGAATAACAATAAAGATAAGAAGAAAATTAAATTGGTTTTTCATCGAGCTATAACTCCATCCATTTTTTTATTGAGTCTATTTTTTTGTAGTTAGTTAAATCAGATTGAATAGGAGTTATTGAAACATAATTATTCATAACTGCAAAAAAGTCTGTACCAGGCCCACCATCCTTAGGCTCACCAACTGCTCCAACCCAATACAAGTCCTTCCCATCTTTTCCGGCTCTCTTAATTGCAGGTTGTGCTCCATGTCTTTTACCAAGTCTGGTAATTTCTAAGCCTTTAATCTCAGAATAGGGTACATCAGGGACATTAATATTTAATAGGGTTACATTTTCATGTGGTTGTTTATTATGCTTCTCAATTAAGTTTAATATAACTTTTGCTCCTGTCTCAAAATGTTTAGGTTCTGAACTTCCCATTGACACTGCTATAGATGGGATACCAAGAAGAAAACCTTCCATTGCCGCACCAACAGTTCCAGAATAAATAGTGTCATCACCCATATTGGCCCCGTCATTAATACCAGAAATAACCATATCAGGTTTAAATGGAATTAATCCAGTTAATGCAATATGAACGCAATCTGTTGGTGAGCCTCCAATAGAATATAGCATCGGGTTTATTTTACTGACAGTTATTCCTTTATTTAGTGACAAGGAGCTGCTTGATCCGCTTTTATTCTTATCGGGTGCCACCACAACAACATTGCCAATTTTTTTTAAGTGATCTACTAGGATATTTATTCCTGGCGCTAGATATCCATCATCATTTGATACTAAAATTTTCATAACTACCTAGTTTTCTTACAATAATAAATTGAACAAAGAAAAAATGATATGGTTAAACAAATTTGGACTAAGGCAAATTCTTTCGAAGGGCTTATATCACTATAATAACGCACTACACCTTCAATAAAAAATATCATAATTAACATACTTGACCATTGAAATGTGTACCTATCTTTTTTAAGTATTCCGATTAGTGGAACCAATAAAATTGCTGATTTTAATACCATCCATGTAGTTTCGCTGTGTATAGGATTGAAGCCTATTTCCCAAAATAGATTTAGAAATATTAATGCAATTAAGCTAGTGACTGACCCTAAAAATAAATTATTTACTGTTAATTTTTTTAGCAACTTCTGCAAGCCTTACTCCTTGGGCAATACATATTTTTTTTTCGTCTTCTGTGATTGGGTTATCATTTTTTCCTCCTCCAACATGACTCGCTCCATAGGGAGTTCCACCAGCCGAAGAACTTGATAATGATGGAACTGAATATGGTATGCCCATAATAATCATTCCCAGATGAAATAACGGTAGTTGCATACTTAAAAGCGTTGATTCATTCCCTCCATGGACTGAGCCAGAAGATGTAAATACACATGCAGGTTTATTTTCTAGAGATCCTTTTATCCAAGCTGCAGTAGCATTATCTAAAAAATATTTTAATGGAGCAGCCATATTGCCAAAGCGAGTTGGACTCCCAAGTGCAAGGCCGGAGCAAGATTCTAGGTCTTCAATGTTAGCAAATAGAGAGCCGGACTCCGGAATTTTACTTTTTGCTTTCATAGTTTCCGGGAATACATCAGGTACGGTCCTAATTTTTGCTGTAAATCCATCAATGGAATTAATACCTCTTCCAATTAATGAAGCCATTTCTTTAACGGAACCACCCTTTGAGTAATATAGAACTAGAATTTCAGACATTAGATATTCTTAGCTAAATGAATGGCTATACCTAAATAAGTTTGGGGTGTTAGTCTAATTAAATAATTTTTGTCTGCTAGAGGAATTTCTAGGGCACTAATAAATTCATGAAGAATATGCTGGTTAATTTTTTGAGATCCTCTAGTTAACTCCTTTAATTTTTCATAGGGATTACTAATACCATTTTTTCGCATGACAGTTTGAATGGGTTCGGCAAGAATCTCCCAAGCTCCATCTAAATCTAGATTTATTTTTTCCTCATTTACTTCTATTTTATCAAGACCTTTAAGACAAGATTTGTACGCTACAAAACCGTACCCTAGAGCAAGTCCAATATTACGTAGGACTGTAGAGTCAGTGAGGTCTCTTTGCCATCGAGATAATGGAAGTTTCTCGGCTAAGTGGGTAAGAAGAGCATTGGCTAAACCTAAATTACCTTCTGAGTTTTCGAAATCAATTGGATTAACTTTATGTGGCATTGTTGATGAGCCTACCTCGTTCTTTAGAGTTTTTTGTGTGAAATACCCATTAGAAATATAGCCCCACAAATCTCGGTTTAGGTCGATAAGAATCGAGTTAACCCTAATTATAGAATGAAAAGTTTCAGCCATAAAGTCATGTGGCTCTATTTGAGTAGTATAAGAATTTTGTTTTAAGCCAAGTGACTCGATAAATAGCTTTGAGAAATTATGCCAATCTTTATTTGGATATGCTGAAAAATGCGCATTATAGTTTCCTACTGCTCCATTCATCTTACCAAGGTAATCTTGTTTCGAGATAATTGCTATTTGCCTGCCAATACGAGATGATACATTTGCAAATTCTTTTCCTAGCGATGTTGGGCTTGCAGTTTGACCATGAGTCCTGGCAAGCATAGGGATTGACGAATATAATTTTGATTTAACAGAAAGCTGATCTTTTATCATTTTTATTGAAGGAATAATGGCTTTCTCCATACCTTCTTTCAGCATCAAGGAGTATGAAAGGTTATTAATGTCTTCTGAGGTGCATGCAAAATGAATAAACTCTGATACAGCTTGAATTTCTGGATTAGATTTTAGATTATCTTTTAGCCAGTATTCAACAGCTTTAACATCGTGATTGGTATCTCTTTCTATTGCTTTTACTGATTCAGCATTTCCTAAAGAGAAATGATGAATAATTGAATCTAATTCTTTCTTAGTTTTTTCTGAGAATTTAGGGACTTCTTTTATTTCAATGTCATCACTTAAGGCTATAAGCCATAAAATTTCAATTTTAACTCTGTTCTTAATCAGCCCAAGTTCGCTAAAAAAAGGTCTTAGATTATCTGCCTGAGCGGAGTATCTACCATCTATAGTTGATAAAGCATTTAGTGCAGATGTCATAATTAACTTTTAATAGTGTAGTTTCGTATTTTACCTGATTTAAATGATCTTAAGAAGATATGCGAATTGCTTTGGTAAATATTTTTTTTCATTTAAAATGTATTCCTAACTAATAAAATATAAAAAGAATTTATAAAATGATTGATGATTATTTAAAGCATAAAGCTGAACGTCAAAAAAATAATCTTCCACCATTGCCTCTTGACTCAAAACAAACAGCTGAATTAGTTGAGCTTTTAAAAAAAGATAGTATAGATAATGCTGAATTTTTAATTGATCTTCTTACGGAGCACGTTCCTGCTGGAGTTGATCAGGCAGCTTTTGTTAAAGCAGCCTTCCTAACAGATATAGCTAAGAATAAGACTCAAAGCCCTCATATAACGACAGAGAAATCTATTGAATTATTAGGGACTATGTTGGGAGGATACAATGTTCAGTCATTAGTTTCGCTGCTAACTACTGACAATGCTGCTAAAGCCGTCAAAGTACTTTCACGAATAACGCTTATTTTTGATGCTTTTTATGATGTACAGAAATTATACGAAAATGGTAATCCATATGCTGCGTCCCTATTAAGTGCATGGGCAAATGCTGAATGGTTTTTATCAAAAGACCCAATTCCTAGCTCAATTAAGGCTATAGTTTTTCGCATAGATGGTGAAACCAACACAGATGATTTATCTCCGGCTCAGGAAGCATGGTCAAGGGCAGATATTCCACTTCATGCTCAGTCGATATTAAAAAATAAAATGCCTGATGCAATTAAAAAAATTAAGGCTCTAAGAGAAAATAAATTACCAATTGCTTATGTGGGAGATATTGTTGGTACGGGGTCTTCCAGAAAATCAGCTATTAATTCTCTTCAATGGTATATGGGAAAAAAAATTCCTTTTATCCCAAATAAAAATTCAGGCGGTATTGTTTTAGGCAATAAAATTGCCCCAATTTTCTTTAATACAGCTGAGGATTCTGGAGCACTTCCAATTCAGTGTGATGTTTCTAAAATGAAAATGGGAGATGTTATAGAGATTGATCTTATTAAGAGCAATATCTTTCTAAACGATAAACTCTTAACTGAATTTAAGTTAACTCCAATAACAATCCTTGATGAGCTTAGGGCAGGGGGAAGAATTCCATTGATAATAGGTCGGGAATTAACAGAAAAAGCAAGGACAGCTTTAAAGCTTCCAAAATCTGAAGTATTTATAGATGCAATACCTCAAGACAAATCAAACCAATCTGGCTATACATTAGCTCAAAAAATAGTAGGAAAGGCTTGTGGTATCAAGGGAATTCGGCCGGGAACTTATTGTGAGCCTAAGATCGCAACAGTTGGCTCTCAGGATACAACTGGGGCTATGACAAGAGATGAATTAAAGGAGTTAGCATGCTTAGGATTTAGTGCTGATTTAGTGATGCAAAGTTTTTGTCATACGGCCGCCTATCCAAAGCCAGTAGATATTGAGCTTCAACATTCACTTCCAGATTTTATAAGTAGCAGGGGGGGCGTGTCATTAAAGGCTGGTGATGGTGTAATTCATTCATGGTTAAACAGAATGATTTTACCTGATACCGTTGGAACAGGCGGCGATTCTCACACTCGCTTCCCGCTTGGAATTTCATTTCCTGCTGGCTCAGGATTGGTTGCATTTTCAGCGGCTTTGGGTGTAATGCCACTAGATATGCCTGAATCAGTCTTGGTTAAATTTAGCGGAGAATTGCAACCGGGAATTACTTTAAGAGATCTAGTTAACGCTATCCCCTACTACGCAATTAAAGATGGAGAGCTAACTGTAGGAAAGCAGGGTAAAAAAAATATTTTTAGCGGAAAAATTATGGAGATAGAGGGCCTACCAGACTTAAAAGTTGAGCAGGCTTTTGAATTTTCTGATGCTTCTGCCGAAAGATCCGCCAATGGATGTACAGTTAAATTAAATAAAGGCCCGGTCATTGAATATCTTAATTCAAATATTGCGCTAATGCAGAATATGATCGAAGCTGGTTATCAAGACGAAAGATCATTAAAACGAAGAATTGAAAATATGAAAGAATGGTTAGCCTCACAGGCTTTACTAGAGGCTGATTTAGATGCTTCATATGCGTACACCTTAAATATCAATTTAAATGAGATAACTGAGCCATTAATTGCATGCCCAAATGATCCTGACAATATTAAGACATTATCAGAGATTTCAAATGATAAAATTGATGAAGTATTTATAGGTAGCTGTATGACTAATATTGGACATTACAGGGCTGCAGCGAAAGTACTAGAAGGGTATGGAAAAATAAAAACTATTTTATGGATTGCTCCTCCAACAAGAATGGATGAGAAACAATTAATAGAAGAAGGAGCCTACAATATATTTAAAGATGCCGGCGCTAGAACTGAGATTCCTGGGTGTAGCCTCTGTATGGGAAACCAAGCACGCGTTAATGATAAGGCAAAAGTTTTTTCAACGAGCACTCGAAACTTTGATAATCGTATGGGGAATGATGCGCAAGTCTATCTTGGATCAGCAGAGCTAGCAGCATTTTGCTCACTTTTAGGTTATATACCTAACAAAAAAGAATATCTTTCATTAATGGCCGATAAAATTAATCCTTTTAGTGACGATATATACAGATACCTCAACTTTGATCAAATGCAAGATTACGATTCAAAAAAAGTCATTGAAATTAACTCTATTTCATAGAATGTAATATGGAATACAATGCTAATTGTAAAAAATGCACTCGCTTAAATCATTTCCTTCTTAAGACTAAAAAAAAATACCCTGCTTATTTTTGTAAGCCTGTACCAAGTTTTGGAGAAAAAGAACCAGGTTTGTTGATAGTTGGTTTAGCGCCCGGAATGCATGGGGCGAATAATACAGGGAGACCATTTACAGGTGATCACGCAGGAATATTACTCTATAAAACTTTATTTATGTTTGGGTTTTCAAATAAACCATCCTCTGTTTCAACAGATGATGGCCTTACTCTTAAAAATTGTAGAATAACAAATGCAGTAAAATGCCTGCCCCCTGAAAATAAACCTAACCTAGAGGAAGTAAAAAACTGCACTTCATTCCTTAGGGTGGAATTACATAACTTACAAAATAATACAATAGTCCTTGCATTAGGTTTAGTTGCACATAATGCGATATTAATTGCACTTGATTGTCAAAAAAATAAGTATAAATTCTCACATGGCGGTCGACATGTATTACCAAATAAGCTAGTTTTGTATAATAGTTATCACTGCAGTAGATACAATACGCAAACAAAGCGATTAACGGAAAAAATGTTTGAAGATATTTTCTTATCAATCAAAGATGAAATGGAGAATTAAATGCCTTATATAAATATCAAGCTTGCTGGGAGTTTAAATCATAACCAAAAAGAAGAAATTGCCAAAGAAATAACAGATTTGATGCAAAGAGTTGCGAATAAACCACCCTCATATACATACATTGTTTTTGATGAGGTTAAATCTGAGGACTGGTCAATTGGGGGAAGTTTACTAGGTTAAATTTTGAAAGAAGAACTTAAAAATCTTGTAAAGAATATGCCTGGCTTCCCAGGTGTTTATCGTATGTTAAATGCCAAGGAAGAAGTTATCTATATTGGTAAGGCAAAAGATTTAAAAAAAAGGGTTAGATCATATTTCTCGAAGAAGCAAGATAGCCCCCGAACTAAAATTATGGTGGGTAATATTGATAATATTGAATTTACAGTGACTAATACTGAAGCAGAAGCATTAATTCTTGAAAATAATTTAATTAAAAAATTTATGCCTCGTTATAATGTCATTTTTCGTGATGATAAATCATATCCTTATTTAGCAATAACTAGCGATAAATATCCTAGGATAAAATTTCATAGGGGTTTGAAAAAAAAAGGCACGCAATATTTTGGGCCTTTTCCAAACTCAAATGCTGTCAGAGAAAGTATTCAATTACTCCAAAAAGTTTTTATGCTTAGAACCTGCCAGAACTCTATTTTTAATAATAGAACAAGACCCTGTCTTGAACACCAGATTAAAAGATGCACTGCACCATGCGTTGACTTAATAAGTGAGTCAGATTATATAAATGATACCAATCAAGCTGCTCTTTTTCTAAACGGAAAAGATAATGAGGTTATTAAAAATTTATCTAATAAAATGAACGAGTATTCTGAGTCACACAATTTTGAAAGAGCTGCTATTTTTAGGGATAGAATTCAGAGCCTTAGACAAATAAGGCTAAAACAATTTGTTAGTGACTTTAGTGAGAATGATGCAGATATAATAGCTTCTTCTATATCGCCGGGTTTTATTTGTGTGAATGTTGTTATGATAAGATCAGGCCGACACCTTGGAGATAAAAGTTTTTTCCCACGAAATCATGATAAATCATTAACTACAAATGTTATTGAGACTTTCCTAACTCAATATTACGATATAAATATACCGCCGCCAGTTATCGTTATCGAAGATAGTATAGACACATTGTTAATTAAAAATTTTTTTCAGTTCAAAAAATATCAAGCAGTTAAAATTATCTCCAGAATAGTTGGAGATAAAAGAAATTGGCTTTCTATGGCTAAGAAAAATGCAGATATTGCTGTGCAACAAAAAAATACCTTACAATCAAATCATTCTGATCGGCTTAAGGAGCTTAATAAATTACTTTCTTTCTCTAGAAATATAAATCGTATTGAATGTTTTGATATTAGTCATACAATGGGAGAAAATACAGTAGGTTCCTGTGTGGTTTATGACAAGCTTGCTATGCAAAACAAGGATTATAGAAGATATAATATAAGCAATATTACTCCAGGCGATGATTATGCGGCCATGAGGGAGGTCCTAAGACGTCGCTATAGAAGAATGATGAGCGAGGATGCGCTGAGACCAGATCTAATATTGATAGATGGAGGCAAGGGACAATTTAGTATTGCTGAAGAAATTATAAAAGAAATTGGTATGAAAGATATTTTTTTGGTGGGTGTTTCTAAAGGGGCAGATAGAAAAGCAGGCAAAGAAAAATTAATCATGCCAAATAACAAAATTCTTAGTAATATAGATGAAACAAATTTAGGATTTCATTTGATTCAACAGGTAAGAGATGAGGCACATAGATTTGCTATAACAGGTCATCGTGCAAGAAGAGCAAAAACTAGACTTTCTTCATCAATTGAAGATGTCGAGGGAATTGGAAGCAAAAAAAGAAAGAGCTTACTTGCATACTTCGGTGGTATTGACGGGGTTAAAAATGCTACTGTTGAAGAGTTAATTACTGTTGAAGGGATTAATAACCAGCTTGCAGAAAAAATTTATAACTATTTTAATTAGCTAAACTAACAATATGATATACAACATTCCCAATACATTAACCTTGTTTAGGATTGCATTAATTCCTTGCCTAGTTTTGGTTTACTATGTTCCAGAACAAAGCTTACCTATTGAATTAAAGAATATTACTGCCACTGCAATCTTTGTGGTTGCGGCCATTACTGACTGGCTTGATGGTTACCTTGCTAGAAAATTAAAACAGACATCTAAATTTGGAGCCTTTATTGATCCTGTAGCAGATAAATTGATAATAATTGCTTCGTTATTAATTTTAGTTGATTTAGCCAGATTGGATGTTTTAATCGGTTTAATTATTATTGGAAGAGAATTTGCAGTAAGTGCCCTCAGAGAGTGGATGGCAACACTTGGAAAGCCAGGGAGCATTACTGTTGCATTTATTGGGAAATTGAAAACAACATTTCAGATGGTTGCTATACCTTTTCTTTTGTATGATACAAATATTCTATTCATTCCAATTGCATTAATTGGTGAAGTTTTAATTTATATAGCTGCTCTACTAACTATCGTATCAATGTTTTATTACATGAAGGAAGCAGCTAAGGTTATTAGAAAAAAAACTTAATCTTATTAGTAATAATCATCTTGATTGACACACAGTTAAAAGTCGCTAAAATACTGCCTTCGTATGCGGGAATAGCTCAGCTGGTAGAGCGATACCTTGCCAAGGTATAGGTCGCGAGTTCGAACCTCGTTTCCCGCTCCAGATTAGATACAAAAAGGGGAGTCAATGTTGTCTCCCCTTTTTTTTAAAACATGGCGCGTTAGCAAAGTGGTTATGCAGCGGCCTGCAAAGCCGTAGACGCCGGTTCGATTCCGGCACGCGCCTCCATAATCATTATTTAAAAGAAGTAATGATAAAATGTAGGTTCTGCCCGGGTGGCGAAATTGGTAGACGCAAGGGACTTAAAATCCCTCGACCTTACGGTCGTGCCGGTTCGATTCCGGCCCCGGGCACCATATTAAAAAATGAATGATAAAGAATTAAAAGAAATTAAATTTACATTACAACAAATACATAAAACGTTGTGCTATGTTTTTTTGATTGTTGCTTTTTTCGCATTACTTTATTTTTGTTTATTATTTTATATAATAAATACATAACCTTTGAACCTAAATTCATCCCTTGCTTTAGGTTTAATTTTTACCCATTTAGAATTCGATCGAATATTATCGAGATTCATAAATGAGATTTCTAATGAATATTCATAAAAGACTAATTAATAATGACGTAAATCAAGCTCTTATTAACAAAGACTTTCATCCAAAACTTGCACTACTATATGCTTCCCGTGACATTAAAAATGCAAATAATATTTCATATGAATTAGAGAATTTAATTCCACCTACATCACTATTATCAGCTAATTCTGCTGCAAAATTCCTTGCTACGCATATTGATAAAAAAAATAAAATTATTATTATCGGTGATTATGATGCCGATGGAGCAACTGCGAGTGCTTGTGGAGTTTTAGGGTTAAAGAAATTTGGGGCAGATGTAAGTTTTATAGTACCGAATAGGTTTAAATTTGGTTATGGATTAACTCCAGAAATTGTTGAGTTAGCAGCAGAACAAAAGCCTGACTTAATTATTACTGTAGATAATGGCATTGCTAGTATTGAAGGTGTTAGAAATGCAAGAGCGAAAGGTATAGATGTCTTAATTACAGATCATCATCTACCAGCAGACACTCTTCCTAATGCAAATTTTATCATTAACCCAAACCAACCAGATTGCAAATTTCCCAGCAAAAATCTATGTGGGGTCGGCGTCATCTTTTATTTATTACTATCTTTAAGAGTATATTACCGAAATAAAGGGAAATTTTCTGACTCATCTGAGCCTAAGTTATCAGATTTACTTGAATTGGTATGTCTTGGAACCGTTGCTGATTTAGTGACTCTTGATTTCAATAACCGAATTCTAGTAAATGCAGGTATGAAGAAAATGAGAACTGGTATGGGAAATTATGGAATACGTGCAATTGCAAAATTGAGTAAAAAAAATATTTCTGAGATAAAAACAAGTGATTTATCTTTTTCTATAGCACCAAAATTAAATGCAGCAGGTCGATTAGCGGATATGAGTCTAGGAATAAAATGTTTAATTAGTGAGACGCAAGATGAAGCCCTCTTGTATGCAAGGCAATTAATCTCGCTAAATGATCAGAGAAAATCTATTGAAACGGGAATGCTTGAAACTGCACTAGATTCAGTAAAAGTCACTAGCGATATTAATTATTCTATTGCATTATTTAATGCTAACTGGCATCAGGGTGTGATAGGTATTATTGCTTCAAGGATTAAAGAAAAATATTATCGCCCAACGATTATTTTTGCAAAAGATGATAATGGATTATTAAAAGGATCAGGAAGATCTATACCCTCATTTCACCTTCGTGATGCTTTGGATTTAGTATCGAAGGCATATCCTGAAATAATTGTTACTTTTGGAGGACATGCAATGGCTGCAGGACTAACTATAAAAGAGCAAGATTTCAATAATTTTTCTGAGGTTTTTGAGCGGACTGCAGACAAACTACTATCTGAAGATGATTTAAATTTAACAGTGGAAGTCGATAATTCAATCCTTGATGACGGCTTAGACTATAAAATAGTCAATTTAATTAATAAAGAAGTCTGGGGTCAGGGCTTTCCTCCGCCACTATTTTTAGATGAATTTAATGTAATTTCACAGCGAATTATTGCTAAAAAACATTCTAAATTATATTTGAGTAAGGATGAAGTTAATTACGACGCAATATTTTTCAATAATGATGAAAATCAACCTGGTAGAATAAGAGCAGTTTACTCTATTGAGGTTAATGATTTTAATGGAGTTAGGTCCATCCAAATAATAATTAAAAGCATTCTAAATGAATAAAAGTATAACAAAAGTTGTAATTGGAAATCTTAAAATGAATGGGTCGCTATCATTTTATGAAGGCTTTTTAAATGCACTAAAAGATGGGCTACATGATATCAATAACGTTGATGTAGGTTTGTGTGTACCCTATCCATATTTAGCGCAAGCGCAATCTATTTTGAATGGAAGTAATATTTCATGGGGCTCTCAAAATATTGCTAAATTTGAAAAAGGTCCGCATACAGGAGAGGTCAGTGCTACGATGCTCACTGACTTTGGTGTTCAGTATGTAATTGTGGGTCATTCTGAGAGGAGTACGGCATATTGTGAGTCTAATGAAAATATTGCAGACAAATTTAGTGCAATTAAAAAATATAATATGACGCCAGTATTGTGTGTTGGCGAGAACTTGATTGAGCGAGAAGCAGGAATTATGGAGAAGGTAGTTGCCTCACAAATAGATACAATTATTAAATGTTATGGTGTTGAAATTTTTTCAGACTCTATTGTTGCGTATGAGCCTATTTGGGCAATTGGTACAGATATGGCAGCATCTCCTGAACAAACGAATCATATGTGTAGCTATATAAGGAAATTAATTATCCAAGATGGATTAAATGACATAAATAACCTTAAAATTGTTTATGGTGGAAGCTTAAATTCCGAAAATGCGGTACAATTATTCGGCTTAAACAGCGTAGACGGTGGCTTAATTGGGCGAGCATCTATAAATATTAAAGAATTTATAAAGATTTGCCAATGTGCCCAGTCATTTGAAATTTAACTTTTTGACTACTTAAAAAAATGGAAAACTTAATTTTAACTATACATATTATCGCAAGCCTTGGAGTTATAGGTTTTGTTCTAGTTCAGAATGGTAAGGGGGCTGATGCCGGACCTGCTTTTGGTGGAGGAAATTCTGGTAGTGCATTTGGAGTAACGGGAGCAGCAAACTTTTTAAGTCGCGCTACCTCAATATGTGTTACTACTTTTTTTTGTACTAGTATTGCGCTAGCTGTGATTGCTACAAATAATAGCCGCAATTCTAGTTTAAATATACCTCAAGAAACTCCTGAGACTTTAGTAACCGAATCTAAGTCAGATGAAAATATGGGTGCACAAGACATTCCAAACTAGCATGCTCGTTCTAAATTTGCCGTCGTGGTGGAATTGGTAGACACGCTATCTTGAGGGGGTAGTGACGAAAGTCGTGAGAGTTCGAGTCTCTCCGTCGGCACCATTATTTACTTTTACTAATCACATTTATAAAATTATTGAGATATATTAATACGTCTTCATGCCATTAAATAACTATTTTCCGCCATATATAGGATTAATTTTAGTAGTACTAATGATTTTTTTTGGGCAAGCATTTCGAGAAAATTGGAAAAATAAAAATAGTAGGTGGTTATTAAAATCTTGGATTTACGGGTTAATATCATTTTCTTCATTCTTTATGATAGCTTTTGTACCCTTAGGTATTTAATTTTAATTAGTTTTTTGTATATTTTTTTTGCAATTTAATTGAGAGATTAGTGGACTGTTGGGGTCTATATCCTTATTACAAACAAGGCACTTATCTGATTCAGATAGAGCATTTAATCCACCACAACTTCCTTTAATATTTTTACCCATCAACATAACGCCAAGTGACATTAGTAAGACTATTAGCGTTAAAAGAAAAAATGTTATTATAAAAGTTATCATTATTCTTTGATTATATAGAAATTCTACGTTCAATTACAAGCTCACTAAATAATATCTTACAATCTTTTTATATTCAAAATTGACCATATAATTTTTGAGTCATTAAATGGAACTTACGGATCATTTATCTGCCTTATTCATTTAGAATTAGAAAAATATTTAACTCATCTAGACCTTAAATTTTTTTTTTAATTCATCAAATGCGTGAACTAGAATATAATGCGTTACTGAAGCTGTCTGGAACAGCTACATCAATTAGGAATATAACTTTTTATGGCACAATTTTCTTTAAAGCGTGGTTTAAATATCCCTATACTAGGCTCTCCAGAACAAAAAATTTATAAAGCACGGGAGACAAAAACTATAGGTGTAATGGGTACTGATTTTAACGGTTTGAAGCCAAAAATGCTAGTCTCTGAAGGAGACAAGGTAAACAAAGGCACACCTTTATTTTGCCATAAAGATTCCCCTGAAATTATTTTCGTCTCCCCCTGCAAGGGTAAAGTTCATTCAATTAACAGGGGAGAGAGAAGGGTTCTACTAAGCGTTATAATTGCTGTAGAAAGTTTTTCAGATAACGGTATTAATTATACTAAATTACACAGTAATATTAAGCCAGAAAAAGAATTTGTTAGAAAATGTCTTCTGGATAGTGGTTTATGGTCTTCTTTTTTAACTAGACCTTATTCTAAAATTCCACTTCCAGACTCTAGTCCTGCATCAATTTTTATAACAGCTATGGACACTGAGCCATTAAGTCCAAGTGCTGACCTAATCATTAATGATAATTTAAATGCCTTCCAGGAAGGTGTTAAGAGAGTTGCATTATTATCTGAAGGAAAAGTTTTTGTTTGTAAGGAAGGGGAAAGCCAGCTAGAAGTAGATAATTTTGAAACCTATAAATTTAAGGGCCCACATCCAGCAGGTCTAGCGGGGACCCACATGCATTTTTTAGATCCACCAAGTTTAATCAAGACTGTATGGTCAATAGGCTATCAAGATATTTTAGCAATAGGAAAATTATTCTTAACGGGCTTTTTAGACCCAGAAAGAATTATATCAATTTGTGGTCCCCTAGCTAAATCTCCAAGATTAGTAAAAACATATCTTGGAGCTTCATTAAATGATTTATTGAAAAATGAATTTGTAAATGACGATCCGTGCAGAATCATTTCAGGCTCTGTTTTATCAGGAAGTATTGCTGAAAATGAATTGTCTTTTCTTGGTAGATATTCTCGGCAAGTTACATTGATAAAAGAGGATAAAGAAAAAATATCATTTGGATGGATAAAGCCACAACCAAACAAATTTTCAGTAATGCCTGTTTTGATATCAGCTTTTAAAAAATCTAGGTTATTTAATTTAACATCCAATCTTAATGGTGGTAGAAGAGCTATGGTGCCAACAGGTATCTTTGAAACTTTAATGCCTCAAGATTTTTTACCAACTCAATTACTTCGCTCTCTAGTGGTAATGGATACCGACGTTGCGCAATCACTTGGTGCTCTTGAGCTCGACGAAGAGGATCTGGCTTTGGTTACTTTTGCTTGTCCTGCAAAATATGAATATGGCTCTGCTTTAAGAGATAGTCTTAAAACAATAGAGAAGGAAGGTTAATAAGAATGGCATTTAGTAAATTTTTTAATTCTGTTGAGCCACTTTTCAAAAAAGATGGAAAATATGAGAAATTTTATCCAATTTTCGAAATGTTTGAAACGATTTTTTATACTAGTAACACAGTAACCAAAGCTGCTCCTCATGCTCGAAGCTTTGTAGATATGAAAAGAATAATGACATATGTAGTAATTTCTTTAATTCCATGTATTTTATGGGCATTTTATAATACAGGTTTGCAAACAAATCTAGCCCTAGAAAATCTAAATCCATCTGACTTTGCAGGTTGGAGAATATGGTTACTACAATTATTTGGAATACCTTTCAATTCAAGTAGTATTTTTGCCAATATGGCTCATGGTGCTTTGTATTTTTTGCCTATTTATATAATGACATTGATTGCTGGTGGCATATGGGAAGTTTTGTTTGCGACAACCAGAGGCCATGAAGTAAACGAAGGATTCTTAGTTTCATCCATGTTGTTTTCTCTAACATTACCAGCAACAACACCTCTTTGGATGGTTGCATTAGGGATCTCTTTTGGGGTTGTTGTTGGGAAAGAGGTTTTTGGGGGAACAGGGAAAAATTTCTTAAATCCTGCTTTAACTGGTAGAGCATTTTTATATTTTGCTTACCCTGCTTATATGTCTGGTGACTCTGTCTGGACTCCAGTTGATGGTATTTCATCTGCAACCTCATTAGGCATATCAGCCTCGGAAGGTTATGAGTCTCTCGTAGGTTATGGAATTACTTGGTCAGATGCTTTCTTTGGAACAATACAAGGCTCACTTGGTGAGACATCTACTTTAGCATGCATAATTGGTTTATGTTTCTTACTCGCAACTAGGATAGCAAACTATCGAATGATAGTTGGTTGCTTGGTTGGTATGATAGTATTTTCTTCTTTTTTAAATTGGGTTGGTTCTGATACAAACCCAATGTTCAGTATGCCATGGTATTGGCATCTCGTAATAGGAAGCTACGCTTTTGGGCTTGTATTCATGGTTACAGAGCCAGTTTCTGGAAGTCATACAAATACTGGACGTTATATTTATGGAGCCTTAATAGGCTTTATGGTAATAATGATAAGGGTACTAAATCCAGCATTTCCTGAAGGAATGATGCTTGCTATATTGTTTGGTAATGTATTTGCACCTCTAATTGATCATTTTGTTGTTAAAGCAAATATTCTTAGACGCAGGGTAACACTAAATGTCTAGTGAAAAAAAAGATAATATTTTTTCTAAATTTAAAAAATTACCAATTGATAGTATTCCTAAAACTATACTTGTTGCAATAACGCTTTGCCTTTTTTGTTCAATGATAGTTTCTTTAGCAGCAGTCAAACTTAAATCTATCCAACAAGAAAATCAAATTCGTGACAAACAGAAAAATATATTACAAGTTGCAGGATTATATTCTGAGGGTGTTAACGTAGAAGAAATCTTTGCCTCTTTTGAGCCGAGGGTTGTTGATATTGAAAGCGGTTTATTTACAGATAAATTTAATCCTAGGACCTTCAACGACCTTAAAGCTGCATCAGATCCATTATTAAGTATTGCCCTTAAAGATGATCCGGCATCTATCGGAAGAAGATCAAATTATGTAACTGTTTATCTGTTAAAAAATAACGATGGAACTATTGATAAATTAATCTTACCAATACATGGGTATGGATTATGGTCTACTTTATATGGGTTTGTTGCTTTAGAGGAAGATACTAATAAAATTTTTGGTCTTCAATTTTATAAGCACGCAGAAACTCCAGGCTTAGGGGCTGAAGTAGATAATCCAAAATGGAGAGGTCAATGGAAAGGTAAAAGTTTAAGGAATAGGGATGGAGATTTATTGATACAAGTTGCAAAAACTCCTGGTCCAAGTGAATATCATATAGATGCTATTGCAGGAGCAACCCTTACCTCAAATGGAGTTAATAACTTAGTTAGATTTTGGGTGGGTGAAGCAGGGTTTAAAAAATTTCTTACAAATTTTAAAGATGGAAAAATCAATGTCTCAAACTAGAAAAAAGCTTTTGATCGACCCGCTAATAGACAATAATCCTATTGCATTACAAGTGTTAGGTATTTGTTCAGCACTAGCTGTAACATCTTCTTTAAAAGTTGCTTTTGTTATGGCACTTGCTGTTATTACGGTTACTGGTTTTTCATCCTTTTTTATATCAATGTTGAGAAACTATATTCCTACCTCCATTAGAATTATTGTACAAATGACGATCATTGCTTCTTTAGTTATTGTTGTAGATCAATTACTTAAAGCATATGCCTATGAAATATCTAAGACTTTATCTGTTTTTGTTGGATTGATTATCACAAATTGTATTGTTATGGGAAGAGCGGAGGCTTTTGCTATGAAGAATACACCAATTGATTCTTTTATTGATGGGGTTGGTAATGGCCTAGGTTATGGTTTGCTATTAATGTGTGTTGGTGTAGTAAGAGAGTTATTTGGAGCAGGCTCATTATTTGGGATTGTAATATTAAACCCTGTAGGCGATGGTGGATGGTATGTGCCTAATGGTTTGTTGTTACTTCCTCCATCTGCTTTTTTCATAATAGGTTTTTTAATATGGGGTTTAAGAGTTTGGAAAAAGTCTCAAGTTGAAGAGCCTGAATTTAAAATTCAAACGGTTGAGGATCATTGATGGAGGCCTTAATTTCATTAGCAGTAAAGGCTATTTTTGTTGAGAATCTAGCATTGTCTTTTTTTCTGGGTATGTGCACTTTTATTGCAGTATCCAAAAAAATAACTACTGCAATAGGTTTGGGTATCTCAGTAATGGTTGTTCAATCAATTACAGTCCCAGCGAACAACCTAATTCTTACTTATCTATTAAAGCCCGGTGCTTTAAGTTGGGCAGGTTTTCCTGATGTAGACCTTACATTCCTGGGTTTAATTTCATATATAGGTGTCATTGCCGCATTAGTTCAGATACTAGAAATGGTTTTGGATAAGTACTTTCCTCCACTCTATAATGCTTTGGGTATTTTTCTACCCTTAATAACTGTAAATTGTGCAATTTTAGGTGGATCCTTATTTATGGTTGAAAGAGATTATAATTTTTCTGAAGCATTAACATATGGATTATCTTCTGGATTTGGATGGGCTTTAGCAATTACTGCAATGGCTGGAGTTAGAGAAAAATTAAAATACAGTGATATACCTGAAGGTTTACAAGGTCTTGGTATAACCTTTATTACGGCCGGATTAATGGCAATGGCTTTTATGTGTTTTTCTGGTGTTAAATTATAAGGATTTTTATGGATACTTTTATTCTCGGAGTTACTCTTTTTACTTTAATAGTATTGTCTTTGGTGACAATAATCATTTATGCGAGAAGTAAGTTTGTGTCATCTGGAGAAGTTAATATTACTATTAATGGTGAAAAAACAATAAGAGTTCCAGCTGGAGGAAAACTTCTTCAATCATTAGCTGCAGAAAAATTATTTGTCCCTTCTGCTTGTGGTGGTGGTGGAACATGCGCTCAATGCAAGGTCAGAATACATTCAGGAGGAGGTTCTATTTTACCTACTGAAGAAGGGCATATCAGCAAAAAAGAAGCATCTTGCGGGGATAGACTTTCTTGTCAAGTTGCTGTGAAGCAAGATATGGAAATCGAGGTTCCTGAAGAAGTTTTTGGCGTTAAAAAATGGCAATGTAAAGTCTTAAGTAATGATAATGTTGCTACTTTCATAAAAGAGTTGATTATAGAGTTGCCGAAAGGTGAAGATGTTGATTTTAAAGCGGGGGGCTATATTCAAATTGAAGCACCCATTCACACTCTCTCTTATAAAGAATTTGATATCGCAAAAGAATATCATGAAGATTGGGATAGGTTTAAAATTTGGGATGTAAACTCCTCGGTTGATGAGCCGATTGAGAGAGCATACTCTATGGCGAATTATCCATCAGAAAAAGGTATTGTGATGCTTAATGTTCGAATTGCAACACCTCCTCCTGGCTCATCAGGTATCCCTGCGGGCAAAATGTCTTCCTATATATTTAATTTAAAGAAAGGTGATGATGTAACAATTTCAGGCCCTTTTGGTGACTTTTTTGCCAGAGAAACAAAAAAAGAAATGGTTTTTGTAGGCGGAGGTGCTGGTATGGCGCCAATGAGAAGTCTTATATTTGACCAGTTAAGAAGAGTTAAAACAGATAGAAAAGCTTCATTTTGGTATGGCGCACGATCTAGAAAGGAAATGTTTTATACGAGTGAATTCGAAAAGTTAGATAAGGAAAATAAAAACTTTTCATGGCATGTTGCTTTATCCGACTCATCACCAGAGGATAAATGGAAAGGACATGAGGGATATATTCATAATATTCTATTTGAACAATATTTAAAAGACCATCCTGCCCCAGAAGATTGTGAATACTACCTATGCGGACCCCCTATAATGAATGTGTCTGTTACTAATATGCTGTTAGACCTAGGAGTGGACGCAGAAGATATTATGCTGGATGATTTTGGGGGCTGATTACCAATAAACAAAAGCTTCTAATTCTTTTATAAGTTCTTTTTGGTAGCCTATCATCTCTTTTACTAAATCCCCTTGCGAAACCATGCCTAATAATTTTTTCCCATCCATGACGGGCATATGCCTAATTCTTTTTTGTGTCATAATCTCAAGACCTTTTTCAAACTTATCTTCAGCAGAAAGCGTTAAGACCTTTTTAGTCATAATTTCTTCGACTGTAGTGTTTTTGGATGACTTTCCTTCTAGGATAATTTCACGTGCATAGTCTCTCTCAGACACGATGCCGACCATCTTTTCTTCTTTTAATACAATCAGGGCACCAATTTTAAATTTAGCCATAATAGTAAGAGCGTCAATAACAGTGCTTTTTGGGGTAACTGTTAAAAGCTCTTGAATATCCTTATCATTAATTATTTCTAATAATGTCCTAGTTTTAGTATTTGTTTTTTTCATATATATGTATTTTACTTATTTAGTAATCTTTAGGATAACCAAGTTTCAGTAATTTCGCAAAATATATACTTTTAATATCTGTAAATATTTATTGATAATTTCTTGCCATTAGCTACTTTATGCTTTATTTTTTTGATTTATTTAAAAGAAACTACTAATATAATGGAATGATTTTTTTAATTATTATATCCGCTTTTATATTAGCAAATTTGCCTTGGTTATCCAATAATTTCTTAATTTTTTTACAAAAACCAAAAAAGAATAACTTCTTTATATTTTTTGAGTTGGTAGTGTTCTATTTTATTTTTGGGGCTTTCCTATTGTTTATTGAAAAACAAACTTTAGGAAATATTCATAATCAAGGTTGGGAATTTTATATCATCACATTCTTTTTATTTTTAGTCTTTTCATTTCCTGGCTTCATATACAAAGTAGTTTGGAAATAAAAGAAAAATTATTAATTGTAGGGTGTGGTAAATTAGGTCTCAAAATCGGCAATGCATTGTCAAAAAGATTTGAAATAATAGGAGTAAAACGAAAAAATTCTAATAATGAATCTCTTTTCCGTGTTTTAGAGCTTGATATTTTTAGCAATGAATTTACCAAAAAAATAAAATCTATCAATCCTGATTATATTATCTATTCAGTTGCAGCAGACAATCAGACTGAAGAGTTATATCAGGATGCTTACGTTAATGGACTAAGACTTTCAATTGATGCAGCATTGATTTGCTCTAATATAAAGCATTTCTTTTTTATCTCTAGTACACGTGTATATGGCCAAAAATCTGAAGAATTTTTATCCGAGTATACTGAACCGCTACCTAATGATTTTGGTGGAAGGGCGCTATTAGAAGGTGAAAACCTCTTAAAAAATAATCCTCTACCCTCTACAACGCTTCGGCTTTCTGGCATATATGGAGGCAACAGGACCTATATGTTAAGTTTGGCTAAAAGACCAGAGGATTGGCCTGATATTAATCGTTGGACGAACCGTATTCATGAGGATGACATTGTCCACTTTATTTCCTTTCTTTTTGATAAGTTAAAAGAGATACCTCTGGAGCCTCTCTATTTATTAACAGATAATTTACCTGTGCCTATTTATGATGTCTTAAATTTTATTCGGGTTGAACTTAATCTTCCAAAGAACCAAAAGTTTGGTAATGAAAACTCAGATGGAAAAAAATTAAAATCTAAAATAATACCAGGGTTAAATTTTCATTTTGAATATTCAGATTATCGAAATGGATATACCTCGATAGTTCATAATATTAAGTAATAGTTCTGAAATGTTAGATTGATTGAATGTCCTGTGTGATATAGAATAGCGCCTGGGTAATAGGCGCGTAGCTCAGCTGGTTAGAGCACCACATTGACATTGTGGGGGTCGTTGGTTCGATTCCAATCGCGCCTACCATTTAAAACTACTACTATCTAGATAAGTCAAAAACTTATAAAATAAACTCTTTGAGCAAAACATTATGCCTGATATACGTCTTCCTGATGGCTCGACTCGATCCTATGAAAAAACTATTACAGTTGCAGAGGTAGCTCTTGATATTGGAGAGGGTCTGGCTCGTGCAGCGCTTGCTGGGAAGATTAATGATCGTTTAGTTGATCTTAGTTATGAAATAAATAATGATTCCGACCTAGCAATTATTACTGCAAAAAATTCAGAAGGTTTAGAAGTTATAAGGCATTCTACCGCTCATCTTCTAGCACATGCCGTTAAGGATATATTTCCAGAAGCTCAGGTCACTATTGGGCCAGTCATTGAAGATGGTTTTTATTATGACTTCTCCTATAAGCGAGCATTTACTCCAGAAGACCTAACGATTATTGAAAAAAAAATGCAAGAACTTGCCAAACAAAACCTTCAGGTGGAAAGAAATTTATTGCCTCGAGACAAGGCAATTGAATATTTTAATTCCATAGGCGAAAACTATAAATCAGAAATAATTCAATCAATTCCTGAGGGAGAAGAAGTGTCACTTTATAGTGAAGGCGATTTTACTGACCTTTGCAGAGGGCCTCATGTTCCATCAACAGGAAAGCTTAAAATCTTTAAGCTAATGAAAGTTGCTGGTGCTTACTGGCGTGGCGATTCTAATAATGAGATGTTGCAAAGAATTTATGGTACAGCCTGGGAAAATAAAGAAGATTTGTCTGCATATTTATTACGCTTAGAAGAGGCTGAAAAAAGAGATCACCGTAAACTAGGGAAGCAGTTAGATTTATTTCATATGGAAGATAATGCTCCGGGTATGATTTTTTGGCATCCTAAAGGGTGGGCACTTTGGCTTAAAATTGAATCTTATATGCGAAAAATGTTTCAAGATTATGATTACCATGAAATTAAAACTCCGGCAGTACTTGATAAAGCTTTATGGGAAAGTTCTGGTCATTGGGAAAACTACGAGGAAAATATGTTTACTACCTCCTCTGAAAATAGAGAGTATGCAGTAAAGCCAATGAATTGTCCTGGCCACGTACAAGTATTTAATAATAATTTGCACAGTTATCGGGATCTTCCGCTAAGGTTGGCAGAATTTGGATCATGTCATAGAAATGAACCCTCAGGAGCCTTGCATGGACTAATGAGAGTAAGGGGATTTACTCAAGATGATGCTCATATTTTTTGTACTGAAGGTCAAATAAAAAAAGAAGTAATCACTTTTAATGAAATGCTTTATAAGGCTTACGCTGATTTTGGTTTCACTGACATTATTGTAATGCTATCAACTAGACCTGAAAAAAGGGTTGGAGATGATGCTGTTTGGGATAAAGCAGAGACTGCATTGGAAGAGGCATTGTCCGAAACAGGCCTAGATTTTAAAATACAGCCTGGTGAGGGTGCTTTTTATGGGCCAAAGATTGAATATACGCTTAAAGATAGTATTGGTAGATTCTGGCAGTGCGGCACAATACAACTAGATTTTAATCTCCCTGAGAGACTCGATGCCGAATACGTCGCTGAAGATAACAGTCGGAAACGACCTGTTATGCTTCATAGGGCAATTTTTGGGTCGATGGAAAGGTTTATAGGGATTTTGGTTGAACATTATGCAGGTTTAATGCCATTGTGGCTTGCTCCTATACAGGTTGTCGCCTTAAACATTGCTGACTCACAGGCAGAGTACACAAAGGAAGTAATTGAAATTCTTAAGAAAAATGGTATTAGATGTGAATCAGACTTGAGAAATGAGAAGATTACCTATAAAATACGCGAACACAGCATTCAGCGAATTCCTTATCTTGTTGTAATAGGAGATCGTGAAGTGGAAAAAAAACAAGTTACCGTACGAACCCAAAAAGGCGAAGATCTTGGTTCTATGTCAATTGATGGTTTTATTGAACATCTAAATAAAGACATTGAATCGAGAGTATAAACTTTGAGGTTGTTTGGTTTAATTTTTATAAAATAGGGGATCCACTATAGCCTTAGATAAAGATGTACGAATTAATAGCGACATAACTGCGCAAGAAATTCGTCTGGTTGGTTTAGATGCTGAGCCTTTAGGTATAGTTTCTTTATCAGAAGCCATGGTAAAAGCTGATGAACTTGAAACTGATTTAGTTGAAATAGCACCAAAAGCTACCCCCCCGGTTTGTCGCTTGATGGACTACGGAAAGTTTAAGTATGCACAAAGTAAAAAAATGCATGAAGCGAAGACT
>Ga0307998_1000377_pt1 | contig 25756 bp, 16 predicted proteins | sample Davwhametageno37_FD_203147 | JGI IMG/M metagenome (GOLD analysis project Ga0307998, IMG submission 203147) | Marine microbial communities from Davis Island wharf, Antarctic Ocean - #37 | ecosystem: Environmental > Aquatic > Marine > Unclassified | place: Antarctic Ocean: Davis Island wharf... | reverse complement strand
CTCGATGTCATTTTATTCCATTGAGCAAAGAAAGAATTGCTTCACTTTCTGTGATTTACCGTAAAAAAGACAATGAGCTAATCTGCTTTTAATATTTTATTTTTTTGATATTCTTCAGGAGTTATATAACCTAAATAGGAGTGTATTCTTTTCTATTGTACCATATTTCAATAAACTCAAAACCCTCAATTCCAACTTATCGTTTAAAAACATTCCATGTACCAGAATAACAAATAAGAATTATTCTATTTCCCCTTTGAAATTAATTTAAAGTTATAATATCCGAAAAACAAAATATAGATATAACAACAAACGATCAATGTTAGCGCCGTTTTAAAGTCACTTAAGTCCGTTAAGTAGCCAAACATTGGAGGTATAATAGCCCCACCAACAATTGCCATACATAAAAGACCCGATGCTTTTGGTTTTAATTCTTTCAATCCTCCGATTGCCAATGTAAAAATGGTTGGAAACATAATTGAATTACAAAGTCCAACGGCCAAAATAGCCCACATGGATATCAAGCCATTTGTTGAAATTGAAACCACAATTAACTGTATTGCGAAAAATGCAAAGATGGCTATTGCCAAACCTGGGTTTATCTTTTTCAATAAATAAGACCCAAAAAACCTTCCCAACATTGCCCCTGTCCAATAAAAGGCGACAAAAACACCAACAACTGCTTTTTGATCATTAATTTTAAGAGCCGAGTTTAATATTACTTCAGTAATATAGCGCATCGTTTCGTTACTCTTTATCAATGGAACCAAATTCATATCTAAAAAATAATTTACTAAATAACTTCCAATAGCAACTTCAGCTCCTACATAAAAGAATATCCCCATTACACCTAGCATTAAATTTTTCTTTTTAAAAAGGGAAAAGTATGTTCCTGAAGAATTGGTTTGAATAAGTTTAGGAAGGCTAATAAATATGAAAATGACGGCGACTGCACCTATCATTAATGCGATCCATACAAAAGGAAATTGTACAGCTGATGCTTCGCCAGTTAAATAAACTTGTTGGGCATTTTCTGAAAGTTGACTTATTTCATTCTTAGATTTAATTTTATCGCTCAAAATAAGAGTTGCACCAACTATAGGTGCAATTGCAGTTCCCAAAGAATTAAATGCTTGAGCCAATGTAAGTCTTCCTGATGCACTTTTTTCATGACCAAGTACAGCAACAAAAGGATTTATAGCAACTTGAAGTAAAGTCATTCCTCCCGCTAGAGTGAAATATCCAAGAATAAATATACCGAAAGAACGAAATTCAGCTGCTGGATAAAACAACAGACAACCCAATGCCAAGGTGGATAGCCCTGAAATTATCCCACCTTTATAACCGATCTTATTTATAATAAAACTAGATGGTATAGAAAGTAAAAAGTAGGCACTAAAAAAAGCAAATTGAACCATCCCCGCCTGGAAATAGGTAAGCTCAAACAACTCTCTTAAACGAGGAATTAATGAATCAACAAGTACGGTTATAAACCCTAAAAAAAAGAATAATACAGTAATTAATGCAAAGGAAATTTGGTAATTTTTTTTCTCAGTCATTCGTTCTTACTTATGAAATAAGCTTCCCCTGATCAACTATCATTTCAATTAGAGCTATTCGACCCGTTCGTTTAAAAACCTCTTTTGAGTCCTCTGGACTTAATTGTAATTTTTTGAGTATTTTATCACTTCCATCATCATAAATCAGTTTGAGACTATTGGCTTCGCCAAGAGTGTAAATTATGGGAACTTGACAAAATGTATAACCTAATCCATTTTTTGGAATATTTATTTTACAAGCGACACTATCCGCCTTGTAGCAAGATAATGTTCCAGCTTCAGAAATAAATTCAGATTTTCTCAATAATACTGGATTGAATGATAATCTTCCATTATGAACTATAACTCCTAATTCAGCCCATCGATTAATTATATCTTCCTTAACCTGACCAGTCATTCCAGGTTGTCTTGCTCCTGCATATTTTGGTGTGTGTGAATAAGCATCAGTTGGAAATGCACCATATAACTCAGGCGTTTTATTAATGCCAATTCCAGCTCTAACTTCATAGTAATGTTCTATTAATCGACCTATTTCTCCCGAATCAGAATTAGATCCATGAGCGGCATAAATATTTTCTTGGATGGATAATAATAACTTGGAAACCATGTGCCAATATATACTTCCTAAACCTTCATAGCCATAAAAAGAGCCCGAACGACCAGTAAATGAGCGATGATTAAATAACTTTTCAAAAGCATCCATAAGTTTACTCCGCTCTCTTCGAACTAGTTCACGCAAATCAGCATCTTTAATATTTTCTAAAGCCAATTTCAAATCATCAGCATTATGAAAATCACAATTGAAATGTATCTTTCCCTCTACATCCTTTTCTATAATGTCATATTTTTCTGACGTTAGTAAGGCTTCTACCAACTTTGAACCTTTAATATCAGCTCCATCAATAACATTCCGCTCCAAAAACGATGCTAATTCACGATCAGGATAAAGCATGTAGCTATATTGATCTTCTCGATACATATCACTCTTTTTGAGTGCATCAAAAACATTTAAAACCTCTTCAGAAGACAAGTACTTGGAACTGGCCACTGCGACCTGCCCTTCGAGCATTTTATACAAATTTGTAAGCTCTGCTTTATTGTCAGAAAGAGTAAGTAAGTTGTAAGAATGATATAAACCATCCTTTCTTTTATTCAAATCAATAGAGTGCTCTATATAGTTTCGTGCTAATTTGAAGAAATCGAGAATCTTATGGTATGAAATACTTTTTTTATCTTGAGTAAATCCTGCATAAGCAGTCGTTCGATAATGTTCACCAGCTATCCCAAAAGTATCCATCAGCGACCTTCTATCTTCGGAGCTAAAAGTGCTTTCTAAACTTGATTGATGCGCTAAAAATCCTCTTTGTAAGGCATCCAATAAATCAACTACTGGTTTATTGATCAAAACTTCTTGTTTTTCAATATCTACAAAAAGTTGCTCTGTAAAGCTTAAGAATCGTCTCAAATAATAAAGAGTAACCATAGACACCCCATTACCGACAAGAGCATTATTGGCATCGTTCCACTCCGGTCGTTGAGTATTCAGCCAAATTCCACCCTCCGGAATGAAATTGTACAATTTGGTTAAAACCATTACCAATATTTTTTCCGTAAGGTTTACTCGTTCTAATCCCCCAGCAGCTTGCATAACCAATTTACCATCAGAGCCAACCTTATCCACTTGCTGTTTAATTTTATTGGCCTCCTCCTGATCAAAATTTATGGTGTGTTTCGGGTCGTTTACAATAGCATCATACCCTTTTATCCTATATGGTACGTTGGCATAAGTAAATATTCTTTCATCCAGTAAACCTTTTAATCTACTAGGGTGAAACGAAAAAGAAAGCTCTAATAACTTGGTCAAATAAATAACCTGATGATCACCCCAATAACCAATGTGAGACCAAGGGTCGTTCGGATCAACAACCTCCCAATCTATTCCTTCCCTAGTAATTCGATAAGGGTTATACCCATCAATAGTAGAGGCATTTACAAATTTGGTAATCATGCCAAGTGTAAACTCAGGAAAACTGAAAGCTAAAGCTTCCCAATTTTGAAATATATCCCTCCAATTTCCTTCGTAATTTCTTTGCTTTTCGCCTTTAGGATTCTTCAATTCAATACTAAAATAATTCCAAGGTCTAGAAGGGTCTCCATGTCTGCGGCTGAACGAAAGAGGTAAGTATTCTAAGTAATAACGCATGGCATCTTTATGCCGTGATGCCGTCAAAAAATACCTTAACTGATGGTAAGAAACTTGCCTCGGCAATTCACTTAGAGCACTTTTTAAACGGGCATACCCAGGGCGGTTCATCTGTGCTATATGGGCTCTAAAATCATTAGTATCAATATTATATTGCTCATCAAAAATCCCACCTCTCATTATATTAAAGAGAACATTTGAATAGTGGCGTCCGGTTCCATAACGATCCTTTGATAATTGAATACCATCTGCCATTCCGATTTTTTGCCGCAGATCTTCTTTATTCTGCTTAACATCCAATATAACTAGATCGTAAAGGGTTGCTCGATTTTTCAAATCCATTCGCAATTTTGAAATTGAAACTGCGGATTGACTCACCTCGGAAACTATGGCCCAAGGAATGCTTTCATTTGGATTAACTTCTAGATCAGCTTGAATGAAAAAAGCCCCTTTTGAAGCCTTAATTGTAAATTCTTGATCAACTTTTCCCGTTTTAACAAATATCTCCTTTTGTATTTCTGATAATAATACAGAGTTATATGTTATTCCACATGCCCAAACTGTAGTCGCTCTCAAGGCTTCACTGGGCTCTGCTTTATCCACTATTATTGAGCTAAGCGAATAAACTGCTAGATCTCTAACGCCATCCCATTCCGATATTTTATATGCATCAATTAGAGTGCTACGCTCGTTTTGCAAGCCACTCGGTACACCAGCAGGCATAATATTTTGAATTCCGTCAAGCAGTTCAACTTTTACAGGTACATCTCTATGATTAAAAAATCGGGACTCTTTAACAATACCATATTTTTCAGAAAAGGACCATGCGTATCGATAACTCAAACCTAAATCATGATTTATTTCTTCAAATACAATTCTATTACCTACTCTATTTTTATAGAGGTTTCCAGTACAATTATACCCCCCATTGAGTGGTTTACTAAAAGGCTTCCAGAGACTAACTCCATTTTCTTCAATGACTCTAAAAAGAATCGAAGCTCCTGTGATTCCAACGGAGTCCGTAATCTTATCATCCGTATAATATGGGAAAAGTGCATTCTCAGGATTTACTCGACCGGCTGATAAAGCACCATTACTGGAAATAAATAACCAATGATCATTGGCACTTACAACGGACATGAAAAATGGAGGCATTAAATCGTAATTCCTTATCACAAAAAAATCTTCGCCATCCAAAAAAGTATATTCACCTTTTATATCGCTCGTCTTATTCATATTTAAATTGGTGAATTTATCCAAAACATCTTTTTTCTCTCTTAAACTAATCTAAAATACTATGAATTACAATAGATTGAATAGCCTTTTCGCTAATTGTAGTTTCTATTGATTCACCGTTCAAATCTATATGCACGGACTTAGGAATTTCTGATTCATTCAATAAAACGACAACTATACTTCCATCCCTGTTTCTAATCGTTGTAGCCATCAACTCATTCGTATTCATAGTATATCCAATTCTTTTTGCCTCTGGACGAATAAATTTACTAAAATGGGATAAAGTGTAATATAAAGGGGTATAATATACCTCATCTTTTTCGGTATTCACAATTACTGGAGCTATACACCAATTTTTGGCCCAGTTCGGCCCTCCTTTTTCATCCAGAACCATATTCCAATCCACCCATCCTTCAACCCAGCTATTTAAGCAACCAATAATATCTCGGGCATATCTATAAACAGGAACATATTTTGGATGATCTATTTTTTGACTATCCGGTGCCCAATCCCAGCCCCAATCAGTTGCATTCTTACTCCAATACCAAGAGTCCTCTTGCCATTTTGGAACTTCTGCATCAATGCAACCCTCAGTATGAATAATATGTTTTTGAGGTGCAACGTTATGTGTGAAATTAAGGGCCCCTGGCATCCAATCAACTGTACTTGAATACCAATGAACGGCAGTCCCGTATATCCATGGTTCTAATTCCTTGTCATTGAGCATTTCAATTGCCCATTCTTTTAATTCATCACCTCTATTTTGATCATATATTAAAATGTTCGGTTTAAGACTATCCTTCTTCATTTGTGGACCCAAGTGATTTTTAATAAAATCGGACATTTGATGAGGACTAAAATGCATACTTTCCCAATTTTCACCATTTCCAAGAGGTTCATTTTCAACTGTTATTCCCCATATTTCAATTCCTTGCTCAGCATAAGCTTTAATATATTTTGAAAAATACATTGCCCAAGTAGGATAATATTCAGTCAAGAGTTGCCCTCCTTTCCAAGCATTATTATCTTTCATCCATCGCGGCGCTGTCCATGGAGAGGCAATAATTTTAAAGCCTTCAGGTGAAATTTTTTGCGCCTCCTTTATCATTGGTATTAAATCCCCCTCATCAGGAGAAATATTAAAATGCTTAAGAAAGGTATCGCCAGGAACCGTATCGTAGGAGTAACTATTTAAAGAAAAATCACATGAATTTATATGGGTTCGTGTCAAAGAATAATTTGCTCCTTGTTCCGAAAAATAAGCCTGCATAACTTCTTGCCGTTTGAGTTTAGTTAATTGATTTAAAAGGTAAGCCGAAGACTCTGTAAAAGCACCCCCAAAACCAGTAATGATTTGAAACTCCTGATCTGGAAATATGGAAATAGAATCGGTAATATCTCCTTGAAATGGCACTGAGTTTAACAGTGTCAGCTTGTCCCCTTTTGCAGAAGTTTGATAAATAGCAACATTAAGGTTGGCTGATTCTTGATTTAAACAAGACCAATTAGACAAAATTAAAATTGCGTAAATAACCTGTTTCACTTTTATTTCTTCTGATATACTCTAACGTAATCAACAATATATTGATGCATAATTATACTCTCATCTATACCTTTAGCGCCACCCCATCCACCGCCCAAGGCCAAATTAAGGATAATATTCTGAGCTTGATAAAAAGGCCATTCCAAGTCATTTGCCACTTTATCATAAGTATAATATCGCTTTCCATCAACAAAACAATGAATAACGTCCGGATACCATTCAACTGAATATGTATGAAACTTTGAATTCATGCTATCCATTTCAATAACACTACTTATTTGATTGTTCTTTTTGAAATAATACGCAGGTGTGTGACAAGTTCCATGATTCATTCCTTTTTCCGTGTTTTCGTCAATTTCAAAACCCACACATTCCAAAACATCAATTTCACCGCAATATGGCCAACTAACTTCATCTCGATAATTATCCCCGAGCATCCAACCTGCAGCCCATGTTCCAAGTCCACCGGGCACCTTGGCTCTAAACTCGATTTTGCCATATTTAAACGCAATATTACCTTGTGTTGTTAAACGAGCTGAAGTCCATCCTTTACCCTCGGTCGATTTATGTGCTTCAATTATAAGAGCGCCGTTTTCAACACGCGCATTTTTAGCTATTGAATTTGTGTAATACTGCAGTTCATTATTTCCCCAACCCCAATCGCCAACATTATATGACCAGTTAGAGTCGTTTGGCAGTCCATTTTCGTTAAATTCATCTGCCCAAACTAACTCCCAGTTTTCTCCTTTCATATTTTGAGTAATAATTCGGGGAGTTTCATCAAAAGGAATAATTAATTCAAATTTCAAACTGTCTACCTTCGCGCCATCAGCAACATGAATTCTCATTTTATGAATTCCAGCCTGCAATGGAGATCCCTCAACTACTGAATTAAGAGCATTATTAAACTTCATTGATCCTGAAATATTATAAACCCTTGAGTCATGATTATATATGTAATCTTCGACCCAAATTTCTTCATCATTTCCTTTGCCAAATGCAGTTAATCGATAGCGGCCAGTTTCATTAATTTGAATTTCAAATTCAGAAGGTAAACCTTTCTCAAACGAAACAACTTCATTTTCGGTACTTTTTAAAACAACCTCTTTTTCAGAAATTGTTTGATTGCCGCAGCTCATTATTATTGCCGTAAGAAAGAAGATTATTAAGTAGTTGTACATTCTTATAATAAATTATTTTATTTCACAAGATTAGCTTCAATTTCTTCTAATGTTTTGCCTTTGGTTTCTGGTACCACGCGAATAATAAACACCAACCCAATGGCTGCAAAAACCCCATAAATCAAAAAGGTTATATCGCTTCCAAAGGCTTCTAATTCCCAAGGAAAAATCCATTGAACTATAAAACTTACACCAGAATTAATCAAACCCACAAATGATATTGCAATTCCTCGAATGTAATTGGGGAAAAGTTCGGAAAATAACACCCACATAACTGGTCCGATAGAAATAGCAAACGAAGCAACGAATCCTAAAATAGCAAAGAGAATGATTGTGGAATTCAATGAAATTGAAGATTTCAATACGGCCTCTTTATGTTTTTCATAAGTATCAATTCCCAAAACATCGACCATTGCATAATTGAAATCCTTTTCATTTGTATAGGTAATACTCTTAACTGAATTAAATTTTGACTCTTCTACATCTTGGCTCAACAATTCAATTGATTCAGATGATAGTGTAAAAGTCGCAGAATTGAATTCATAGGCAAGTGAAAACATGGTTATCATAATTCCGGCAACACCAAAACTTAATAATGGTTTTCGACCTAATTTGTCGATAAATAATATTGCTAATATTGTAAAAACCAAGTTGACCAAGCCAACCAATATCGCTTGAACAAAAGAAGCATCAGTGCCAATTCCGGCTTGTTCAAAAATCATAGGAGCATAAAAGAAAACTGCATTTATTCCAGTAATTTGCTGTAAAATAGCTACAACAATTCCAATAGACAAAACCAATCTCATTTTAGGTTTTAACAGTTGCCCTATACCAGCTTTATCTTCCACGTCTTTATTTTTTTCACTTTCCAGAATATTGGCAATAGCTGTCTCAGCATCTTTTTCAGAATTGAAACGTGTCATAACTTTTTTGGCTTGGTCTAATTCACCTTGAAAGATTAGCCAGCGTGGACTTTTAGGGACAAAGAACAGCCCAAAGTAGTACAGAGCTGCTGGTATTGCTTCTAGCCCTAACATCCAACGCCAATTGTGCTCTGCAATACCCAAGTTTTCAACCCATAGAGCATCAGACTTGCTTAATTGTAGAATAAGGTAGTTCGTAAAAAAAGCTAATGATATGCCAATTACAATATTGAGCTGATTGAAAGAAACTAAACGTCCTCTTATTTTAGGTGGAGCCATTTCTGCGATATACATAGGTGCTAAAATTAATGAAGCACCAACTCCAAAGCCTCCTAGCATTCTAGCACATACCAACCAGAAAAAATCAGGGGCAAGTGCAGAAGCAATTGCAGATATGGTATATAAAATGGCGGCATACCTTAAAACAGTTCTACGTCCTAACCTGTCACTAAGAGGACCAGCTATCATCATTGCCAAGGTGGCGGTTAAAGTAAGGGAAGCTACGGCCCAGCCCAACTCTAATTTAGTAAGTCCAAATTCTACTTCAATAAACTGGACAACACCAGAAATTACAGAAGCATCAAACCCCATTAACAATCCTCCAAGAGCGACAATTAGAGCAATTTGAACGAGTATATAATTCTTGTTTTTCATATAGCTTTTTTTTAGTGAGTCCTTTTTGAGGGCAATTCAATTTGACTGAAAAGGCTATCAAAATTACCTTCAAAGGATTTCTTTAATTCAAGTTCATTCCTAGTTAAACTTTTAAGTGACCCATCTTCTATTTTGTTCCAAAGAACATATTTCACCTTGCCTTTAATATCTATTAATCCAAAATGATTTTCAGATCCCATCACATTCTTACTATCTTTCCATGGCTCGTCAAATGCTTCAAAAAAGAAACAGGTAATACTGTCCAATTTAGTCCATTCATTCATTAAATCAAAATAGATTTTTTGTTTGTACTCGTCAGCTGCTTTCGAACCTGAATGACCGTAATTATCGTTCGAAATTGAAGCCCAACCAGTTTCACCTATGTGGACTGGTATATCTGGTTTTATACTTTGAACATATTGTTTTGTGAAAAGGTACTGGGATTGTGCATAATCCGAAGCCCTTTGAATGGCAGCATAAATTTCCTTGAGTTTATCTGGTTTATTATCCGCCGAATCTGAATGCCAAAATTCTGGATTGTAATGAGTATCGTGAAATGGATATGTATGCATTGAAACATAATCTACAGCATTAATCAAATCAATTAAATCTTGGTTATGATAGGATTCATCTCCACCGCCCCAGGATTGGTAATTATCAGAACTTGTTATTTTTAAATTCTTATTTAATCTACCTTTCTCTTTAAGTTTTTGTAAGTAATTCACCCATTTTAAAACAACATTCGGTTTCACAAAATAAGTAGCTGCCCAATGCACCATGGATTCATTTCCAACTGCAATAACTTTAACAATTTCAGGGTACTTTATTGCCAGTTCAACGGCAGTATTAACTTCCCCTGCATTTTTAGTTTCATTGCCTTTTTCATGATTTGGTTTTTCAGTCCAAGCATCTTCACATTCAATCCAAGCACCTAGCATAACATACATTTCAAAAGTCGAATCCATACCTTTAAGCTCTTGAATAGCTTGCAACAAATTAGCAGATTGCGGAAATTCTTTGGATTGGTATGTCCTTAAAACTTTTATTCCAAGAGCCGAAAGAACCACCAAGTCTTCTTTCAACTCTCTAATAGTAGGCTCGATAGTTCTAGAAGTATCTCTATAGCCACCATAGCAAATACTTAAGTAATTGGGGTTTCCAATTATTGTTTTTTGATTTAATTTAAGGGGTCTAATATTTGATTCACAATTGTAAAACGCTGCGAAAATTAAAGCGCATAACGAAAAAGAAAGAAACAAAACCTTTAACTGTCTTAACTTTTTCAACTTTTCAATTATTATTTGCAAATTGATTATTAGAGCTCTCCAAATTGAAGTTTTTCATGTGGTAATTGACTAATTCTTTAATCGGACTCTGTATTATGCTTCCCAACGCTAATTCCTTTTTATCCATTTCTTCTATGAGTATATCTTGAAACACGCTAGCAATTGAACCTACGAAACCAACCTCGCAATTATAAGCTTCAGGAAATCCCATTATATGAATACCAATAAATTTAGCCATGCCAGCCCTAATCATATTTTCAACATATGGATGATCCTTGTATTGAGCAATAAATGGCATAAAGGAAGCTAAATAAACATTTGCATGAACATTGCCATATATTTCTCGTACTGCTTTTTCCCAAGTCAAACCATATTCAGAGGTGAAATCCTCTTGTATTTCTTGGGGTAAAGCCTTATAAAAATAATCAGCTAAAAACTGTTTCCCAAAATAACACCCTCCAGCTTCATCGCCTAAAACAAATCCTAGAGCAGGAACAGACTCTTTTAATATTTTACCATTAAAATAACATGAATTTGATCCGGTTCCCAGTATACAGCTAATCACAGGTTTTCCGTTATAGACGGAATAAGCCGCAGCTAATAAATCATGAAATATTTCGATTTTTGCCTTTGTAAAAACTTTTTGTAATCCTTGCTCAATAATTTTATTCAATTTATTACTTGAACACCCTGCTCCATAAAAATAGACTCGACAAACTTGATCTTTGATCGAATGGAATTCTGGGTTTTCATATAAAGTTTTCGTGACCAAATCACTATCATGAAAATAAGGGTTAAAACCTTGCGTTCTAATGGAAGCTATTTCAGTACCATTATTGTTAAGAAAAAGCCATTCACACTTTGTAGAACCACTTTCAGCTATTACTATCATATAAAAAATTCTGTTTTTTTTTAAGATTCTTTAAATTTCTTTTGAAACCAGGAGCCCCCTATTGCAAATACATTTTCAAGGGTCAAATAATCGCCACTTGACTCTGAGGTAATACCTCCAGTAGGACAAAATTTAATATCTGGGAAAACCTGTCCATATGCTTTTAACGATTTAATTCCACCAAATAAATTTGCTGGAAAAATTTTAAGAGCAGTCAACCCTTTTTCCTTTGCAGCCATTATCTCACTTGGGGTAGCGACTCCAGGTAAAAATGGAATCCCAGATGACTTTAGACTTTGCAAAAGTTCAGCGGTTAATCCCGGACTAACAAGAAAATCCGCTCCTATATCCTTTAATTTTTCAATTTGACCTGTTGTAACCACAGTGCCGGCACCTACCAATACATCTGGTCGTTTAGCTTTGAGTAATTTAATGGCTTTAAAACCTGCGTTTGTTCTCAAAGTAATTTCGATGCAGTTTACTCCTTCGGATTGCAAATAATCTACAAAAGCAAATGGATCATCACCATCATTAAAAGTTACAACTGGAACAAGGTTATGCGATTTCATAATCGCTAAAATATTGTTTTGTTCGTCCATAATTATATGATAAATGATGCGCCTTCTTCGCTTATTGAAACGAGAGGTCTTATATTTTTAAATAATTCACGACCGACTCCTAAATCAGATTGAGCTTTTTTAGCAGTTACATTTCTCGAATTAATTTTCTCAAAATTTTCACAATTCAGTGTTCCTTCTGTTGCGTTTAATTCTACAATATCACCAGTTTCCAATTTCAGCAAAATGTCTTTATGTTCTGGGTGTTCTGAGAGGTGAATAGCTGCTGGAACTTTACCCGATGCACCCGACATTCGACCATCGGTAACCAGTGCCACTTTAAATCCGTTTTGTTGTAAAATACTGAGTGTTGGAGTTAGTTTATGCAATTCCGGCATTCCATTTATTCGTGCACCTTGATTTCTCACTATTACAATAACATCCCTGTTTAGTTCCCCTTTTTTAAATGAAACAATTACATCATCTTGGTCTTCAAAAACTTGAACAGGTGCTTTCACCACATGATGCTGTTCCTTTACTGCAGAAATTTTAATAATTGATCTTCCCAAATTCCCATCAAGAAGTCTTAAGCCGCCAGTTGATGCAAATGGATTATCAACTCCTCTTAGTACAGTGTCATCCAAAGAGTTTTCTGGAACTGGTCGCCAGTTCAAAATTCCGTTTTCCAAAAATGGTTCTTGAAAATATGCCAATAAACCTTCGCCCATAATTGTAGAAACATTTTCGTTTAAATATCCACCATCAGCCAATGTTTTCATAAGAAAACCCATTCCTCCGCAAGCCTGAAAATGATTAATGTCCGCATTTCCATTTGGATATACCTTAGTTAACGATGGAACGGCCTCAGAAACATCATTGAAATCACTCCAATTAATTATGATTCCCGCAGCGCGTGCAATGGCTATTATATGCAGGGTATGGTTTGTAGACCCACCGGTTGACATCAATCCAACTAAAGCATTTACAATAGTTTCTTCACTAATAACATTCGATAGTGGCACATAAGAATTACTAGTAGATGTAATCTCGGTCAATCTCTTTACTGCAAAATCATTTAGTGCTTCGCGCAAAGGAGTACCAGGAGTTATGAAAGAAGAACCAGGAACGTGAAGCCCCATTATTTCCATTAACATTTGGTTGCTATTGGCTGTCCCGTAAAAAGTACAGGTTCCAGCAGAGTGGTAAGATGCAGATTCAGCCTTAAGCAACTCTGCTCTTCCTATTTTCCCTTCAGCATAATCTCTTCTATGTTTTGCTTTTTCTTCGTTAGATATTCCTGTCTCCATCGGTCCGCCAGGAACAAATACAAATGGCAAGTGACCAAAGCGTAATGCGCCCATTAGCATTCCTGGGACAATTTTATCGCATATTCCTAAACACAATCCTCCATCAAACATTTGATGTGACATTCCAACAGCGGTCGACAAAGCAATTATATCTCTGCTAAACAAAGACAATTCCATTCCAGCTTGTCCTTGGGTAACTCCATCGCACATGGCAGGAACACCAGAGGCAACTTGCGCTACAGCTCCATATTTTGTTGCTGCTGCTTTTAATTTTGGTGGATAATCCTCATACGTTTTATGAGCGCTGAGCATATCATTATATGCAGTTATAATTGCCAAATTGGGTTTGACATTTGCGCTCAAATCATGTTTTTCATCATCTCCACAAGCAGCAAACGCATGAGCTAAATTACCGCAGGCCAAGCCGTCTCTTGTTACAGAATTTTGACTACTCAATGTCATCAGATCCAAATACTCTTTTCTTGATTTTGTTGATCTTTCCTTTATGCGTTCCGTTATTTCTTGAATTCTTCTATTCATATTATTCCTTCCAATAAACTTCCATTTCTACTTCTTTTTGATCAAAAAAACCTGATATTGGATATTTTTTTGAGGCTTTTTCTATTTCCGCTTTTAAAAGCACCTTTTTTTTTGATTCTCCATAACAATGAAGAATCAATTTCTTTGAACTTAATAAGGCCCTTCTTGTAAATGTGATCCTGCTATAAGGTGCACTTAGAGAACTAGAATTCATTAAATCATTTTCGTTTTTCAAATCCATTCCTTCTTCTAATTCAGGAGAATCGGGAAATAATGAAGCGGTATGCCCATCTGAACCCATTCCTAAAACAACCACGGTGAAAGGTCTAGGTATTTTTGTCACTGCCACCTTAGACAAGAGCAAGTTTCTTTCCCGATTATTGCTATCGTGTACAAGAGGAATAAAATCGGCTTTTTTTGCTTGATTTATAAGCAAACTTGACTTTACCATATTCCCATTTTGATCCGGGTTGTCATTTGAAACTAGTCGCTCATCGACTAAAGAAATGGTCACTTTAGACCAATCTAGGACAGTTTCTGATAGGACCTTAAACAAGCCAGAAGGAGTTGTGCCACCAGAAACCAATAAAGAAGCACTTCCTTTTTCAGCAATGTCAAGCCCTAAGGATTTTACTATGGAGGAAGCTAGACTATTTTCTAACGCTTCTCTTTGCTCAAGAACTGTTTCTAAACTACTCACCTTTTCCAGTTGTTTGAATTCTTGGCTCAGGCCATGATATATTCTCGTCTAAAATATTATCACCTGGCCCCCATGTGCCTGCTTCATATAGAACATTAGGTATATTCATTTTCGTCCAATTTGTGGTAATAGACTCAATCCACTCCCAAGATGCCTTCACCTCATCACGCCTCATAAAAAGAGTTTGATCTCCTCGAATTACGTCCATTAGTAATCTTTCATAAGCATCAGGAAACCGTTCCATAAAATGATCGGCATAGTTCAATTCAAGAGCAAAAGGTTTATAGCGATATCCACCAGGACCGGGCAATTTAACCATTTGCCTTAATTCTATTCTTTCTTCGGGCTGTAGCCTTATAGTCAGTCTATTGTTTGCAATGTCTTTCTTTTCGGGAAAAAGATTGTGAGGGACATTTTTGAAATTTATAACAATTTCAGAATACCGTAAAGGCAATCTTTTGGCAGTCCTTAGATAGAATGGAACACCACTCCATCTCCAGTTGTCGATATAAGTTTTTAATGCTACAAATGTTTCAGTACTTGAATCGTATTGGTCAATTTCTTCAAGATATGACATTAATTGCCCATCCTTTGTTCTTCCTCTTGTATATTGCCCCCTTACCGTGTTTTTGCTTATTGATTCGGAGTCGAAGAACCTGAGAGCTTTCAAAACCTTCAGCTTTTCATTTCTAACTTCGTCAGCTCCTAACTTTGCGGGTGGCTCCATAGCAATAAGACAAAGTAGCTGGAGTAAATGATTTTGAACCATATCTCTTAAAGCCCCGTACTGATCGTAAAAACCTCCTCTTGACCCTACTCCAAGGGATTCTGCCACGGTGATTTGAACATTATCAATATTCTTAGCATCCCAAGAATGTTCAAAAATGTTATTGGCAAACCGAAGAACCATTAAATTCTGAACTGTCTCTTTCCCTAAATAGTGATCTATCCTATAAATTTGTTCTTCACTAAAATATTTCGAGACTTCATTATTAATTTCTTCTGATGAATTTAAGTCACTTCCAAGAGGTTTCTCAAGAACTATTCTAGATCCTTTTGAAATATATTTCTTTTTACTCAGAAAGGCACATATAGAACCAAATACAGCAGCAGGGGTGGCCAAATAAAATATTCTAACTTTACTTCTCGATTCGTCAAACCATTTCTGAATCTCTGCACTTTGCTTTCCAGTTGTAGAATCAATAGAGCCATGAATAATCATACCCAAAAGGTCATTAACTACCGTTTTCGATGCATTTGGAACATGTAAATTAAGCTCTATCTTTAATTTTTTTAAAAACTCTTCCCTCGGATATTCTTTTCGTGAAACTGATAGAATCCTATCATTTTTTGAAATTTGATTTTCGTTTAATCTATGATATAAGGCCGGGTAAATTTTTCGAAATGAAAGATCACCATCGCCACCGAAAACTATTAAATCGAATGAGTTCATGTATTATTAAGCTGAATTTTGAAGCCAAATATATAAATACTTATGGTATTTTGTACAATATGTGTTTCAAGTCAAAATAAATTCTTCAGAAAAACGGTTGTTATTATTCAGAAAACTAAAAGTATAACTATTATTATTTAACGACTTACTCGCTAATAGTCAAGTCATTTCAATGCTATAATTCAAACGTAAAGCCTTTCTTTAGTAAACTTTCATATTTATCCTTTTCAAAAGAATATAATTTAGCAGGACGATGAGATACGTCTTTTTGACGTTTACCCGTCTCTATAAGTAACCCCATACCGATTATTTTTTTTCGAAAATTAGCTTTATCAAATTTCTTCCCTAGGATAGTTTCATATAAGTGCTGCATCTGGCCTAGAGTAAATTCTTTTGGCAGTAGCTCAAAACCAATTGGTTGTAGCCGGACTCTTTCCCTCAAAGTAACCAGAGCCTCCTTGACGATGTTATTATGGTCAAAAGCCAAATCAGGTAATTTATTAACATCCACCCACGAAACATTGTCTGCCCAAGAACTAGCAAGAGGTTGATATTTATCTACACTAATCAAGGTGTAATAACCTACAGTTACCACTCGCCCTACTGGATGCCTATCTACTTGGCCATAGGAGTGAAATTGTGTCATAAACATTCCTTCTAGGCCAGTTAATTCAGAAAGCACTCTACTCGCAGCTAATTCCATATCTTCACTAGGATAGACTAGATCACCAGGAAGTGCCATTTTACCCTGGTGAGGTCGAGCCCCGCGTTCAATAAGCAATAATCGCAAGGAGCCTTTGTCATATCCCAAAATCACACAATCCACTGATAATGCAAATTGAAAAAACTTATCCATAGATATTTTGTAGTAGGCACTAAACTGATGCCCTAAAACATTTTCCGTAGATGTTTGTTTTGTTTTAGCCATATTAATTACAATACTTTAAAGTAGGAGTTAAAAGTTGGCGAAAATAAAACTCAAGAGTGAAAAGAATAAGTTTTTCATCATCTTTTTTATTTAACACAAAGAATTCTTTGTGTAACACTATAGGTATTTAAAAATTAATCTATGTCTGCCAAATTGAAATTTATTTATTAACATCGATTAAAAACATAAATGTAATAGGCGTAATATACTTATTTATAGAATATTACATATAAAAATAAATATAGATTAAACTAAAATAAAAAAATAAAAAATGAAAAAAGCAACTACTTTTTGGTTTTTTAGCAAAATTATTCATAGAATTGTCTGAGATATAGTACTAAATACTAAAAGCATGAGCAAATATTTATCTATTCCAATTCCAGTAATATTACTGTTAGTTGGGTTTTTACTAATTAACTCTAATATATTTAGCCAAGTTAGACAATTAAATGGAGTTATTAAGGATGATCAAGGAATAACTATTCCTGGAGTAGCCATTCTGGAAAAAGGAACTACAAATGGTGTGGCTTCTGATATCAATGGAGCTTATACGATTAGTGTAAACGATACTAGCACTACAGTTTTAATTTTTTCATACATAGGTTATGAATTACAAGAAATAGCAATTGCTGAACTCAAAAATTTAAATGTTCAACTTCAATCCAAGACAACAATTTTAGAAGAAGCAATTGTAGTTGGTTATGGCACCACCACTAAAAAAGAATTAACAGGTGCTACTGCAAGTGTTTCTGGAGAAGATATAGAAAAGCTCAATACACCTAGAATGGACCAAGCTTTACAAGGTCAGGTTTCAGGTGTTTCGATAAATACAAACTCCGGATCCCCCGGGGGCTCTTCAAGTATAAGAATAAGAGGGCTATCTACCTTTGGAGATAATGATCCACTAATTCTAGTTGATGGGATTATTTATGATTCTGAAGGCCTAAATGCATTAAGTCCATCCGACATTGAATCCATTGATATTCTAAAAGATGGTACCGCTGGTATTTATGGAGTTAGAGCCGCCAATGGGGTCATAATAGTTACGACTAAAAAAGGAAATTTAAATTCTCCCGCCAGAGTAGATTTCAATTCTTTTGTTGGAATTCAACAAACATCTCGTAAATTAGATTTATTAAATGCAGAAGAGTACGCTGTTATTAAGAATGAAACCTTTGGGGTAGCTGGAGAAGATCAACCTTTTTCCAACGCCAAGCTCGGCGAAGGCACCGATTGGCAAAACAAGGTTTTTCAAGATGCCACAATTCAGAGCTATAACCTCTCTGTAACCGGGGGTTCAAAATCTACATCCTATTCTATTGGAGGCGCCTATTTCTCACAAGATGGAATAGTTGGTGGCGGCAAATCAAACTTTAGCAGATATAATGCTCGTTTGAATTTTGTAACAGATTTAAGTGAAAAATTTAAATTAACAAGTGTATTGCTTTATACAAATGAAAGAAGAAAAACCTTACCTGAAAATGGAATAGGTTCAGTGCTTTACAATACCATTAATGCCTCACCAACTAAACCCGTCAACACTTCAGATGGGAGGTATTCATATTTAGAAGAGGTATCGGATATCATTAATCCGATAGCTCAAATGGAAAATACACATAACGAAGCACGTGTCAATAAATTTGTAGGAAAAGAAGAGTTAGCTTTTAAGGTTAACAAACACATAACTTGGACCAATCGATTTAATTATAATTATGCAGCTGTAAACGTTAAAGCTTTTAATCCACTAGTTTGGTACGGACCAGGAAAAGCACAAAATAGTGCTACAAATGAAAATTTAGATGCGCCACTCATTGAAATTGCCGATAGTGTTTTCCTTAAAAGAGGAAATAGCGTTTATGAGGCTAAAACTGTATATACAGATTTATCTGGAGAAAGCTTTGTAAATTACGATAGAACCTTCAAGAAGAAACATAAATTTAAAGGAACACTAGGTGCATCGGTGTTTAACAGAACAGGGGATCAATTAAGTGGAACTGCATTTAATATGCCTTTTAATTCTATTGAGTATGCAGACATATCTGCTAATATGGCCGATGGCGGATACCTAAACAATACCGGCTCTTTTCAGTATGAAGAAAGATTAGTTTCATCCTTTTTACGAATGGAATATGGCTTGAAGCACAGGTATTTAATTTCTGGTATTCTAAGACGAGATGGCTCAACCAAATTTGGCCCAAACAACAAATTCGGCTGGTTTCCGGCTATTTCAGCCGCTTGGATATTTTCTGATGAAAAATTCTTCAAGTTTAAACCCATCACATTTGGTAAACTTCGGGTTAGTTATGGTGTATCTGGAAATGATCAAATTCCGAATTTCGCCTATAGAGCAGAACTCAATGGAGAAGGAGTATATGTGTTAGATGACGTTATTACTCAAGGAGTAGCAATTGGACGAGCTAGTAATCCAGATTTGAAATGGGAAACTACAAGACAATTGAATATTGGGGTGGATGTGCATCTATATGAAAATTGGAAAGTGACTACAAATTTTTTCATAAAAAACACAACTGACTTATTATTTCAACCCGATGTCTCAGGAGTAATGGGCTCTTATGGACCCGGTGGTCAATCACCAATAATAAATGCGGGAGATGTATCTAACAAAGGACTTGAATTGGAAGTTGGGTATTCAACAGACAGAAAGAAACTTTTAGTCTTTCAAGGACAGTTTAACGCTACCTATATTGAGAACGAAGTAACAAAAGTACCAGATGGTGTAGAGTTTTTACCAGGTGCACAATTTGGTGTAGGTGGCAACGTTGCAACGCGTTTTGAAGTGGGCCATGCAATTGGATATTTTCATGGACTAGAGACGGACGGACTTTTCCAAACTCAAGAAGAAATAGACAATTCCAGTGTTTTTCAAGAAGGTGCCAAGCCCGGTGACTTGAAATATGTAGACCAAAACGGTGATGGAAAAATCAATTTTAATGATGATAGTGACAAAAAAGAATTAGGATCACCCATTCCAGATTTTACCCTTGGTCTTAACTTAAATGCTACTTATAAAAACTTTGATTTAGCAGTAAACATTTTTTCTGCACTTGGTCAACAGATAATTAGAAATTACCAAAGACAGCAGCCATACGCCAATCAGCAAGCGTACATAATAGATAGATGGACAGGAGACGGAACTTCTAATGAAATACATAGAGTAACAACTGAACCAAATAGAAATACTGAATTTTCTGATTACTATGTTGAAAATGGATCTTTCATGAGAGTTAGAAATGTTCAATTAGGATATACCTTTAAATCTGAATTCTTGAAAAGAATAAAATTCACTTCTATTAGAGCATATATTTCAGTAAACAATCTAGCCACAGTTACTAATTATAGTGGTTATGATCCAGATATCGGGTCCTCTGGAGGTGCTCTTGCTGCAGGTGTAGATTATGGGTTTTATCCACAAGCCAGAACGTATATGTTCGGCGTTAACATTAGACTTTAAGACATGAAAAAAGTAAAATCATTATTTGTGTGTTCTCTGTTTTTAATTGCTGTTGTTAGTGGCTGCAAAAAATATTTAGATACAGATCCTCTCTATAGCCAAGATGCTGAAAACTACTTTACAACCGAACAGCACTATCGCTTTGCCTTGATCGGGGCGTATGACTTACTACAAGGATCATTTATGAATATTTGGATTGGTGAAATTGCATCGGACAATTCAATAGCTGGGGGTGAAAGCTCTGTCGATAGTAAGGGACTTCATGATATTGAGAATATGAATCATGGAGGTGTAAACACAGAGTTAAGAAATGTATTACGATGGAACTATGCTGGAATTACTCGTTGTAATTACATAATGGAAAATAAAGACAATGTAGAGTTCAACGGAAAAGCTGAACTTCTCGGCGAAACTAGATTTCTCCGTGCATATTATTATTTTCAATTGGTAAAGTATTTCGGAGACATGCCCTTAGTTATTGACAAAAGATTGGGGTTTAATGAAGTAAAAGAAATTAAACGCTCGCCTAAATCAGAGATTTACGCCCAAATTGAATCTGATTTGATTTTCGCTTCTGAAAACTTGCCTAATGTTAATCCTGTCAAGGGAAGAGCAAGTAAATATGCGGCCAAATCTTTTTTAGGTAAAGTTTATCTTTACCAAAATAAATACAGTAAGTCAGCGGCTGTTTTAGACGAAGTGATAAATTCTAACACCTATCAATTAATTGATGATTTTGAAGAACTGTTTACTCTTAAAAATGAAGGTCACTTCGAAACTGTATTCGACATAGAATACTCTGGATTAGAAGGTGGCGGATATGGTTGTCTAATTTGTTTAGAAGGAAACGCTGCTCCAGGTTTTCAGGGTATTAGACAATATGAAGGGCCCGTCTATGGTGATGGTAATAGTTACAATCTTCCCACGCAAAATCTATATGATGCATTCAGTCCAGGTGACAACATACGCCGTAGCGGAACTATTTTAGATATTGACGCTTTTATTGCAAATCAATCTGACCCTAGTTCTATTACTTATGCTAAAGGAGGAGGTGGACACACTGGATACTACAGCAACAAATACATTAAAAAAGCCGGTGAAATTGGATTACCGGATAATGACTTAACAAGCCCCGTAAACTATCGTGTTTTACGATATGCAGATGTCTTACTGATGGCAGCGGAAGCTCATAGCCAAGCAGGGAACTCAGGTTTAGCATTAAATTACGTCAATCAAGTTAGAACTCGTGCAGGAATACCTAATTTGTCAAGTTCTGGCACTCAATTAACAGAAGATATTTGGAACGAACGACGTTTAGAACTATCCGGAGAAGGGCATAGATTTTTTGACCTAGTACGAACAGGTCAAGCAGCTGATAAAATTGTTGGATTCGTTTCCGGCAAAAATGAATTATTTCCAATTCCTCGGGTAGAAATTGACTTAGCTGGCGGAAATTGGTCACAAAATCCTGGATATTAATATTTTAATAGAAGAATTATGAAAACAAAGTTTATAATTACAATTTTTGCATTAATAACGTTTATTACTGCATGCAAAAAAAAGCCTGCACTTGAATCTCCTCCCACAACTGCGGATGCAGCATTTTCAGTGACTCCTTCTGCTGAAACTAATAACATTGTTATTTTTACTGCATTTAAAAAAGATGCAGTTTCTCAATGGGATTTTGGAAACTCAACAAAAGGCGAAGGTGTATCTTCTAAGGGTGCTTATCCCTATAAAGGAACATATACTGTAACCCACACTATATACACTCAAGGCGGCAATATTAGCACCTCAAAAGAAGTCATTATCGAAAATGATGATTTAACATTATTGAGCAGTCCCAATATTGTAAACCTCACAGGAGGAATCAATGGAAAAGGTTATAAAACTTGGGTAATTGACTCATCTCGTGATGGTCACTTCGGAGTAGGACCTCATCCTGCAAGTCCAGCGGGGTTAGTCCCTGAATGGTATTCTGCAAAAGCATTTGAGCAAGCAACCGTGGATATGTATAATGACAGGTATACATTTCGTTTAGAAGGCTTCAATTTTGACATGGTTACTCGTGGTGTTGTATTTATTGATGATTTGGCCGCAGCAGAATTCCCAGGTTCTGGCCCTACCCCCCCACCAGCTGATAATTACAATGCTCCTCTTGGCGATCAGCTTGGAGAAAATTGGAATTTTATTAACGAAGACGGAATTACTTACTTAACTACTTCGGGAAAATCATTTATCGGTTTTTACGCTGGTGTACGAAAATATCAAGTACTCAAATTATCTGAAAATGAGTTATCGCTTAGATATGTAGATGCCAACGCCTCCAGCCCAACTTTAGCTTGGTACCTAAGACTAGTGCCCGAAGGTTATGAATCAAATCCGGACACCAGTACCCCCGTCCCAGTAGACACCAACAAATACACTTTGCCAATTGATTTTGAAACGGTTAAACCTATTTTTGAAGGCTTTGGTGGAAGCACAGATACAATTATTCCTAACCCTAATCCAAGTGGAATTAATACAAGTGCAACTTCATTAGAAACTGTTCATGGAATAGAAACCTGGGCCGGAGTTTTCGTTAATATGAAGGCTGACTTTGACTTTTCAACTAATTCTTCGATTTCCTTAAAAATATATGCCCCTGGACCTGGCACCCTAAGAATTAAACTAGAAAGCTCGGTAAACTCAGCTATTTTTGTAGAAAAGGATGTTAATTTCACTAAGACAAATGAATGGGAAGAAGTATCCATTGACTTCACTGGTGAATCAGGTAAATACGATCGATTAGTGCTTTTCCCTGGATGGAGTGTTGCCACAGCAGGTACTTTTTATATTGATGATATCGTACAAAAATAAACTGAATAATTACACTTAAAGTTTAAATTCCTTTTATGCAAACTAGATTTAAATTATACACCTTATTGTTTTTTGGAATTCTACTTGGTCTTATTGAAAGTTGTAAAAAAGATGAAAGTTATGATAATTTAGCTCTTCCTTCGAATTTAATTGTTGAATTGTTGGCAGATTCTAGCCAAGCAGGATTAATCCATATCAAAGCAACAGCGACAAACACAAACTTCTATTCATTTTCGTATGCAGAAAACGGAAAGAGTACCTACGAAGAAAATACTACTGGCGAGTCAAACTATCATTATAAAAGTTCAGGATACTATTCAATAAAAGTTAGAGCTCATACATTACAAGATAAGTACATTGAAGTCTTAAAAGCTGTCGAATTAAATTTAAATTCAGATTCTGGTGATAATAATGGAGCTTTTCCTTCAAGCGGATATACCTCGCCTCTTTCATATACTGGATACAACTTAGTATGGAAAGATGAATTTAATGAGAGCTTACTTTCCTCACAAGATTGGAACATTGAAATTGGAACGGGTAACGGAGGTTGGGGAAACAATGAATCACAACATTATCTCGAGGAAAATCTTACTGTAGAAAACGGCGTTCTCACAATAGAAGCGAAAAATGAAACTTACAATACGAGTTCCTATACATCATCAAGAATTACAACGCAAAATAAGCAAAGCTTCCAATATGGGCGTATTGATATTCGAGCAGCTATGCCAAATGGTCAAGGTATTTGGCCGGCAATTTGGATGTTAGGGAACGATATCACTTCAAAATCTTGGCCACAATGTGGAGAAATTGACATCATGGAAATGGTTGGAGGAACAAGTACATCTAATAGAGGAGATGATGTTTGTCACGGAACAGCTCATTGGCACGATGGAACAGCTCATGCTGAATTAAACGGTAACACTAAAACAACAAAAGGTAAATTGGCAGATGAATTTTATGTTTATTCCATTATTTGGGACTCTAATTCAATACGTTGGTTTTTAAACGACAGGCAATATCACTCTATTGATATTACTCCAAATGACTTAAGTGAATTTCACCAAAAGTTCTTTTTCATTTTCAATGTAGCTGTTGGTGGTAATTGGCCTGGAAGTCCTGACAACAAAACAAATTTCCCACAAAAAATGTACATTGACTACATTAGAGTTTTTCAAAAATAGAATCTAAAATTATGTTTTTTAGATAAAACCAACCACTATAGCCCATTTACTCCTGTATAAAATAAATAATTACCTCCTGTTTTACAGTACTTTAAATTATTTTTACACACTTATGGTATATTTGACTATTTCTTCTTATAATTGTACTCTAAATTATTAATTATGAAAAAATCTTTATTTGCATTTTTATTCCTTTTCGCGAACTTTTTTGGGTTTAGCCAAATGGATACAATTAGTTTACCCATTTCATGGGATGATACTTCTAAGGTAAATTATTCGGTCACTGATTTTGGCGGCAATGTCTCATCTCAGGCAGTTGATCCTAACAATTCGAAAAACCTTGTTTTGAAATCTATTAAAGGAAATCAACCTTGGGCAGGAACCACATTAGGTATTTCAAGTGGATTAAAGAATGCTATTCCTTTTGCAGCGGGTTCAACTATTATGAAAGTGGTCGTTTACTCTCCTGTTGCGGGCATAGAAGTTCGTATGAAAGCGGAGGACAAAAATGATCCCACTAAATCGGTTGAAACCAATGTTACAACCACAGTGGCAAATGGTTGGGATACACTGACTTTTGATTTTTCCATTGAGTCAAAAGGAACAGCAGCCATAAATTTTAGCTATACGTTTGATAAGCTTTCTATATTTTACAACTTTGGTAAAGCAGGTACAGCACAAACTTATTACGTTGACGCCATTTTCTTCGTCGGATCAGGAACTCCTCCTCCACCTAAAAAAGCTAAAATTAATCTTCCAATAACTTGGGATGATAGTTCCAAGGTGGATTATTCCGTGACTGACTTTGGTGGAAACATATCCAGCATGGCTATTGATCCAATGAATTCAGTAAATCTTGTTTTAAAATCCATTAAAGGAAATCAAACGTGGGCCGGGACTACTCTAGGTGCCACTGGCTTAGCTAAAAAAATTCCTTTTGTAACGGGTGAAACGGTCATTAAAGCTGTTGTTTACTCCCCGGCAGCTGGGTTAGAAGTTAGAATGAAAGCTGAAGACAAGACCGATGGAACCAAATCGGTAGAAACAAATGTAAGCACTACAGTAGCCAATGGCTGGGATACTTTAACATTTGATTTTTCTAATCCATCGACAGGAACTGGTGCCATTAATTTCGCCACTACCTATGATAAGCTTTCTATATTTTACAACTTTGGTAAAGCAGGTACAGCACAAACTTATTACGTTGACGCCATTTTCTTCGTCGGATCAGGAACTCCTCCTCCACCTAAAAAAGCTCAAATTAATCTTCCAATAACTTGGG
>Ga0307998_1000376_pt1 | contig 25813 bp, 40 predicted proteins | sample Davwhametageno37_FD_203147 | JGI IMG/M metagenome (GOLD analysis project Ga0307998, IMG submission 203147) | Marine microbial communities from Davis Island wharf, Antarctic Ocean - #37 | ecosystem: Environmental > Aquatic > Marine > Unclassified | place: Antarctic Ocean: Davis Island wharf... | reverse complement strand
ACATTGATAAGGTATAATCGTAATATTCTAAAAAAACAAAAAAATAAAACAAAAAAAGAACAAAGACGGTGTTCTTTTTTTTATAAATTTGAAATATGTTTTGAAAAAGTTCATAATCCAAACAGAAATTTACTATGAACAAATCCGTTCGTAATACTACTAAAAAACTCAATACTTATAAGTCAAAGCATCCTGGTGTGGTCGATGAAAAACACGAAGAATTACGCCGTAATGTAATCATTGCAAACCTCTCTGTCGCACATCACGAAGAAAAAATGAAGAAAGTTGAAGAACGCGTCCTATTCAACGCCGCCACGGACGATGAGTTCCTTGACCAATCCTACCAGATGAACGCAACACTTAATTCAGAAAAGTATATCAAAGAACAAAAACTAATTTCAGATAAAATTATTGCCGATAAGAAGAAAAAGAAGAATCTTAAAAATAAAAAACAAAAACAGAACAAGAAGAAGCGTGAACAAGAATTTAAACTGAATGAATACAACAAAGTATTAAACCACATGTATGTAAATCTCGCTCTTCAAATGGTTGAGGCAGAAGATGACCATATCAAGAAAATGAAAGCATCTGAATCACCACAACAATAAACCCAAAGTAAATTGTAATAATAAAGATAACACTTTTTTTATAGATAAATTTGAATATATAATAACTTTTTTAAAAATACAAATGGAAACTTCTCCTTTAAGATTCCTTGATACGGATGTCGCCAATCTATTAAATAAAGCAGTGAAGAAAGCTATTTCAGAGAAATCCAGACGATTTCACATAGAATTATGGCGCACACTCAAACCACTTTATGAACCAGTCATTATGTATAATGATTATTATCCGTCTGTTCATACTCCTAAACAGAATATTGTTGACCAATATGAATGTAGTATAATAACTCCGAAAAGTGTTAATGGTATTTATACATGGTCATTTGATTATATTAAAAATTTACTCACAGATATAGAAAGTAATGATAGAATTGTTAAAACAATATCTGACAAATATCAACTATCTCAAAAAACCCTTTACATAACACTTCCTTGTGGTAATATAAGTAATGGCGCACAATGTATGTGTGACATATGTGCCGGTTGGGAACTAGATGGATGGTAAAAAAATAATAATATAAATAATTTTTTATAAATTCATATCACTTATTACATAATCTCAAGAATAGAGTGGTATCCCTCAAATGCCGTTTGATATCCAATACCTCCTGGGAATTTTCCACATATTGACGGAGGTAATAACTTAAAATTCTCCATGAACTCTATCTTTTTTTTATAATATTTAGGTGTAATATATGTTTTATTAAACCAAAATTTACGCCAACATCTCTGAATACATTTTACTGATACAAATTTATTTATCAATAAACAATTCACACGATTTTCTCTCTGTTTATGATACTCATATGGTGTTACACCCATATAGTTTTCTATCAGAGGGTTTGCTCCGCACGTTAATAATTTCAATATATTTACAGGGTCATGCTGAACATGTAATGCTGTATTCCCTAATATATTTACATTATCTAAATCTTGATTATTTTCGTCGAATAATTCTATTATATCTTTATTTATACACGGTTTAAATAATAATGTTTCTCCCACTATATCCATATTATTTATCCCATTCACATAACAATAATCTAATAATATATCTAATGATTTTAAATCTTTTTGGAGAAATACAGGTGTGATTGATATATTCTTTTCAGAATAAGGATCATATCCACCTTCTATTAACATCTTATTATAATAATGACCAACTCCCCAATATTCATGATTATATACAAAATTATTCTCAATAGGATTGTATCTTAATAAATATTTGACCGATTCGGGATCTTTCTGCCAATATAATGGACTGAAACCATATATATCTTTTGGATTAGGTATTGCCAACCTATCAACTAATAATTGAATTGTTTTAAATTCTTTCTGAAAATGTATTGGTCTTACTCCAGAATTATTTACTAAATTTGGATTACCACCTCTATCTAATAAATATTTCATAGTATTATATGACTGCCTAATATGTAATAATGATATATTTTGTAGTCCTTCATGAAAATCATTAAATGAATTATTTCTTTCTACATTTATCTTATATATTTTCTTTAATATATCAACATCTGGATTATTACTGAATTGATTTATTAGTTCTTCAAATGAATTATTCATGTAGTTTATAATAAAATATTAATTAATTGTTATCAAATTTATTTCTTTGATTTTCTTTTAGATAATTTTTAAGGGATTTACTGTCCTAATCTGTCATAATTCAATTATTAACCATAGGAAAAATAAATTATTTATATAATATATATTAAATGAAAATAAAAGATGTTCCCATATCTAAAAAAAGTTCAATGGGGTCTATGGAAACTTTAGGTGAAATCCATTATCATTATCAAAAATATGATAATATATTTAATTTCTTCGATATTTTAATGAAAAAAGAAAAGGATATTAAATCTGTCTTATGTATCCCAGATGTTGGTAAAAAATGGATGAGATCTTTTTTAAAAGTCGTTTTAAGTAAAGATGATTTAGATACAAGTGAATTAATGATGAAAAATGTAAAACCAGTCGATCCAGAAGTATCTATTGATTTATTCAATAAAATGATTAAAAAATGTAGAAAAAGAATTATTGCTGTATCTGTTCAATTAATTGTTGAAAATAAACCAGGTACCCACGCTAATATGTTAATATTAGATACTAAAAAGAAAACTGTAGAATTATTTGAACCTCACGGCAAACGCTCAGAACAAACCACTATGGATAGTTTAGAAGGTGCCTATAATATTTCAGATAAATTATTGAGAAAATATTTTCATAAATTCTTCCCGGACTATAAATATATCTCTCCACAAGATTTTTTACCATCATATGGATTCCAAGCCAAAATAGATGCTTATAGTGGTTTATGTGTCACATGGTCTACTATGTATTTACACTACAGAGTATTAAATCCTGATTTGACTAGCAAAGAAATCACAAAACATATTAAGAAAAAAGTAAATAAAGAATTTTTACTAAAATATGCCAAATATGTTGAAGAAACTGTCAAAAGTAAAAATCACTAAATAAAATATTATTTATATCTAAATTTAATATAAATGAAAGAACATATAGCTGTATTATTTTTATCTGGGATATTATTCGCACAATTAATATCCAAGATATTTAAAAGAATTATCAAACAATCAAGACCTATGAAATCAAAAACATATGGTATGCCGTCTAGTAGAGCAACTATAATAAGTTTTATTATGTTTTTCTTAATATTCACTAATAATTTTAGTACCAAAACAAAAACAATTATGATAACTATAGGTATTATATCATTATCTATGAAATATGTTATACAAGAACATTCTCTATCACAATTAATTGTTGGGGTAATATTAGGATTAATTCTCGCGTATATATTTAAATTAATAAGTACTAAATTTGATAAATAAATATATTATATTTATAATAATTATGGACATTACCGAACAAAAACAAGATGAAGCATTCAATAATATCATTAAAGTATATTTGGCACAAATGAATTCAGCAGTAAAAATTTCAGATATAATTTGTAATCATTCTAAAGATGAAGATGAAATTACAGGTGATCATATTATATCTGGATTAATATATAGATTGATGGTACCAATGACAGATGATGATATGGCAGAATCATTAGAAAAAGCAGATAAATTTATGAATGAATCTACTTCTGAAGAAGAAGAAGAAGAAGAAGAAGAAGATGTGTGCCGCATAGACGGCAGGGTCCTGCGCGCGCCCGCGTGCCAGGAACTCTACTTGGACGATGAGGACGAAAACCTCGGCGCGATGATGATGGCAACCGAGACGGCGCCGCCTGAACAACAAGAAGCAGTAGAACAACCAAGTGAGTCCAGTGAAGAAGAATTATTATATGAAATACCCAACAAACCTCGAAAAATTAAAATGAATGATTGTCATTGTGAAATATGTGAAAAAGTTAGGGAATGTATTTCAAAATATGATACATATGAAACATATGATCCTATGGTGACACGATTTAAAAACTCTATTAAAGAAACATGTGATAAACACCGTATTTATTTGTAATATATACTGGATAAAAAGGTTATATAACCATAGAACTTATATTGAATATCTAAATCTAATGTATTAAAATAATATTCTCTAGTATATTCAAGACCAATATACCATTCAGACCCTAATAAATAATTATCTGATAAATTTTTTATACATTCATAATAATATTCAGATGCTATTTTATAATCTTCTTCAAAACACCACCATAATACATACAACATAGTTTCAATAGATTTGTTATTACATTTTTTATATCCTGATTTTATAATATTATTTTCTTGTTCATCGATATTTTTTTGTAGTTTTACAATATCATTTAATTTATTTTCAAGTGAAGATAAATTAAACTTTTTCATGATTAATTACTTTATTAAATATATATTTATATATATTTAATTTAAAAAAATAAATTAAGTATTTTAATTAAGATCTAGATAATTTCTTACCCAAACTATGTTTCTTTCTTGATACGATTTTGCCGCCTCTATTTTTAACTAAATCTTTTTTTGTTAATCCAGATGGTGTTTTCTTTATCTTGCCCTGCCATACCCATCTTTTATAAGTAGAAGGTCTCATTTTTTTGGGGGATTTCTTTTTAAAACTTCTTTTAGCCATGTTTTATAATATATATTAGATTTTAATTTATGTGAATATATTATATAATGAGTGCGAACAGAATTTTACATTTGACCAAAAATGAAGAATTAAATAATGTTAATATGATTAATGATTGTATTCAATCAAAACCCTCTATTGTATTTATAGTTGCACCATGGTGCGGTCATTGTCAAAGATTAGAACCCACTATTGATTTATTAGAAAAAGAATTAATTCAAGATTCTCAATTCAATAAATTAAATATTGTAAAAGTTCATGATGAATTCTTATCAAATGTAAATTTAAATGCGAAATCATATCCAACTATATCTTTATTTTCGAAAGGTAAACATGTAGCAGATCATACAGAAGATAGAACACCGTCCAGTATCAAAGATTTTATAAGTAAAAATATAAGTAAATCTACTAGATCAGGATCTAAACCTAAAAATCCACGACGGAAAACTAAACGAAAAAGGTCATCTAAACCGTCAGGTATGATTGAAACATTTACCATAAAAAAAAAATATAATTCTAACAAGAACTATAAAGGACCTGGTTCAAAGGACCCCAATTGGTTTAAGAAATCATTCAATGTAAAATCCATAAAACAACTAAGTTTAAAGAAGAAAACTAGGAAGAAGAAAACTAAAAAGAAGAAAACTAGGAAATAATAATTATTTTTTATGAAGGTCCATAATTAAATTTATAAATATTTTCATATTATTATTATTTATACTATCACAATAATCGCTTATTACTTTTTCTAATGCGTTCAAACACTTATCACAGTTTTTAATTTGGGAATTTTTATCATAAATTATGAATATATTCAATATAAAATAATTTAATAATTCATTTGATAAATTAGTTTTATATTTTTTAATTAAAATTTCTACAAGCTCAAATGTTTTAGAATTTTTTTCAAAAAATACTTCACATATTTTTTTCATATTATAATCATTTAATACATCGTCATATTCAATAAATATCTCTCCTAATTTATCGATCTGTTTATCCATCATTATTTATATTAATAGATAATCCTTTAATTAATTTCTAAGGTATATTATAAATAATGCCTAGAAAAAGTCGATCAAAAACACCACGTCGCAGAAATCAATCTCAAGCATCTAAAAGAAAATCGTTGAAGGGGTCAAAGAGAAAAATGATGAAAGGATCTAAGAGAAGAATGATGAAGGGGTCTAAGAGAAAGATGAAGTCGGGGACTAAATCAAAGACGTGTGGATGGATTGGTATTGGTAGAGCAATGATGGGTGGAAAATAATGTTATGATCTAAAAATATATATAATATATAATATGGATAAATATAATTTAATAAAAGATGCTATAATTAATAATAATACTGAATTAGTTGAGAAATTATTAACTGATTTTAATATAAATATAAAAGATAAAGATAATAATACTTTATTACATCACGCATGTGAAAATGATATGCACGATTCTATTGAATTATTATTAAATAATGGCGCAAACCCTAACATGAAAGAAAAATTATTTGGATTAACTCCATTACATTGGGCAACTGAATATGAAGATATGGATGTGGTAAAATTATTAATAGAAAATGATGCCGATCCAAACATACCAGATGATAGTGGTGATAAACCTATTTCTAATGAAGAAGTTAATAAAATATATTTAGAATATAAAACAAGAAAAGGTAAACTTTTAGCTAGTGAGCAAAGATTAACAATTTCAAAAAAAGAAGAAATAGATAATGATTTATTATCTGAAATAGGTGAATTAGTAAAAGCGGGTAATACAGGACAACAACTAGAATTAATTGATAGATTTTTAAAACAATCAGATGAAAAACAACATGGTAATATTTTAAGTATTTATAGAGATAAATTATCTAATAAAGATTTACCAGAAAAAGAAAGAATAAAAATTAACACACAACTTATGAAATATCTTGCGCGCCACAGCGGCTCTAAAAAATATAAATCCAAATCTAATAAAAAATCCAAATCTAAATCTAATAAAAAATATAAATCTAATAAAAAATATAAATCTAATAAAAAATATAAATCTAATAAAAAATATAAATCCAAAACTAAATCCAAAACTAAATCTAAATCTAAATATAAATCTAAGTTTAAAAAAAAGAACCCTAATATTTAAATTTGATTTTAATATAATATTTTTTTTATATAATAAATGAGTATTTTAATTGTTGAATCTCCTGCCAAATGCAAAAAAATCCAATCATTCTTAGATAAAACTTGTATTGTTAAATCGTCTGTTGGTCATTTCAGATCAATAGATACTAAATGGGCTAATACAGATATTGAAATTAATGATGATTTCCAACCACCTTTTATAGTGATACCTGGTAAAGAAGATGTTATCAGATCACTTAAGAAAGACTCCAAAGGTAGGAAAGTAATTATGGCAGCAGATGATGATAGAGAAGGTGAAGCAATCGCATGGCATTGTGGTGATATTCTTAAAGTAAATTTCAATGATAATAATAGGATTATATTCAGAGAAATTACTAAGAAAGCAGTATTACATGCATTAAATAATCCTGGTAAATTAAATATGGACGAAGTTAATGCACAAAAAGCAAGATCTGTGATTGATTTATTAATAGGATATAAATTATCACCTTGCTTATGGGCAAATATTAAAACCAAGGAAAAAGGATTGTCTGCTGGGAGAGTACAAAGTGCTTTACTTAAATTATTATATGACAGAGAAAAAGAAATCACCGATTATGATCCAGAATATACGTTTGATATTCAAGGGAAATTTAAATCATTATTAGAAAAGTCTGAATTTACATTCAAATCTTCTTGTGAAGATGACATAGATGAAGATTATATTAAAAATATGTTTAAATTATTCACAGAAGATAGATTATTTAAAGTATTTGAAAATAAAGTATCAGAAGAAAAGAAATATCCTGATAAACCATTTATTACATCTTCACTTCAACAAGATGCACAAAAATCATTCGGTTATCCTGTTAAAAAAACTATGGGATTAGCACAAAAATTATATGAAAATGGCAAGATTACATATATGAGGACAGATTCCACTATTGTATCCGAAGATTTTCAACAATTATTACAAGATAATATTACAAGTAATTTCGGTCAGGAATATTATAATACTCCTAAAGTTAAAAAAGTAAAAGGATCTCAGGAAGCACACGAATGTATTAGACCCACATCTTTAGAAGAATTAGATGACGGTAGTTTTGATAATGATGAAATTAAGTTATATAATATGATTTATGATAGGACTATTAAATCACATATGAAACCAGCTATTTACACAGTAAATTCAATTAAATTATATAATTCGAATACTAATCATGTTGGTCATTTTTCTGCTAAACAAAAAGAATTAAAATTCAAAGGATTTCTAGCATATAACCGAGCAGGTAAAGAAGAAAAAGAAAACAAATCAGATAAAGAATCTAAGAATATTGAATTTAAAAAAGAATATAAATTATTAGAATGTTCATGTTATGATAAATGTTCATTACCACCAGAGCCATATAATGAATCAGCAATAGTAAAATTATTAGAAAATACAGGAATAGGACGACCTTCTACATACGCTTCAATTATTTCTACATTATATAATAGGAATTATACTCTAACAAAAACAATTAAAACAGATGATTATGAAGAAAATGTTATTCATTTAAATAAAACCAATATAATTGATGAAAAAATGAAGTCTGTAAAAGGAAAAACAATGAAAAATAAAATAGTTGTTACAGAATTAGGAAACAGAGTTTTACATTATTTGAATGATAAATTTCATGATATTATTCATAAAAATTTTACATCTGGTGTTGAAACTGATTTAGATAAAATATCAAAGGGTGACTTAATTTGGACAAATGTTATTAACAAAGTATATAACTCATTCTTGCCAATTGTTATTAGAGAAATTGGGAATAAAGTATCTAAATCTAATAATATTTTAGGTATGTATAAAAATAAAGAAGTTAAATCAGGTGCAGGTGATTATGGGCCATATATCTTATATAATAAGAAATTTACAAATATAACCAATTATCTTAAATCTAATAAAAAGACAATTGATCAGTTAACAATTAATGATTGTGAACTGATTCTAAAATATCCAATTAAAATTAACAAAGATATACAAGTATGTTTAGGACCATATGGTACTTATATTAAATACAAAGGAAAGAATTATAAAATTCGCCAAGATATTGAATATACAGAAGACTATTGTTTGAATATTATAAATAATTAAATCTAAATTTGAAATTTAGTGTTTCTTTAATTAATAATAACAATGAAATTTTATTTAAAAGGTGGTGATGATGAAGAAGAAGAAGTTTCTGAAGAAACTACTACGGTCGACCGTATTACTGTAGAAAGAAATAAAATAATGTTTTATTCAGACGTCACGCCGGCTAGTTGTTTCAAACTTATTGAATGTATTAATAAAGCAAAAGGATATGTAGCATGGCAAGATGCTCTATCTGAATTTGAGGAATATAATAAGATATATCTTCATATATGTTCAGATGGTGGAGAGGTATTCCCAGCATTAGCAGTTATTGATATTATTCTTAAATCTAAAATTGATATAATAACTGTTTCAGAAGGTTGTGTAGCAAGTGCAGGCGTTTTAATTGCTTTGGCCGGAAAAGAAAGGTATATGCGTGCCAATGGATATATGCTAATTCATGAATTAAGGTCTTGTAGTTATGGCAAATATACTGTTATGAAAGATGAAATGGAATGTAATGATATCATTATGAAAGATATGAAAAAATATATCCTTGAAAGATGTAATAACAAACATATGATCAAAAAAATAGATAAAATATTAGAGCATGATATTATTTGGAATGGACAAAAATGTAAGAAATATGGTTTAATAAATAAAATTATTTAAACAGTAATATTTATATTATTAATATTTTTTTTAAATTTCATTAAATTTCATTAAATTATTATATATTATATATTATATATTATATATTATTATGGATAGTAAATATAAAATATATGAGAATATAGAAAATATATTAACTAAAAGAACGACAGGTAAAAAATCGAAGAAAAAATCAAGTAAATTAAGGAGAAAATCCGCGACAAAATTTCGTCCAAATAAGAAATCTGTAAATAGAAGGAAAGGTGGTGTAAAATTAGGTTCTGCAGCAAGTTTAAAAAGTCAAAAATCAGATAAATCAGATAAATCAGATAAATCAGATAAATCAGATATACCTGATAATGAGGCAGACCGAGAAATACAGAGGATAAACTCACAATATATGAATGAACAAGGTTTACCGGAGGATGAGGAACATGTAATGCATAGGGAAAACTTACAATATATGAATGAACAAGCATTACCAACCGGTACTAATAGATACGATCATTTTGCAATTATTAAAAATGATGTTCAAAATTACTTAAATAAGAAAAAATCACCGGAATTATATTCAAAACAATTTCAAGAAATGAATGAATTTATTAAATATATGTATAGTATTAAAGATAATGAATTAAATAAAGATTTTAATTGTGATCAGTGTTGGATAGATTTTTTAAGAGGAGCATCATTTACTAGATATTTACGAGGTGCTGGCACTAAAAGAGACGTATTTTATATAACACCTAATAAAGATGAACAGTCTTTGACATCTAAAAATGATTTACCTGATGGGGATTATTTGTCATATAATATGCAAAAAGAATTTATGGCATTAATATTTAAAGATGTAGTGATGTTTGATTTTGATTTTAAAGATGGTGCTGATGAAGAAAAAGTCATGGAACAATTCAAAAAAATTGTAGAAATAGGAAAAGAAGCATTTAATATAGATTTTACATTTATAGTTTTTAAATCAGATGCAGGTGTACATGTATTTTTATTATCACATAATATGAGACATGATGATTTACAAACTATTGATTTTATGTTATCATTATGTAATGATATATGGTACTGCGCTTTTAGTTATATAAATGGATTTGGTATACGTTTAAATCCTAAAAAAGATAGACCAGAAGATTTTATTGCTGATCCAGGTGCTCGCGTTAAAAAAGTAAAAGGAACTAGATTACTTGATGAATTAGTATATCCTGAAGATGATTTTATGGTGAAAAAAATGGGCGTATTAGATGAAACACCTTTAATAGAAGTGATTGGTGATGATTTAGGAGAAAGAAGGTTTGAAGGTATGCTTTTTATAGAAATTCAATCAGATTATTATAAAAAGAATATAAAATTAAATTATATTGATTCACAATTTACTGATCGAAATGATTCTATTGTATTTATAGGTGATATTGCTAATGTTAATAGTGATGTATATAAACGTGTAATGAAACATTTTATTTATATACAATATTTTCAACCCATTAAAGATACTAGATCTAAAAATTTTATGTGTCATGTGGGTGATATTATACTGAATTTAGATGATAGTGATAATGAAGTTACTAGAATTAGATCTGATATGAAAAAAATAGATGATGAATTAGATAGATTATATGCTATTTAAACATTAATATCTATTAAATATGCTCCTATTAAAATAAATAATAATCCTAATATTGTTTTTAAAGTTAAATGTTGTTTATAAACGCATACAGCCACAATAACTAACATTATTAAATATATACTTTTTTGTAACGTTTTATATTTGAATACATTTTCACGCATTAAAATCAAGCCACCCATATACAATGCGATAGATACTAAAATTCCATTTATAATTAAATATTTCAATGTATCATTTTTTTTAAATTTAGGTATCATACTTTTTTTATTCACTATTTGATATATACCATACAATATCAATAAAAATGCAGATGTAAACATTACTTCGTTCTGAATGGAAATATCTTTCAATATTTCACTTCTATTATAAGCAGATATAGGAGACATAGTAGCCAGTATCCCCAAAAATATATAAAAGTTATACATTATATATTATATATTATATATTATATATTTGTTATGGAATTAATATATTATTTCATATCCTTCATGATTAAATAATTTCATCCATATATCATGATATATTTTATTATCTCTTGTTTTATCTTCGAATTCTTGGATATAATCGGCTTCATTGAATTGTTTTAACCATATATCATATTTAATATTTATATTATTATTAGTTTTGATATATTTAATCATATTATCCATTATATTATGATTATAAATTTCTTTTGATACATGTCGTATTTTCGTTAAATTAACTTCTTCTAATATTTTTCTAATATGATCTATATCATATTCATTTATATCTTCATTTATAACTTTTTGTTTTTCCCCATCATTCTTATTTTTTTTTTTAAAAAATATTTTCGATTTTTTCTTCATTATCTCTTATATATATATATATAATATTATAAATTAATTATACAGTATCTTGATATATATAGTATAACAGTTTTGGGGACGTATAAATAATTATTTAAAAATATAAAATACAATATATATTATATAAATGAATTTAATTAAGATATCATATTGGTTCGTAGGGATTCATGTTTTGGCACAACCATTACAATGTAACGTAGGTGATTATTATTGTCAGTCGGTTGGTAGATGTCTAACAAAAGGTGTTGTATGTAAAAATAACTGTGATATATGTTTAATTAAACAAAGGGCCGGGCAAAATATCGCGTGTATTAATGATTGTAATAATGAAGTAGATCATTTAATAAATAATTGTCCTGCTGGTTATTATGATCCGGATAATAATCATGATACACCTTGTAATACTGTTCCTGATTGTTTAGAATATACTAAATGTAATGAAGAATATGAAGTAATTAAAATAAACAATGTATGTTCTTGTCAAATGAAAGAATCATGTGACCGCAAATATGTTTGTCCTTATTCAAAAGAAATCAAGAGTGATATGTTGGATGGTTACACAACATATGAAGTTTCTTTAGTATTAAATGAAAAATACCCTAATGGTAATATATATGCTATATATGGTGACCGTGGTAATCCTATGGTAATTCCACCTGCATATCAAATAGAGAATATTGGTGTGAATATAGGTGGTACTAATCCTTTGATTAATAAAAATATTCCTCAAGATAAATATGATTCATGGTTAACCATCGGTATTCATAATTCAAATATAGTTGGTAAAGTCAGTGCCATAGGCATAGATTTTTCTAATTGGGATGAAAATAATGGAATAACTGTAACAGACGGGGCTGTTTTCCTTATAGATCCCACCATAAAACTATCTAAAACAAATAAATATATAATAGGTCACTTGACTCTTAAGAATTCGGAAGATCATACATTAAATATAAATGGTCAAGGTATGAAAGATATAAGATTAAATTCCGCCTCGAGTACTTATGTTGAAAATAATATTTTATATAATTTTAAAAAAAAAGGAGAGGCTGGTCATTAATGTGCAACTATATTACTACAAGTTTTAAGAATATCCATTAATCCATCATATAATCCAGCCTGAATAAATAAATATTTGCAAGTATGGGCGGTCATAAATAATGTAGCGATACATTCGGGATAACAATTATTCCCTGCCATATTAATATCTGTACCGCAATTTTTGGTAATATTTGTTACGGTATCATATAAATCACAATTATCATATATTAATTCATTTAAAAAAGATATCATATATATTTATATACATATATTTTAATTTTAAATAATTAATATAATATATGACAGATTTAGTTTTAAATTATGGATGTGATATTGTAGATGTATTTGAAAACATTACTAAAAATTGTTCAGAAGATATCAGCATAGCAGAAGACGAATGTAAATTAGTTTGTATAATTTCTGTAATGAAAGGACTAGATATGTGTGCTAATTATTTATTCGAAGCCGGATTATTAACACAATTGAAAGATTTAGTTAAATATTGTGTATATAAAAGATATGAAACACCTGATGGACATTAAATTTAATATTTAAAGAAATATTTAATTAATTATTAACATGATTAATTTATATTGTATCAGGCATGGTGAAGCAACACATAATATTAGATATAAAACAGACGGTATGAAAACATTTTTCGACAAGAATCATTACGATACGAATCTAACTGATTTAGGTATCCAACAGTCAATAGAATTAGGTAATACCTGGGATAATAAAAAAAATATTGAATTAATTGTTGTATCTCCTTTATCCAGGACATTACAAACTTGTAGTAATATTTTCAAAGATACTAATTGTAAAATTATAGCATTAGATTGTATTAAAGAATATCCTCAGGGCAAACACACTTGTAATAAAAGAATTAATAAAAAGGAATTAATCCAAAAATATCCTAATATAGATTTTAATTATCTTGATTCAGAAGAAGATGAAATGTGGCGAGAAGATAGAATTGAAACAATGGATGAATTATTACAAAGAATCAATGGTTTTTATGATTGGATTAAAATTAATGCTAACGATTATAATAATATAGCAATGGTGGGACATAATGGTGTTATAAGTATTATGAAAGATCAAAAATTCAATTATCAAGAAAATGGAGACGATGAATTAAAACATTGTCACCCTTATAAACTTGAGATAAATCCTTAAACTGGTATGATTTACTATTCATTAAGGTTTTCCTTCTTTTTTAATTCCTTGATCAATAATTTTGTTTAATTTTTTCCATGTTTGCTGGAGGCCTGTGTGAATTTTATTCTTCTGGCCGCTAAAACCCCAGGCGAATTCTTCGAAATCTTTATCTTTTAAAATACCCGATAAAGTAGGATACTTTTTATCACATAATCTCCTTATAAAATCTTTCATTTCCCTATTATTTTCAATATCTTGTATCTTTTCAAATCCAAATTCAGTTAAAGATACAATATTTCCTGTGTTTTCACTATTTTTCAATGTGCTATATGCGTGTTTGATAAATTCTCTCACTCTAGGTGATATCAACGGTAATAAATATCCGGAAAAGATAAAATATAACCAATGATTAGTTACAGATTCACAAATATTAGGATTATCAGCAATATCCGTTTCTCCCCACGACCAAGACCAAGAACCATCCGTTATATTTTCCATATTTATAATGGTATGTCAGTTATTTTTAAATAGAAATTAATATGGAATTTTGGAGAAAGATATATGTTCCTGGAAAGTAAATTTGATTTTGGGTTTGAAAAACAATTTATTACAAAATCAATCATAAAGACAATAACCAGAACTTTAAACTACCAAATAAAACTCGTCAAACAACCAAAAACTACCTTAAAAACAATCATGTTCTCTTCTGGAAAAGGTGCTGGTATGGGTGGGAAGGGTAAGGGCGGTAAGGGTAAGGGTGGTGGCAAGAATTTTGAGGGCGGCAAGGGTAAGGGTAAGGGTAAGGGTGGATCACAGCTATCCAGGGGATGCACGCGTGGCAAAAATGGAGCTATCACTGCCGACCCATGTCTTCTATATAAGACTGTGACTTGGGATAAGGTCAAGATGGGACCTTATACTGTAGACGGTAAGATTGGAACAATTGACCGAGACAATTCAGCACTCATGCAATACCGTGACCTTTTGAAAGAAGCACGCGTTTGGAACACTCAAGGCCAAGAACGTCTGGGAAGAGAAGCAGAACGCCGTGCATCCATGATTCTAGACGGCAACTTTTCAGGATGCGAAGTACCAATCAGAACAGAAGAATTCTTCTACAAGAATCATAAGTTTTAGATAAATCTTAAACTATTTATAGATATATTAACATTATTTAATGACATGACATGAATAATATTTTTTTCAATCTTTTGAAAAATATGTACAAAATTAGCAAATTACCATTACCCCGGTATACATGGACTATCGAAATGAAAATATTAGAACTAGATTGTGAACTAGAAACATTCATAAGCAAATATAATAAACATATTAAAAAACCGTAACACCTTAATAATATCAATCATAAAAAAATTATTATTTTTTTTATGTTTTTGTGATTTATTTGATTTTTTTGATTATTTGTTATTTCAATTTACAATCCCTCCGTGAGATTTAACTAATTCAAGTGTTAATGTTGAAGACGAAATTTTTAAAGTTAGTATTGTTTTCACGTGGGTCCGGTACGTCTTTCGCTAGGCATTGATCCATAATAGTGTCACCATAATAATTTGGAATAGTGAGATCAGCACCTAGTTCAATCATCACCTTCAAAATAGTTAGACCTACATCGTCTGGGATACCTTCATGGTTCTTTCCGTAGTAAGGTCCTCCACCAGTATCGAAGGGTCTGACAAGAGTACCAACTAGGAATGAAAGACAATGCGCGTGCGTACTGTACCAAGAATTATACGAATTAGTACCATTCAAAGTTGTGCGAATATTAATTTTATAAATTGAAGCCTTGTTCAGGAGAAATAGATATGCGTAATGATCATCTTCCAAAAGTCCTCTAGTCAAGAGATCAGGGATGTCAGATAATTCGTGTTCTTGTCCAGAATAGTTCCAGTGGAAAGACTCATGGTCTGGTTGTTGCAAATCAAGATCCATCTTTTTTGAGTTGTTTTGAGTTGTTTTGAGTTGTTTAAAGGTGTTTTGAGTTGTTTAGTTCTTTTAATGTTGAAGAACTTATTTAATATGGATAGTTTTGAAAGATAATTTCAAATTTATATCAAGAATAGGTGTTTCTGAAAGTGAATTTAATTAATATTGAATTTGAAATAAATATTTATTATATTTATTTATAATATGGATAATAAAACAGTATCTGAAATAAAGGAATATTGTCGTGATAATAATATCACGGGATATAGTAAATTTGCGAGGAAACAAGAACTAGTGGTTTATGTTAATCAGCAAATGAATAATCAACATATACCCAATCAGCAAATGAATAATCAACAAATAGTAGCGGATGCAGAATTCGCAGCAGCATTACTTATTTCAGAAAGAGAATTTTATATGAAGAAACAACATGAAGAAATACAAAAGCAAAAACTTCAATATGAAAAACAAAGAGAAAACTTTTTAGAAATCAAAAAACAAGAGAATAAAATTATTCAAGAAACACGTGTTTCACAAGACCTGGAATATGAAAAAGCACTCCAACAAGATTTAAAAAATAATATAGCGGAGCAACAAGATGATGAAGTAGTAGAAGGAATTAAACCTAATTATCCAGAAAAGATATCATGCGACGAATTAGAGAAAATGAGAATGGTTCGGTTATCTAGATTCGGTTAATCATACAGAAAATGTTGTCCCGCACCCACATTTACCTGTGGCGTTGGGGTTTTCAAATATGAAACGATTCCCCATAATATCAGATGTCCAATCTATTTTGGTACCCAATAAATATAATAATGATTTTCCACATACATTTATTTTTAAATCATCTATTTTAACTATTTCATCTATTTTTTTAGGTTCATCATTATTTGGTTCTAAATTATATTTTAAACCATTACATCCACCACCTTCAATACTAAATAATATATATTTTGATTTAGATGATTTCTGTGCATTACTTAAATGTTCATAAGCTAATTTAGTAACATTTATAACGTTTTTTTTCATATATATATTAATTACATTTTTAAAATATAAGTCATAATTAATGAATATGAAAAGAAATGTAATATTATATTTTTATAATTTAAGTAAATTTAATATGAGAAAAGGAAAAAAACAAATTGAATATTATCCAGTTGAAGAAAAGAAAATTAATTATAATCTTACTAAGAATTATAAGAGGTTCAAAATAAATTTACCACATTCTATCACCACTTAACCAACATTTACGTGTTTTACATATTTTATTTAAATAATTATCTATAACAATTCCTTCCATATTTTACATGCAGTTTTACAGGTTCCGAATAAAACATAAAAACATACTTTCTGGGATAGAAAACAAGGTAACATCTTCAGTTTTAGGAATAGATTTCTTATAATTTTCTTTCTTTTTTCCTTTATAGGATAATTTCTTCTTCTTATTCGCAATTCCAGAAGTCTTAACGCGATCTCTTGGTCTTTTGTTTTTAAGAACCATGGTGAAAATTTGTAACTTGTATTTCTTTATTTTTACAGTTTCTAAAATAAATTTTCAAATTTTAAAAGGCGATTTATATAATTTATTCCAATTATATACATTATTTAATGAACTCATTATATTATTATGAATAATTATTTAAATATTATTCAAATTTAATATATATAAATATATGGTAGACGTGGTATCCATAAACATAATTGGAGATATCGACGAAATATTTGATTTTATGCAAGATATGAGTAAAATAATTAATACTTATTGATTTCCCTCTTGACTGGGTATCATCGATAAAAATTTGCCCAATTCTTTTTTTAATATATTATATTCTTTTTGTAATTCACTAAATTGTGAATTCAAGTTACCTATGATTTTTATTATTAATGGTTCTTCATTGTAATAATCTGTTGTTTGTTGATCCATTTATTAATATAATAAAGATATATTTTATAATTTTTAAATTTGATTTTGCTTTTTAGTAAGTTTAAAATATAAAAAATGACAACTTTCTTCTCAACCGATATGTCTCCAATTTCAGAAGCAACTAAAATGTCCATCGGTGAATGTTATAACCTTATTGGGACTGGAGAATTATCTGTCCCTGGTTACCAGAGAGAATACGTATGGTCTAAGAAACAACAACAATCATATTTAGAATCTTTATCAAAAGGACTTCCTTTATTCGGTCCGGTTATTAATATTGATGACGAATCTGGACAACAATGGATTATGGATGGTCAAAATAGGTTAATGACAATTTTTAAATTTATGAATGATGAAATCACATTTGAAAATGAATATGAAGAATGGGTAAAATATTCTGGGTTACCTACTAGCGCACAGAGACAATTTAAGAATATTAAGATTTCATATACAGAAACCCGAGATTGGACACAAGGTCAGTGTCAAGAATTCTTTACAATAATCCAAGAAGGAGTTCCACTCAAGAATGGTGAATTAATTCATGCCAAACCTGATAGTCCTTTCACTCTACAAATTGTAACAATTCTCACAGAATTCCCAGATCTGTTTACAAACAAACCAAAAGACGGTGGTATGGGATTAACGGATGTCATGGTCAAGAGATATGGGCATTATGAGATTATCGGTACAATTATTCATATGATTAGAACAGGTGTGTATCCAGGTCGTCCTGGTAAAACATCTTTGAAAGAATTTAATCAATGGGTTAACGATGACCAACCAACTCGTTCTCAAAGAGAAATCTGTATTGCAGAATCAATCGAATGTCTTTCAAAATATGCTGAAATCATTATGAATGTCCCCAGACTAAAGTTAGGAGTTAAAGTCATTTCACATCTTCGTCTATTATATTTCATTTATAAAACAGGTTATTATAGAAATACTTGGACAGACACAGAATATACTAAAATAGAAAATCTACTAAATAGGGTTGAAAATAAGGCTAATCCTGAATACGATATGATAGTTAAATTTGGCACACTAGACGCTGTGAAAATTTATGATTTATACGTAACTATTTACACAGAATAATCATTCCAATAATATTAAAAAAAATAATATTTAATTTATAATAATTTTTTTAATAATCGTCAGAAGATGAATAATCGTCGGAAGATGATGAATAACCTTCATCCGAAGATGATGAATAACCATTATACACCTTCTTACTATAACAAGTATTAGCATAATGACCTTGCTTACCACATTTATAACAGGTTACATTCTTTTTTGATGTAGCTGATTTATTATAATGTAATGTTTTAGAATTACAATGACTACCTCCACGCACATTATCATATCCATTTTTTTCCATATAATCTTCTGTATATTCATTTTCTAAACCATCTGCAAAATATCCAGGACACGAATCTAAGACTTTTCCGTCAATTGGCTTAAATTTCTGAGTAACTTTGGCACCATTTCCTGAGAAATGTTGATCCATTCTTCTATCTACATCCGTTGATTTACCAATGTATTTTTTACCATTTTGGAGATTTAATTTATATATTACTGTTTCTTCATTAATATTTTTATCTGCATATTTTGATGTGTACATAGGTGCTCCTGTTGATGCATAAGCATCTGGATTTCTTATATAGACACCTTTTTCGGTATAATAAGTGGACATTGTTTTAATAATTTTTATTTATTTCTAAATAAAAAAATCTTATACATATTCAAATTTAATATTCAATGATCATTATCATCATCTTCCCAGTCCGAATCACAATGACAACAGACATCTGCTGTAGTATTTATAAAATTAGCGTATGATGAATATTCATTACATATTTCACATTTTATAACATATAATTCATCTAATTGAATTTCTTGGTTAGCCATCCAAGGATATCCAGCTTGTGATTCAATATGTCCAGAAACTATTGTATTTATTATATTAGTGATAATTATATCACTCAATCCATCAGTATTTATTAAATTTCCCCACCAATATTCATCAACATACAATAATGATACATATTTTTCTAAGGCATTTTTAATTCTGTATTCACACCATTCATGTGATACATTCAACAAATTAGATTTTAAAATATTAATATAATCATTTTCATGGTCAAATAAATATCTGAAATCTAATTCCTCATCTTGAACAGAATCGGCCATTATATTATAAAATTGATCTTTCATTTCTTGTTCAATCAGTACATATTTTGTTATTTCATTTTGAGATATGATAGTCTTCTCTACCAGAGGTCGTCCACTATTATTTTCTTCTAATAGTTTTACCTTTTTTTTAAGGCCTTCATTTTCTTTTTGTGATTCAGATAATTCATCATTCATATCATCTATCATTTTCATCATATGTGGTTCCTCATTATAATAATCAACCATTTGTGGTTCCATCATTTGTATTTAAATAAATAAATTATAATTACTTTTCAAATTTGATTTAAATATTGAATTATTTTATAAACATTATTAAATAATGAATCCTGAAAAAGATATTGATTCTTGCCCGATATGTTTGGAAGAAATTGGAGAAAAGAATAATTGTATTACCGAGTGCGGTCACAAGTTTTGTTTGAAATGTCTTTCTATTTCTTTACAAGGAAAAAACACGTGTCCTATGTGTCGCGCTGAATTAGTAGGTAAGTCGGATAATGAATATGAAATAGAGAGACTTACTGCTCTATACCAGGCATACGCACAATCTACTTGTTTCAACCGTATGCAATGTAATAAGTATAAAAGTATATACATGAGATCTATGATGAAAATACAAGATGGAATTGTCATCCAAGAACAACTTAAAAAAGATATTGCACATAGATCCTTGATTATTAAATTAAAAAATACTGGTCCGGATGAATGGAAAAAAAGATGGACGATAATTTCAAGACTTGCTGTAGTAGGATTGGATTATAAACCATCCTTCTTGTTATCTAATTAATAATATTGGGGAAACTACCTATACTTTTTTACATTTCTTTTATTATATATATATATATATATATATTATGTATATATTGATTATATGGATAATTATTATATTGACTGCTCTGCTGGTTTTAATATATTTATTACATAATTATATAGGTGGTGATATTCTTCCAGATACGAGTTTGGACAAGCAAGAGTTGTATGAAAAATTAATGGATGATTTTAATAAAATATTTCCAGATAGGAATAGGAACTCAGGTGGAGTACAATTCTATAATTATATTTTAGATAATTATAATCCTAATAAAAAAGAGTTTGATTTGTATAACCAATTTTATTGTGCAGTGAGTGGATCACCGATTGATCCTAATAGAGGAAATATTAAAGATTTTATTGTTGTAAAAGATTTAGATGATAATAATATTTGTGGAGATTATTATAGATGTTGTACTCCTTGTAATTGTGACTTAATGAAATATGCCAAGGCAGAAAAAATAAATATATCATTGAGAGATGGGACATTTATTTATCATGTATTAACTATAAATGATCCATGTATTGATCAATCCAAAATACCTAAATCTGTAACTAGTTTTGAATGTAAGAATTCAAAAACAAGTAATGGTAGACATACTCCTTCAGGTAGATTAATAGTAGGTATTCTACATAATTCAAGATTGTGTGGCCAAGCAGATTTAGATAAAATAAATAATAGTGAAATTACTGGAAAATTCTGTTCTGAAAGAAATTCGATTGATCCAGATAATTTAAAAGGAGGGATGGGTGATATTTTTGTTAAATTAAGTTTAATAGGTGGAAAGAATGATATCAATCATTCTAATTCTGACAATTCTCTAAAAAATATATATGGTGAACCATTAGAAAAATGCCGAAAATATGAAACAGATAATAACGGTTCTTGGGATAATGAAGGATTTTGTAGCGAGAAGGGTGGCGGAGTTCACCAAATTTGTTTTGATGTAAATGAAGATAGTGAAGATTTTTCTAAAGATACTGGTCAGAGTAATTGGTCTAAAAATAGACTCGGGAAAAATCATTGTATGTGTTTAGGTGCATGGAGTTTGTATAAAGCAAAACAAAATAATGAATTAATAGATGAAACATATGATGAACTAACATGTGAGGCCATACCTGAAATATCTTTAAATGAAAACTATGTACAAAACTGGAACACATGGAACGGTAATGAGTTAGATGATCAAATAATTGATGGAGTAAATAGTCTCATGGAACAATGTTATAAAAAAGGTAATGAAAAACAAAAAAAATTTTTACAAAATAAATATAATATATTAACTAAATCAAGAACTGAATTTCATAATACTGATATATATAATAAATACAGAATATAATATTTCATCTATTATAGTATTCTCACCTTCTCTAATTTTTTTGTTATATCATTTAAATCATTTTTAGGTAATTTCCAAATAGTCTCTTGCTGTTTAATTGTTTCCTTCAATTTAATATTTTCTTCTTTCAATAAATTTAATGAAGATACAAGTTCATTATAAGTCATTTTTCTTTCGGTAGAGGAATGAATATTATCCATTTATTATAATCTCTTTTTTTATTACTTTTTAATAAATATGTATTCAAATTTAAATTTACATTATTTAAGCATTATCTAATAATTCACTATGATGAGTATATTTATTATTTAATATATTATTCATATAAAATATTTCACCTTGTTGTTCTATTATCAATCCCTTGCAAAATACCAATAAATATGAATGATTTGTATGTAATAATAACCTCTTGCTCATATCTATTGCTACTTGATGATGCGGTACCATATGTTCTAAATAGCTTCTATCAGTAATTTCCATATCAGTCATATGTTCCATATGTTCATTTGGTTTAAAAAACAAAGGATTACACGAACCATCTTTTGATTTTGAAAGTTCTGGATAATATATATCGAGTTTTGTTCTATCATTTACTGGATTAAATTTAGTATCATCAAACATGGTGTCTGATATTTTATGTTTCATCTGTTCCATCTCCCATATTTCATATCCTTGTTTCCTAATAATGTTTCTGCATAGGTTTAACATTTTAGGATCTGTCGTTTTTTCGATCAAGAGTACAGACATATCTATTGCCACCTGGTGATGAGGTATCATATGTTCCAAGTACTCTAAATTAGTTAAATCGTCAGTACAAGGATTCGACCTATTATTATTATGATTCATATTATGATTCATATGGTTCATATTATATATATTATATTAAAAAACACATTATACATCCACCTTTATCTTTTTTCTCACTTAATTTATCCCATTCTGTAATGGTGTAATTATCTGACATACTTAAATTACATCTGGCACATATTGGCTTAATATTATTAACATCTAATGTTCCTCCTTTTGATTCAGGTTGGTCATGTCCTACATGAAAATCAAATGGATTAATTAGATTTTCACACCAAGATACATAACATTTATGTTCAAAACTCTTACCAAATGATTGTATCCAACATTGTTCACGAATTGCTTTAGGAATGTTTTGTTTTTTATATGCCTTTTTTTTAATACAAGATTTTTTAACAATCTCTTTTGTTCTTGGCATTTATATTAATACTAAATTTAGTTTTATATATTAAATTACTTTCTAGTTTTACTAAATATTTTACAATAATATTTATTTAATCCGGCAAATTCATAAAAAAGGTGTAATAAAAAACCTATTAAAAATAATGATGCGAACATTGCTAAATTCCATATAAACTTAGTGGATCTCCCTGATATTGTTGCCCATGTGTATGTTACAATTGTCCCCATAATCATTACTGATATCCCAACTATTGCTGCTTCAATTATTAATTGTAAATTATAATCCATTTATATAAATATATTAGAAAAAAAAGTTATTGTTTTTTCGTTTATTTGTTTTTATATTGTTTATTGTTTTTTAAGTTTATTTGCCCAGCCATCTTTCCCATACAAAGTGGGCCATATAGCAACTAGTTCAAAATCGCGGTATTTACCATGCGGGTTTATATCTGCCTGTCTCCAGCACCCATCAAACCGCGGAACTAGATCTATACCAGAATTATTAGTATGTTGGCGCTCCATATCCAAGCAAAATGCTTTGATACTAAAATTCAGCGGTTCTTTTCTATTTTCTTCAGTATACTTTTGTCGCCTCCACCCATATCGCGTTTGCTCACCTATAAAATCGTCCAAGGCTATATCAACCGACTTGCGCATAGACAGCACGCGAACTGGAACCCTTCTAGGTTGCGTCTGACTAGGCACGTACGACTCGCGTCCACACCATAATGCATAGGAACCCAGTATATCTGCGCAACATGGTGCGCGCAGAATAGCATTTTGACAAATGCTCTTGAGCACCTCAGGCGGCAGTTCGAAACCAAGGTGCTGGGTAATGAGAGTCAAGATAGTGGCGTACAACATGAATTTCAATAAGTTTTGTAGTTTAAATAATAAACTGCGTATGACTTGTTATATGAATTAATTTAATTAAAAATCAAATTTTTCTGAGAATAGAAAAAAATTTTTTTTGTCTATTTTTGTTTTATATTGTTTTTCCGTTTATTTGTTTTTAATTGTTTTTTTTGTTTATTGTTTTATATTGTTTATTGTTTTTTAAGTTTGTTTGCCCATCCATCTTTCCCATACAAAGTGGGCCATATAGCAACTAGTTCAAACTTGCGGTATTTACCAACTGGTTTACCGCAAGTAATCCAACCATCAAACCGCGGAACTAGATCTATAAACGAATTTTTAGTATGTTGGCGCTCCATATCCAAGCAAAATGCTTTGATACTAAAATTCAGCGGTTCTTTTCTATTTTCTGCAGTATACTTTTGGAGTTTGCGCCCATATGGCGTGTGCTCACCTATAAAATCATCCAAGACTATATCAACCGACTTGCGCATGGACACCAAGCGGACTTGACCTATGGGCGCAAACGTCCGCGGTACGTACGGCCCTGGACCACACCATAGTGCATAGGAACCCAGTATATCTGCGCAACATGGTACGCGCAGAATAGCATTTTGACAAATGCTCTTGAGCACCTCAGGTGGCAGTTCGAAACCAAGGTGCTGGGTAATGAGAGTCAAGGTAGTGGCGTACAACATGAATTTCAATAAGTTTTGTAGTTTAGTATGTTTAATAGTAAACTGCTGGTGACTTTGTTATATAAATTAATTTTAATTAAAAAATCAAATTTATTCTGAGAATAGAAAAAAAAATTTTTGTCTATTTTTATTTTGTATTGTTTTTCCGTTTATTTGTTTTTAATTGTTTTTTTTGTTTATTGTTTTTTGTTTTTGTATTTAATATGGCCACTGCCGCACAGAGAGGTACCCATAGGTACCTAGAGGTACGGATGGACCATGTGTTAGCATGAAGAGATCGCGTTCTGATTCAGGGATATTTGTATAACAGTAGATCTCCAGCGAGAGCAAGTCGTCTAAGTATTGACGGATAGCTATCTTTTCGAGACGGGTACATTCGATTTCTTGTTCTTTTAATTGATAGTCTTCGGCATCACTGATTTGTTGACCACGGTGTGCTTTTAGTTCCGCGATCTTGGCGTGGTTCTTGGGTTTGGTGGGCCACCTGGTCTTCTGGTTACCGCTTGGAGAAGATTTCTTCTCCGGGCGAATGCGTTTTTCCCGGCGCTCCTGGCGGCGAG
>Ga0307998_1000375_pt1 | contig 25841 bp, 33 predicted proteins | sample Davwhametageno37_FD_203147 | JGI IMG/M metagenome (GOLD analysis project Ga0307998, IMG submission 203147) | Marine microbial communities from Davis Island wharf, Antarctic Ocean - #37 | ecosystem: Environmental > Aquatic > Marine > Unclassified | place: Antarctic Ocean: Davis Island wharf... | reverse complement strand
AGGAATTTTAGAAACAAAAAACAATACAACAAAGGATGCACTTTATCAAATACTTAATGGTATGTCATCTGCGGTAAACGGATTATGGGATTTTCAAATAGTAGAAAAGGAATCTGAATTACATGAAGGTGTAACCGAACTAACAGTTATAGATTTAAATTTTGTATCATCAGCACCTGGTGCAATTAACCTTACTATGAATACTCAAGGTGAACAATCCATACTAATCGATTCATCATTAGATTTAGGAATATCAGCCGCCAAAATGGACTCAATAATTGGACAACGATTAAGTACAAGTTTAAATGGGAATGGTAAAGCAGTTCCATCTACATTATTTTCTGGAAACGAAGATATGGTGTTGAATCAAATGGATAAAAAAACTGATGCACAAAAACAACTAACAGCAGCAGCAGCTGATGCAGCAGATGCTAAAAAGCAAGAAGCATTAGATGTTTTATTAGGTAAGTTATTCTTATACCCGCTTGTAACATTCAAAGAAGCATCTGAGGTAAAGGATAAAGACTTATATGATATATGTTATGTAGGTGCATATAAGGATGTTGAGACATTTTCAAAGATAAAGAAAAAGGAATTAGGTGAGATAGTTGGTTCTGGTGCATTAATGCCAATTAAATTTTCATTTAAAATACATGGTATTAGTGGTATAAAGAGAGGAGATATGTTTAGAGTGAATGGATTACCCTCTATGTATGAAGAACCGGGTTCATTTTTCCAAACACTTTCTGTAAAGCATGTTATTGATGGTATGCAATGGACAACTGAAATAACTGGAGGATTTAGACCTAAAAATTAAATATAAGGTTTTGTGATTATGACAAATAGCGATAATTATAATAATATTAAGAAATTACCAAATGGCTTGGAAAAGTTAAAAATATTAACTTATATCCCTAAGCCAACAAAGGGTGATTATTTAACTGGTTACATAACTCGATTTTTTATACAAAAGGTAAATGATAAAAGTTCACCTATATATGAGATTAAAGCAAGTTATGCATCTAATATAGAATCCAAAGTTTATTATACGATAACATCATTGGATTGGAGATTAAATGGAACACCTGAACAAATTAAGAAATCAAACGCAGCATCGGTGAAGTTAGCATCAGCTGATATTCCTAAGATTGGCTTATATTTACCAAACCTATTACAATTTCATAAGAAATAATTTTGTAATTCAATATATTTTTTGTATATTTGGTATCAAACTAACAAATAGATGAAAGTTACCATAGTAGTAAGAACATTCAAAAGAGCAGAATTCTTAAAACAAGCATTATCTTCAATCCAATTACAAACGTATAAAGATTGGGAAGTTATTTTGTTTGATGATAGTGGTTCGACTGAAAATCTTAACATCTATAATACTTTCAAAGCTTACAATCCCACTAAACGTATAGTTTACATCACATCAGCAACTCCTTATGATATGTTTAAGGATTCTTGGACTATTTCACCTAAGTTATCAAAGGGAGAATTGATAGTAAGGCTAGATGATGATGATTTATTGACTGAAACCTCAATTGAATTTATTGTTAGTACCTATATAAAGAACCCATCATTGGATTTTAGTTATGGTTCGGCTACATTCTTTGAAAATGATGAACTACGAAGTAAGATAACCACACAAACACCAATAGAGGCACCAAAGACAGTTGATATATGGGAAGGTTACTTACATGAACACCCATATAACATACCTTGGAGGTTTAAGCACAATCATTTTGATGAACCACAACATCATAGTTCAATAATTCATTGTTCTAAGGCTAATCATATGTGCGTATATCATACATACGTAATGCGAGTATCATCTATATTGAAGGTTATTGATAAAGTGGAGGTAACATCCAACTTTGTTGATGATTTGGAAGCAATGGGTATAATGGATTATTTGGGATTATCACATACTTCCATAAAAAAGACATTAACTTACGCTAGAATCCATAATAATGGTAGAGTTACTGATAGTAAAGGAAATGGTGAAGATACGTTATGGAACAACATACTCAGAATCAGAGATGATGTAGAAAATTATAGAACTAAAGGATTTCAATCTAATATTTACCCTAACTCAATAGAGGGTGATGAGAATGATGAAATAACGGATTATCAAAGACAGAGATTTAGTGAATATCTAAGTAAAATAAAAAATAATTCAAAAACATTGGGATAATCCAATTATTATTCGTATATTTGTAGGATGGTAATAGTTGAATCGCAAAGTGAAGTAAATGAGTTCCTGCAAATGTGGGAAACAACTCCATCTACAATAATTCCGATTTGGAATGATTTGGATAAGCATCCTATGAATAATGAGTTATCATTTCTATTCATTAGGTTGGGAAATACTGACTTTATCCTTATATACAACCATATTGATGGTAAATCCCAACAAATAGACCTTTCAACCTCTACACAACCAAAATGGGTATTGAATAAGAAGGGCTTACTACAAATGGATACCAACATCCAAAACTTATTTGATATATCTACACATACCTTCTTTGAGGAGAGTAGATTATTAGAATTAAAAAACGAAGAGAAGCAATTCATCAACCATTATAGTAGAATGGGTATACGAGATAATTTAGGTAAGATAGCACCTTTAATGAAATGGGGTGAACACCTTAAATCATTTGTAGACTCTCTTACATTACCTACTCCAACTCCTTCTTGGATGAATAACGATGTGATTCCCCTTCTCTCAGATATAGAACGTTTTGGGGTTCGGGTCGATGAGAAAAAATTTATTGATAGATGGCCTCAAGCTACTAAACACTTAAAAGATACAACCCTTTATACCGAATACAACCCATACACCATTACATCCCGTCCATCCAACCGATACGGAGGTATTAACTTTTCGGCTTTGAACAAAAAGGATGGTACGAGAGATGTGTTTGTACCAAAAGAGAATAGTATCTTTCTACAAATGGATTATGATGCATATCACCCAAGAATCATTGGTAAGTTGATTGATTATGAATTACCGAAAACTTCCGTTCACCAATGGTTGGCAGACCAATATGGAGTTCCATACGATGAATCAAAGGGAATCACCTTTCAATTACTATATGGTGGTATACCTGAGGAGTTTGATGAAATACCTTATTATAAGGGTGTTAGAGAGTTTATTGAGAAATTATGGAGTAAGAGTACTGAAGTGGGTTATCTTCAAACACAACATAGGAGAATCCCTCTGAGTAGTATAGAAGGAGTGAATCCGCAGAAGTTATTTAATTATTTACTCCAAGCGACTGAAACTGAGTTGAATATGGGTATAATGAAGAAAGTTGTTGAGTTTATTAAACAAACAAAAATTGAGCTTACTCTTTATACTTATGATTCATTTTTATTTAGTTATCCATTAGATACTCCTAAAGAAGATGCAAAAAAATTAAAAGAAATTATAGAATCCTTTGGATTTCCTATTAAAGCTGATTGGGGAACCGATTATGGAAAACTTTAATATTTATAAGATATAGGGATTGAAAACACCACATTATGAATAAAAATGAATTTATTGACGAGTTATTATCAGAGTTATCTTATCGTTCAGATGAGGGATATCCTATATTAACTAAGTCTACGCATATAACTCTAATATCTGAAATATTGGATGAATGGGATATGAGTGGAATAAAAAATATACTAATTGAGAATCTTATTGAAGCTGATAAAAATCCAGATGATGATAAATATTCAGGTATTGGTGGTAATCCTTCTAGATATGTAAAAAAATCTGATTACGCAAAGTGGCAACAAAACCCAGACGAATTTACAGGTGATAAATTTGATAAATCTGATAATGGTAAGTATTCGCAAGTAGAAGATGATGGTACTAAGCAAGAACCTGAAGTAGAAAAAAAATCAACTACATATGATGCATCAACTCCAGATGGACTAGCTTATATAAAATCATTAGGACCAAACGATGCTGCATATCAAGCAGCAGTTAAGGCTGGTCATATAACCGCTGATGGTGATGGTAGTGTTGATTCCGATGGTATATCTACTGATAATAAAAAAATAGTTAAAGATTTTAAAAGTAGGGTAGAAAAAAGAAAAGATGGATTAAGTAGTAATCACCAACAAATCCTTAAAGATTCATTAGATAGAATAGATATCATTTATAGTGATACCGCATCAAACGAACAAAAAGTCCAAGCGGCCCAATGGTTAGTTGATAATGCTGGATTCTCTACAAATCAAAATAAAAGAAAGGCATACTTTAATAAGTTGGGTGGTAATCGTAAAATAATTAGTGGAGATGCTGGAACTGATAAATCAGCTGATTTAGTTGCTAAGGTATCATCTTTAGTTGAATTAAAAACATTTGATTCTAAAGGTGTAAAGCAAGGATTCACCACAGCAGCAAAACCTGATTTAGGAAATGAAAATATTATAAAACCATCTAATGATAAAAGAGTAGCTGAATACTTTGAAGGACATCCAGTTCTTAAAAAGATTAGACCAGCATTACATGGTATTTTTGGTATAAAGGATGAAAATGGTAATGTTAAAATGCCATCAAGTGAATATTCAAAAGATTATTTGAAACAAAGTATCAATAACCCAGCACTACAAAATACTATTGATTTTGCAAAAACGCAAGTAGAATCTGGTGGTGTTGATGTTGGTGTATTAAACGGATTGGAATCTCATAAGAAAAGAATGGATGATATTTTAAAAACCGCCAAAATACCTTCAAAAGAAGCTGCTAAATCAATAGCTGATTCATACAATACATTAATGATTGATTTACATAATGCTGATTCTGATGTTGCAAGTGCTATTTTAAAACAATTAGCTGAAAACAATTTGTATGAGCAGGAATTGGCTAATGGTGAAGAGGTATATCTACCATCTGCGGGAAACTTCCCAGCTGGAGATAAAATCAAAGGTGGTATGTTGGAAAGGGTTTCATTAGTAAGTTGTAAATTTGGTAAGGAAGGTAGAACGTATGGTTGTCCAGCTAATTCAAAATCAATTTGTGAATTACATCAAGATAAAAGTAAACAAAATAATCAAGGACAGTATTTAGGGGAAGATGGGTACACTTTACTTATTAATGATGATTTAATAAAAGGTGAAACAAACCAAAAAACCAAAGAGAAAACAAAAGAATTTATCAACAATACTTTGGGGGAAATTGGTTTAGGTGATACATTTACTGAAGATGAAACTGAAAAGATAGCATCAACTGTAGCAAACTACATGGATGATATTGACAGAATTAAAAAAGAAGTTGAAGCAATGAACCCGGCTGATAAAACTCAATATTGGAAAATATTTGGAAAAAAAGTAGCTGAAATCGAAGAAAAATATAAAAAAGAATTAGGTTCTATTATTACTAAAGAGCATGCATCTAAATTAATAGGTGAAAATAATGCTAAGAATTTGGTACAAACTGGTGGAGTTAAAGTGGAAAGTTTATTATCAGCCATTGAAATCGCAAATAATATTAGAACAAATCAAACATTAACTCAATTGGAACATAATAAACAATATTACGATGATAACAATGAACCTAAATTCGTTACTGATATGGGTACTAATAATCCAAACGATTATTCAATAACATTTAGAACCAAACGAACTGCGGGTAGAACTGGTGGTGGTTGTCAATTATCATTTACTGGTGATGGTGGTGAATATGTTCAATATGACTTAAACAAAGATGGTAGTATGGTTGATACTAAGACTGGTAATGAAGTTGATGTATAATTTATTCAAATAAAACATCCCTTTGTGTAAGTAGTTTATATTTATATTCAACAAAGGAATTCTCATTATAGAGAAATATAAATATGAAAACACAATTACTGTGTACATTTACAACAAAGGCTGAGTTACAAAAGGTTCTACAAGATATTAGAGAGACTTATGTAATCGTATATAACTACATCTACATCTTGCAAAACAAAGCAGATTTAGATGAATTATACATTACATATAATATCAATACTGAATATAGACCAACCCAACCATTGAGAGATACGATATTGATTCATCGTAAAAAAGAATCAAACTCACTATATACAATTAATGCTTTAAATCAACTTGTAAGAGAGGAGAATGGTGGAGTATTGGATAAATCCTTTATCATTGATTGGCAGAAATTTAGAAACTCAATAATACTTACAAATACAGAGGGTACTAAGAAAATCCAAACTCGTATCTTTGAGGTTATAGAATTCAATCAAAAATAACAGAGTAACAAATGGCAAAATTTACAAGAGAACAAATCGAAGAAACATTAAAAGGTAAAGGTTATAAGTACTTTACAAATGATAAGGGGTATGATGTTAACATTGTTGGTATTAGAAATTCCGATACACATGGTGAGGTAACAAATAAGTTTGATGATACTTTAACAATATCATATAAGGATTCAGATGGTAAGTGGATTTATAATGAATATAAAGCAACAACTGATCCTGGTTCACATTGGGAAAAGAACTTATTAAATAAAGATGGTGTTGCAATTCTAAAACCTGGTCAATATAGAGGTTCACATAAAATTGGATTACATCAAGGTAAGTATGAAGCACTAAGACAACAAAAGCCCGTTAAAGTTTATAGAGATAAAAACAAAGATGGTAAGTATGATATGATTGAAGAGAATGTACAAGAGGGTATATTTGGAATCAACATTCATAAAGCTGGTAAGTTTGAAAATGGTTCAACTCAAATTGATAAATGGTCTGCTGGTTGTCAAGTATTTTCTAAACAATCCGATTTCTATGAATTTATGGAAATATGTAATAAGGCTAAAGATGTATGGGGAAACTCTTTCACATACACATTAATAGAATCTACCGATATCGTATAGATACATAAAAACAAAACAAATTTAAAAAGGGGGAAAGAAATTTCCCTCTTTTGTTGTTTATACCAATTATTTTTCGTATATTTGTTTAACAAATGGAGAAAGATACACATTACACGTCTATTATTAAAAAACTTTCAAAAACATTTGGTAGTATCAATTATTTTTCGTATATTTGTATAACAAATGGAGAAAGATACCAAAATACTGCCACTCAAAAAGTTTTTCAAATAATGTTTGGTAGTATCAATTATTTTTCGTATATTTGTGAAACAAACCATCAGGAAGTACCTTAAAATGAGGTTTCTTGATATTTATATGTGGTGTAGGAAAGACACCAAAATAAAACCATTAAATAAATAAACACTTAAATTTTTAAAACATGGGACTAGATTTATCCGCAATCAGAGGTAGACTGAACAAACTACAAAACACTGGAAACTCAAAAAGTAATCTTTGGAAACCATCACCTGGTAAACATCAAGTACGTATCGTACCTTACCTATTCAACAAAGAGAATCCTTTCATCGAATTGTATTTTCACTACAACATCAACAACAAAACTTATTTATCTCCATCATCATTTGGAAGACCAGACCCTATTGTAGAGTTTGCTGACAAATTAAAGAGAATGGGTGATAAGGAAGATTGGAAAGCAGCTAAGAAAATGGAACCGAAATTAAGAACTTTCGTACCTGTATTAGTTAGAGGTGAAGAAGGTGAAGGTGTAAAGTTTTGGGGATTTGGTAAAACTGTTTATCAAGAAATCTTAGGTTACATTGCTGACCCTGATTATGGTGATATTACTGAACCAACATCTGGTAGAGATATTACTATTGAGTACACATCAGCAGAAGATGCAGGTACTTCATACCCTGTAACTACTATTAGAGTTAAACCATCAGTATCACCAATTACAAATGATGCGGCTCAGGTTAAACAATTATTAGAAGGACAGACTAATATTACTGATATTTATTCTGAATTATCTTATGATGAATTGAAAAGTGTATTAGAAGGTTGGTTAAATCCATCAGCAGAAGGGGCAAATGATACGGCATCTCAACAAACCTTATCAACTCCAACAGCAGCACCAACACCAACACCAACACCAACAGCAGCACCTGTACAAGCGGCACCTGTTGATAGAAAGAAGTTGGATGATGTTGCTAACGCATTCGATGATTTATTCAACTCATAATACTAAATTTTAATGGCAAAAAAGATAACAAAAGAAGATGATTTGGCAAGTTTACTTGCCGAATCTCTTAACAAAAAAGCAAAAGACCAAAAAGTGGCATTCTTTTTGGATGGTGGGGATTCTCCTACTGATGTATCTGATTGGGTATCCTCTGGAGCATCTATGCTAGACGTTGCCATTTCGAACCGACCTTATGGTGGGTTCCCTGTTGGTAGAATTGCTGAAATTACTGGACTAGAACAATCTGGAAAATCATTAGTATCTGCACACCTTTTGGCTGAAACACAAAAGAAAGGTGGAGTAGCTGTACTAATCGATACTGAAAATGCAGTAAGTAGAGAGTTCTTAGAAGTAATTGGAGTGGATGTATCTAAATTATTATATGTAGCAGCTGAGACAGTAGAACAATGTTTCGAAATCACCGAAACTATTATTGAAAATGTAAGAGTAGCATCGAAAGATAGACTTGTAACAATCGTAGTAGATTCAGTAGCAGCAGCATCAACTGAAAAGGAGATGGATGCAGATTATGGTAAAGATGGATACGCAACCGATAAAGCAATTATCATATCAAAGGCTATGCGTAAGATTACTAACTTAATTGGTAGACAGAAAATCACATTGGTTTTTACAAATCAGTTAAGACAGAAAATGAACGCAATGCCATTCTCTGACCCTTGGACTACTTCAGGTGGTAAAGCTATCGCTTTCCACGCTTCAGTACGTTTAAGATTAAAAGGAATGGGAAGTATCAAAGCCAAAGTAAATGGTGTTGATAGAATCGTAGGTATTAAGGTGAGAGCACAGGTTGTTAAAAACCGAATGGGACCACCACTTAGACACGCTGACTTTGAGGTTATGTTTGATAGAGGAATTGACAATTGCGGATCGTGGTTGAATATTATGAAAGAAAACAAAATCGTTACGCAAGGTGGAGCTTGGTATAAGTATGTTGATACTGAAACTGGTGAGGAACATAAATTCCAATCCAAAGAATTCCCTGAGTTGTTGAAAAACGACCCGAAATTAGAAGAACAAATTTATAATAAAATTTGTGAAGCTACCATTAGGGAGTACAAATCAGCATCAGAGGATGTAGATAACTTAGTAGTAGATGACCAAGTTATTGGAGATTAAAAATTAAAAAAACAATAAGTTATGAGTAAATTAGCAAATATGTTACGCACATCAGCGGAAGCTGATAAAGCAAAAGCACTCCTTACGTTGGAGTTGTTGGAAAACCATCCTGCCGGAATTGGTGACCATTCTACAAAAGATTTCTATTCAAACGCTGAAGAAGCTCTTCAGATGTTGGTAGATGCAGATGATAGATTGGGAGCAATCCAAAAGTACCTATCTCCACAAAATGTGGGATTGGTTAATGGTAATGGTTATACAACAACAACAACATAATGAAGAAACTCTACAAAGAAATCCTCAACGAAGTAAGTGAGGAACACAAAACGAATCATTTACGAGATAGGAACAGTAGAGTTCTTATTATTGATGGACTAAACACCTTTATCCGTAGCTGGACAACCAACCCTACAATGAATGAGGATGGTGACCATACGGGTGGGGTGATTGGTTCACTCAAATCCATCGGATATCAAATCAGAGAATTTAACCCAACGAGAGTTGTGGTTACATTCGATGGTAAAGATGGTTCTAAATCCAGAAAAGACATACATGAAGGGTATAAGGCTGGTAGAGAAAAGAATCGTTTCAGAGTTAACCGAACCTATGGTGAGATGTTATCTGAAGAAGATGAAAGATTATCAATGAGGCAACAATTTGTGTGGCTGAATGATATATTGGATTTCCTACCTGTACAAACTATGGTTTATGATGGTATTGAGGCTGATGATACAATTGCATATGTAACCAATCACGTTCAAAATCAATTAGATGGGCAAGTTATAATTGTTTCAACTGATAAAGATTTTCTACAATTGGTTTCAGATAAAGTGACTGTATTCTCACCAACCAAAAAGAAACTATATAATAGACAACTCGTTTTTGATGAGTGGGGTATTTGGCCTGAAAATCTTTTAGTATATCGTACTTTGGATGGAGATAAATCCGATTGTATTCCAGGCATCAGAGGATGTGGTATTAAAACCACTTTAAAGAGGTTTCCTGAACTATCGGAAGATAGGCTAGTAACACATGAGGAATTGTTCCAATTGTGTGAGGAGAAGAAGGGGAAGATAAAACTGTATGATGATATCTTAGGAGCAAAAGAACAACTTTTGATGAATAAGAGATTAATGGAGTTAGATGTACCACATATCCCAACCAATAAGAAATTAAAGATTATGGATAGATTCGCTGAAGATGATATCCAATTCAATAAACTTGATTTCCTTAAAGTTGGTGCTAAATATAAGGTACTTCAAAATTGGAGAGATATAAATGATTGGTTACAATCAACATTTCACAACATTATTACAAAATAGATTAGGTTATATCATAAATATATTGTATATTTGTGATTCAAATCAAAAGTTATAGATGCAAAATATAGATACTCTTTCTAAATACGGACAATCATTTCAAACAAAGGTATTATCTTCTTTGATTACGGATGTTCGTTTGTTAGATACATTAAATGAGATTATACATCCAAAGTTCTTCGAAGCTGAATCCAACAAATGGATTGCTGATGAGATAAAAAACTATTATAATGACTTTAAGAAATCACCTACACTTGATGTATTTAAAGTGGAAGTATCTAAATTAGATGATAAGGGATTTCAGAAAACTGTAATAGAACAATTGAAATTAGTATTTACCAACATTGGTGATTCTGATATGGACTTTGTTAAGAAGGAATTCTCTTCATTTTGTATTAATCAAAACTTAAAACAGGCAATTGTTGAATCAATTGATTTACTTAAAGCTGGAAACTACGATAAAATCAAAGATTTAGTAGATAAGGCAATGAAAGTGGGTATTGATAATGATTTAGGACATGATTATGTTTTAGATTTTGAAGAACGAACTACCGAAATTAATAGAAATTCAGTTCCAACTGGTTGGGATTGTATTGATGAGATAATGGATGGTGGATTGGGACCTGGTGAATTGGGAGTTGCAGTTGCACCTTCTGGTGTTGGTAAGACTTGGGTATTATGTGCATTAGGTGCCGCAGCAGTAAAAGCTGGACTTAATGTGGTACATTATTCACTAGAACTTTCAGAACATTATGTTGGACAACGTTACGATACTGTTTTTACTCAAATTCCATCATCTGAAGTGAAGGAAAATAAAGAGCAGGTATTTAGTAAGATTAACAAACTTAATGGAAAGTTATTAATTAAATACTACCCACCAAAGGGAGTATCTGCAAAGAAGATTGAAGCACATATTGAGAAAATGACCGCAGCTGGTAATAAACCTGATTTGGTTATTATCGATTACGCTGATTTACTTCTATCTCACTCAAATAATTCTGATTCTACGTATGGAGAGCAGGGTGGCATTTACATTGAGTTGAGAGGTATGGGTGGTGAATTAGGACTTCCAATATGGACAGCATCTCAAACCAATCGTTCGGCAATTGATTCTGAAGTTATTGAAGCTGATAAGATTGCAGATTCTTACGCTAAAGTAATGAATGCAGATTTTATTATGAGTATTAGTAGGAAAGCAAAAGATAAATTGAATAATACTGCTAGGTTTCACGTAATGAAGAATAGATTTGGACCTGATGGAATAACATTCCCATCTAAAATGGATACCAACACTGGATTCATTGAAGTATTTGATGGTAATTCATCAGATGGAATCATCACTCAGAAGGAATCCGCTAATGGTCAGAACATGGAGCAGCAATTACTACATAAAAAGTATGTAGAAAACTTCGGATAATAATTACAATCTATAAAATTACCACTAAGGTATTTTAATACCTGATTTGGTGTTGTACATACAATATCAAAAAGTAATTTATAAAAAAATACTATCCAAACTGTATTCACTTTTGAATATATAAGATAGTTATATTCACCCAACTCAAATAAGGGTTGGTTAACATTAATAATAATAATAAAAATTAAATTTATGGCAACATCGCAAGAGATTTTCGAACAAATTGAAGAGTTATATACTCAATTCGAAGCAGAACACAATGGAACTACTAAAGCAGCTAAATCAAGAGCTCGTAAACATATTGGGGAAATCAAAAAATTGGTTACCGATTATAGAAAAGTTTCAGTAGAAGAATCAAAATAAGAAAAATTCAAACATGAGCAAATTATTTAAAGAACGAATTCCTTACAAGCCTTTTGAATATCCCGAATATTACACCGAAGGGTGGTTAAAGCAAGCACAAGCATTTTGGTTACATACCGAAATACCTATGCAGGGTGATGTGAAAGATTGGAATGAACACCTTACAAAAGAAGAAAAAAACTTAGTTGGAAATATTCTTTTGGGGTTTGCTCAAACTGAATGTGCAGTTTCTGATTATTGGACTACTATGGTTACCAATTGGTTTCCAAAGTATGAAATAAAGCAGATGGCAATGATGTTTGGTTCCCAAGAAACAATACATGCTACCGCATATTCATATTTAAATGAAACATTAGGGTTGGATGATTTCTCAGCATTTTTGCATGAACCTGCAATTGCTGAGAAATTCGAACTCTTAACAGAAACCACAAACGAGTGGAAACATACTGATTTAGAAGTAAACGCTGAGGCTAGAAAAGAAGTAGGACGTTCTCTTGCTATCTTCTCAGCATTTAGTGAAGGAGTATCGTTATACTCTTCATTTGCAGTACTTTACTCATTTCAAATGAGAAATCTATTGAAAGGTATAGGACAACAAATGAAATGGAGTATACGGGATGAATCCTTACATTCTAAAATGGGTTGCCAATTGTTTAGAGATATGTGTAGTGAATTTACTACACTAAAAGATGATAGTAAACAATCTATTGAAGAAGCTGCGAGACTTATCGTAGAATTAGAATCAAAATTCATTGATAAAATGTTTGAGATGGGTGAATTAGAAAACCTATCTTCATCAGATTTGAAAGAATTTATCAAAGCTAGAACTAATATAAAATTAGTTGAGTTGGGATATGAGAGTATATTCGAATATGATAAAGATGCAGTTGAACGTTTAGACTGGTTCTATCAACTATCGGGTGGAGTTACACATACCGATTTCTTTGCAGTAAGACCTACTGACTATTCCAAAGCTGGAGAAGGTGAAAATTGGGATGATATGTTTTAGTAAACCCTTGTTAAATTCAATTAAATTTCGTATATTTGTAATATGAAACCATTTACATATTTAAATGAATATTTGAAAACTGATATAGCACCCTCATCAACACATGGAATCGGAACTTTCGCTCTTAGAGACCTAAAAGTTGGTGAGGATGTTTTCATCAGATGGAAAGGTGAAACCAAATCATATATAGTATCTAATGATGAATTTGATACTTTACCGGAATCATCTAAATTTCTTATTTTAAAATCATATGAAAATAGAAATGAATATCCATTTATTTGGTTTAGATTGTTCAAAGATTCGTACTTTAATTTATCGAACCCTTGGGCATACGTTAACACAAAAGAAACAAATGGTAATATTGATTCTGTAACAAAGAAAGTAATAAAACCCATTAAACAAGGTGAAGAACTATTCGGAACCTATAATTTAGAAAATACAATATTAAAATGAAAGCAACATTTAACGATTTAATACATAATGTGAAGGACTGGGCTGGTGATAAGGATATCCTTAAAACAGAAAACGCTCCTAAACAAATGATGAAAGTAATGGAAGAGCTGGGTGAAACTGCTGGTGCCATTGCAAAGATGAAAGCAACTGATGAAATTATGGATGGTATTGGTGATACGTTTGTAACACTAATAATCTTATCATATCAGTTAGGGTTGGAACCTACTGATTGTTTACAACATGCTTGGAATGAAATAAAATTTAGAAAAGGAAGAACCGAAAACGGAGTTTTCATTAAAGAAGAAAATTAGAAACAATGGCTAAAAATCACGGAGAATATTTAGGTTGGGAATTGGGTGTAGACTTCCCTGAGTGGGGAAACACCGATATATATGTAAAAACGATATCTAAGGGATATCTAATTGCTGGTGAAAAACCAAAAGATGCATATTGGAGAGTAGCAACTAAAGTTGCACAACGTTTGAACAAACCTCAAATGGCAAGCAAGTTTTTTGATTACATTTGGAAAGGTTGGTTAAACTTGGCTTCACCTGTTCTTTCAAACACTGGAACCGATAGAGGTTTACCTATTTCTTGCTTCGGGATTGATGTAGCTGATTCTATACATGATATTGGTTCTAAAAACTTAGAATTAATGTTATTGGCTAAGCATGGTGGAGGAGTTGGTATTGGTATCAATCAAATCAGACCTGCTGGAGCTAAGATTACTGGTAATGGAACATCGGATGGTGTAATTCCATTCGCTAAAATATACGATTCAACTATACTTGCTACAAATCAAGGTTCAGTAAGAAGAGGAGCAGCATCTGTAAACCTAAACATCGACCATAAAGATTTTGAAGAGTGGTTGGAAATCAGAGAACCTAAAGGAGATGTAAATAGACAATCATTAAATCTACACCAATGTGCAGTAGTAGGTGATAAGTTTATGAGAAAACTTCAAGATGGTGAAGAGGATGCTCGTAGAAAATGGGGCAAGTTACTTCAGAAACGTAAAGCAACTGGTGAACCTTATATTATGTACAAAGGGAATGTTAACAAACAAAACCCAGATATGTACAAAGTTAATGGGTTGAAAGTACATATGACGAACATTTGTTCTGAAATTACGTTACACACCGATGAATCACATTCATTTGTATGTTGTTTAAGTTCATTAAATCTATCAAAGTACGATGAGTGGAAAGATACTGACTTAGTATATACTGCAACTTGGTTCTTAGATGGTGTAATGGAAGAGTTTATTCAAAAAGCTAAGAACTTAAAAGGATTTGAAAATTCAATACGTTCAGCAGAAAAGGGTAGAGCATTAGGATTAGGTGTATTGGGATGGCACACCTATTTACAAAAGAATGGTATTCCATTTGAGGGTATGACTGCGCAATTCGAAACTCGTAAGATTTTCTCTCAGTTAAAGATTGAATCTGAAAGAGCTAGTAGAGATATGGCTGTTGAGATGGGAGAACCATTGTGGTGTAGAGATAGTGGGATGAGAAACACTCACCTAAGAGCAATTGCACCAACTGTATCTAACTCTAAATTGAGTGGTGATGTATCAGCTGGTATTGAACCTTGGGCAGCCAACATATTTACTGAACAAACTGCTAAAGGTACATTTATTCGTAGAAACTCTGAGTTGGAAAAGGTACTTCGTAAAGCTGGACTTAATAACAAAGAAACTTGGGATAAGATTATAGCTGATGGTGGTTCAATTCAGGATATCAAAGAGTTGGATGAATATTGTTTCTTAAATAGTAAAGTAGTTAAGGTAGCTGATTTAAATGAAGATGATACCACTAAAACATTTACTATTAAAAGTGTATTTAAAACATTCAAAGAAATAAACCAATTGGATTTAGTTAGACAGGCTGGTATTAGACAACAATACATCGACCAAGGTGTATCATTGAATTTGGCATTTCCTGCAACGGCTACACCAAAGTGGATTAATCAGGTAACTATGGAAGCTTGGAAGCAAGGGGTTAAAACTCTTTACTATATGAGAACCGAATCAGTACTTAGAGGTGATATTGCATCTCAAGCAATGGATCCTGATTGTGCGGCATGCGATGGCTAAGATAATAAATTAATAAACAAAAAATAAACAATTATGATAGAAGTAAAAAAGTTCTTTGGAGAATGGTGCGGCCCTTGTAAGGCATTGGCACCAACAATTACAAAATTAAAAGAACAACATGGGGATGTAACCTTTACGGATTACGATGTTGATAAAGATTTTGAACAAGCATCTAAATATAACGTTCGTAGTATTCCATTAGTTGTTATTGAACACAATGGTAAAGAAATCCATAGATTTTCGGGATTACAATCGGAAATGGCATATAACAACGCAATTAATGAAGTAAAACAAAAAGCTTAAAATGCCAATACTAAGAGGTCAGTCTCATCCATCTTCAAAGTTGACAGATGAGCAGGTTATACAAATAAGAAAGTTATGGAAAATGGGACATAGAAATTGTAGAGTTATGGCTCGCAACAACAAATGTTCCTCGGCCAATATTCTAAGAATTGTTCGAAATGAAACGTGGACACATTTAAATGAATTCTGGTCTGGTAGTGTATGAAAGAAGATAAAACATACTGCGATACATCAAAACTATCCGTTAGATTAATAACTAAATCAGTAGCAAAAGATATCATTGTTAACAACCATTATAGTGGATTGTGGACAAAAGTATCTTACGCTATTGGTTTATTTACTTCTGATGTAGAAGAACACCCATTCTTTAGTGGTGTTGAAGATAAGTTAATAGGAGTTGCTTGTTATGGTGACCCAATTGGTAGAAGCGCAGGTCAATCTATAACACCTTTATTAGAAAGAGATGAGGTGTTGGAACTTACCCGATTATTCGTATTTGATGATTATGGTTCAAATATAGAGAGTTGGTTTCTATCTCAAACATTTGATTGGTTAAGAACCAACGTTCCTAAGATAAAAGGATTGATATCATATTCAGACCCTAAAGAAGGTCATTGTGGTACAATATACCAAGCAACCAATTGGTTGTATCAGGGTAACAAACTACGATTTAACGATAGTTGGGATTTCCGTTGGGAAGAAAATGGTAATTGGCATCACCAAAGAACTTCATATGTGAAGTTTGGAACAAATAATCCCAAAGAAATCCAAAAGATATCAGCATCCACATTTTGGATAAGAAAGAATCCAAGAAAGCATAGATATGTGTACATCTTATCAAAAGGTGGAATACGTAGGAAGTTAATGAAAACTATAAAGCACCCAATATTACCTTATCCAAAGGAAAACGAGCAATTTGTAGAAGAAATTATAAAAATGTCACCAATAAATTTGGTAGAATCAAATTAATTTCGTATATTTGTTTTATAAATAAAATATATGGCAATCAAACCTAAGTTTTTTCCGTTAACTGGTGATTTAAGAAACCTTTTACTTCTTATAAAAAGTATTGGTGGCGAATATCCACATCAATCATTAGTTGATATGACACTAAGTTCAAATCAGTATCATAAAAATGATAGACAGTGGTTGAATAAAGTAAGGGAATGGCATATCGTAGTTAATATAACACTCAACTCAAATTTATTATGACTGAATCACAAGAAATAGAAGAAATCCTTTTTGAAGCACATGCACACAGTATTCGTAGAGAAGTTATGGATTTAGCAAGTACTAAGTTAAAGGAAAACCCAAAAATGAGAAAAGTAGATGCTTATCAAAAAGCATACCTAACTCTAACAAAATAAATGAAAGAAGAAGGAAAACATTATGTTGATGCTAGTAAAGTAAGTGTAGCTCCAATTGCTAAATCTATCGCTAAAGATATGATTATCAAAAAGCACTATACTCACGCTTGGACTGCTTGTAGGTATTCATTGGGTATATACCATACAATGGATGAGAATGATGTATTTGGAAATGACCAACAATTGGTTGGTGTGGCAGTTTATGGGTTCCCTGTTGGAGCAAAAGCACCTACATCGGTATGTGATGGTTTAACAAAAGATAACATCTTAGAACTCACCAGATTGTATGTAGATGATGGATTTGGTTCAAACATAGAGAGTTGTGCATTAGGTAAAACTTTCCAATGGATAAAGGATAATGATAAAAACATTAAAGTGTTACTTTCATATGCTAATAATGGACAAGGGCACGTTGGTGGAATCTACAAAGCTACCAATTGGAGATATGAAGGTTATTCAAGTCAAATGGCATTGATGCCAAATTATGGGATATCACTTACTAAAGACCCATATGATTGGATTCATAGTAGAACTGTATTTAATAACTTTGGAAGTGGTAATTTAGAACACCTTAAAAAAGAAATAGGTAGGCAGGGATATAAAGAATTTTGGAGAAGAAGAGAACCTGAAAAACATCGTTATATTCAGATACTTGCACAAACTAAGAAAGAAAAGAAAGATTTGTTAAAGAGGATGAAACAAAAGGAATACCCATATCCAAAAGATTTAGAGGCATATGAGTATCCGTTTGAACACTATGTAGCATATCCACCTGAAGATGATATTAAAGGTGAAATGTTTTGGTAAATATAAACTAAAGAGAAGCTAACGCTTCTCTTTTTTTATAAAAATAAAGTAAATAAAGCTTGTGTATGTCAATTGAAATTCGTATATTTGAGGGTAGTTGATTAGGAGATTTCATATCAACTCACTAACCCTTTAAAATAAATAAAATAAACCCAGAGTTATGGCGACATTAGAAGTAAGTAATAATCAATTACAATTGATTCAAAAAGCATTAGACCTTTATTCAAGAATTGGTATCGGCCAATTTGAGGTAATTAAAGAGCACCCAACATTTGAAAAACATTTACATAAAGAATTTTCATTAGGTTCAGGTCCATTTGAGGTTGGTAATCAAACTACACGAGGTGAGATTGTAGAAATCGGACCAAAAGGAAAGTGGATTAAAACCAAAGGAACTTGGGCGTATGGTGAAGAGATTAAGAAATGGACCGATGTGGATAATATCGAATACACTACTGATTACACACGATATCATTCAGTTAGAGATTCAATTGACACCATGTTAGTTCAACCACGAAACATGTTGATGCAAGAACCAACACATCCACGTAATGGTAGTTGGGGTATTCATAATCCAAAAGTAGATGAAACTTGTAGAGAGGCATATGACATCATTCAAGTTATTAGACATGAGTTTTGGAAACAAGATAAAACACGAAGTAATATCACAGTTGATTCTAATGTTATGTTAAGAACTAAAGATTCAGATAAAATAAAAGTAACGTTATAATACCAACGGTATGGTAGAAGATAGAATATACGATATAGTAACAGACCTTTTACGAGAGGATATTACTAAAGATGTAGCAATTGATAAATTGGTTACGTTATTTACTGTTGGTAGTGAGTTTTATTGCCAACGTGATATTGAAGGTGAAAGTATTTGTGATGAACAATGTAATCATTGTATTGAATACTACGGCCCATTAGAACAAGATTAAAAGTTAAAACCAATGAGTAAGATAGAACAAAAAAAGATACACGTAACTTTAGATGAGTTGATAAAGGAAACACTTGGACCAAATGAAAACACGAATTGGAAGTTGGTAAGAGAACGTGATGACTTAACCAAGTATTCGGATGATGTTATGTGGGTAGAATGGGATAAGGATGGTAGATTTACGGCCTCAAGTAAATTTATTGAAGTAGGATATAGTTTAATCATGTCACCATTCAATGATTCATTTACATGGCAAACAACAATAGTAACTGAGATTACAGAAAAGGGAGATTTCCACGTAAAATTCAAAACAAAAAATAGTAACTACACATTATATAAGGTATGAAGAAATTGCTTTGGTTAGATGACATTAGAAACCCATTCGTTGGAGATTGGTTGATGCAATATGCACCTCAATTCGCTTATGGTGAGGGAGAAACTATTTGGGTAAAAAATTACGATGAATTCACAGATTGGATAAATGTAAATGGATTACCACATACAATTGGATTTGACCACGACTTAGGACAGGATGTAGCAAACGAGAAAGTTACGAACGGAATGTCTAAACGTAAATCTCGTAGAGAAAAACGAACTGAGATGAGTGGATTCGAATGTGCGAAGTGGTTGGTTGATTATTGCATTGATACGGATGTGGAACTACCACACTGGACTATTCAAAGTGCGAACCCTGTTGGGGCAGATAACATCAACGGAATATTAAACGGATATAAGAAATTCAGAAATAAATAAGATTATGAAAAGTAATGAAAGTTACCAGTTAGGTGAACTTGTAGGTGAACTAATAGAGTTTAAATACCTCCCAACACTGGAAACTGATATGATTAAGACAAATAATGTTATCAAAGTAAGTTCAGATGAACTAATATACCATCATAGACTTGATGGTATATTAGATTCGACTTATTCATTCAATGGAGGTTCTGGTAATTCAACTGATGCACATGAAACTTGGCTTAATTATATCAATACATTGGCAGAGAAACATCTACCTAACAAATTGGAATGTAGAATAACAAAGATAAATCCAACTGATATGGTTTCATTCAAAGAAGGTTTATATAATTATCTATGGAATACTGATTTAAGTTGGTATATGCCAGAAGATGATTTCTTCAAACCAAATGAAAAATATGCATGGTGTTCAACTATAATATTAACACGAACAAATAACTAATAAAGATGTTGAACTATGACATTTGAAAATAAATACGAAAAAGCTTGTGTATATCAAATGTAAATCGTATATTAGAGTGTTGGTTTTTTAGAGATAGAACCATCATTAACCCTTTAAAACTTAAACAATATGTTACAAATCGGATTTTCAACAAAGTACTTTACATTATGGGATGTTCAAAATGAAACGGAATATTCCGGTTCGGAAGGGCAGTACTCTTATAACGTTACACGTTTCACATACCTTCAGAACCTCTCTTTAGTAGAGGAAAAGGCTGTTGCTAAAGCAAAAGAAAAGGGATGTACTCAATTGGGTATTAACGATGAGTTACGTGGTAGAAGTGGTAGAAGTTTCGAAAAAAGAACTCGTATAGAAAAGGTATTCGAATTACACCAATTTACATATGGTAAGTATGAAGGTGATGATATCAGAGAAAATACTGATGTTAATTATCTAAAGTGGTACTTTAATGAAACTGAACTAATGTTAGTAGCAGAACGTATTTGTGAATTGGATTCTGATTATAGTATCTATGATGATAGATTGGTTACTTCAGAACAATTAGCTAGAATAGTTGAAATAGATACTACTGAGGCTGGGTTAAAAAAGAATGGAACTATTCAACTACAAATGGAACGAAACCTTGATGGTTATGGGTTTGTTCAAATAGATGGTATTAACTACCATTTCGGAGAACATTCTATTATGAGTTACAACGGATATGATTATGGTTTACCAATCTTAAATGGTAAAGCAAAGAGAGTTAAAAACAAACTAATTGAAGTCAAAGTAGAATTTGGTTTAGTTGGTGATTGGGAAGCTTGGAAAGTAACTGAGTGGGATTTCGTAAAATAAATAAGAAAAAGCTTGTGTACGTTAATTCAATTTCGTATATTAGTACAAATATAGTCCGAAATACCTACGGGCTTTTAATGTTAGGTATAAAGCTAATTAAATATAAATTATGGCTAAAGTTAATAAAAGACATATTACACCAGCACCAGCTGATGGATATGCAGCGTTCTACTACGAGTGGTTGAACACAACGACCGACATGAGATATGGAGGTAAGCACAATGGACATGTTGATGATGGTTATAACCATTCATCTCAGAATCCAAAGATGCGTGATGATTTTCAGAATATGGAACATGAATGGGAATATTCCGTTCTACATTATGGTTCTGAAAAGGATATTACAAACATAGAGAGAACGATTTTAAAATCAAATGAAGCTCGTACTAACCCTAAGTGGTACAACCTTAACAATGGTGGAACTGCTTTTGATGAATCATTAAATTCAACGATTGCATTTATTTGTGAGGAAATTAAGGAGGGTATGTGGTTACAACCTGATAAACTAAATAAAGACCAAATCCAAGAATTACTTGATGGAGGTATTCAGGTTAGGATTAATTCGAGTGACCCTAAGTTCACAAAAGAGATTGAAACTTTAATTGATGATAAGGGTGATACATCGAATACGAATCCATTAGTTCTTGTAGAAGATAAAGATGGAAATCGTAGATTGATAAATGGAAATACGACTGGGCAAGCTACTATTGATTCTAAGCACGGTCTAACTTTACAATATCAAGTTATTCCATTTGAATTTGTTAATACATTTAAAAAGAATGATTTTAGAGGATTGGGATTAGCACTAAATCCTGCAGATAAAATTCCAACTTCACCAAGTAATGTACCGGATGCGGTTGCATATGTTATGGAGGGATATAGGAATGGTCAAAGGGATATTAGACATGATTCTAATGTTGAATATTTAAAAGATATCTTAAACTTTAATTCTAAGAAGAGAGATTCTGTATTCAAAGAAGTAGAGGCTCAGATTAATAGTGGTAACGCAACGAATACTACTCCAATAATTAGATACGCCCAAAAAGCACACAAATTTAAACTTAAAGATAAAATTAATGAGCTTGAATCTAAACTATCTGATACTAAGGTATTTAAATACGCATCAAATATGATTCGGTATGGTGATATTTGTACTGAGTTTATGATTAACGATAATAGAGGTAGAACTAATAGCGATAAGTTTTCTAATGTTATGATACTTATTCACTTTTCATCATATGCAGCATCAGCTGATTGGGATACTAGAAGAAGTACGATAGATAGCGACACCTTATCATCAGTATGTTCTAAATACGGATTATCATTCTCTGGATTTGAATATATGAATAAGTTTTAGTATGAGTTTCTGGGAAGTAAAAGTAGATTATAAAAATGCTAGAAAAGTGTTGGTGATTCCAAATATCACCAATGCTTCTAACATTGAGAAGGATAGTTTTGTGGATGTATTATACAACCACATCATTGCATTAGACAAGGTTGGTGATTATTTTTGGAATGTTATTCTTCCTAAACCTGTTATAAAACTAAATTTAGAAAACGTAAAACAGCACATAGCACCATTTAGTGGTGATATGATGAATCAGAGAGCATTTCCTCCATTGGATTTAATTAAGATAATGAGGGATGTTGAATATGATGTAATTTATTCACATTTACCTGATTGGGTTCAGACTGGTAGGTATAAGAATTCAATTAATACTAAAGTAATTGGTTATTGTCATTGGTGGGAAATGAAATCTTGTAATGGAATAGACCGTAGAGCTGGTAAAGCAAAGTGGATGTGGTTACCAGTAGAACTATTGGGTATTTCTCAAATGGATACTTGTTACCTAAACACACAAGACCAAAAGAATAGAGTTCTTTTAGAAGCCAAAGAATTGTTTAATGATACGTTTGTTAAAAAATTAGATAATATTCTTAAAGTTTGGAATTTAGGTGTTAGTGAATCTAAAATTATAGATAACCCATCGAAAGCTAAACGAAATATAATAGTTTTCAATCATAGAGCAGCTGCATATAAAGGATATCCTAAGTTCTTAGAACTAATGAGAGAATATCGTAAACAAAGACAAGATTTCACAGTATGGGTTCCTCAGTTAAGTGGACAATCACCTGAAAGTTGGATTGATAACTCCAAATCACCAAAGCATGAATATTACCAAAGATTGCAAGATTGTATTGTTGGTATTCAAATGAGGCAATCGAATTATGGTTGGTCTGTAAGTGGTACTGATTGTATGATGAACGGAACTCCAATGGTTTGGCAAGAATCTGATTGTTATAGAGAAATAGACCCAAATGGTTTATTTTGGAATAAGAAAGTAGATTTCTTTAAAATCTTAGATAAGATATTGGATGATACTACATATCGTAATGAATTGGATTTGAAAGCAATTCAAAGAGCAACTGAACTCTCACAAAACGAAGCTACGATGATTGATAAATTACATAAAAAACTAAATTCATAAAATAGACATGAAAAAATTAAATAAGATGTTAGCGGAGTTTGACTCCAAAGGAGTATTCCCATATGATAAAGAATTATCTGAGGTAGCTAAAGAAAAAAACGGATTAGATTCAGAATATGATGTGGAGATGATGTTAATTGAGAGAGCTAGGAGCGATGAATCGCATCCCTACCATAAGATGGTAATATAAATCAAAAAATTAATTAGGAATAATCAAATATATTTTGTATATTTGAATAAATCAAAAAACACTTAATGTACCAAAATATATATTATCAAAGAGAACGAAACCTTATCCACTTATGGGATGATAAATTGGGCTATCGTACATTCCCATACACTCGTTATGCTTATGAAAAAGCAGAAAATGGGGAATGTATTTCATTGTATGGTGAACGATGTACCAAAATTTACAAATATAGTAAAGATGATTTAAATTTATTAGAATCTGATGTACCTGAAACTACGAGAGTTTTAGTTGATACATATACTGATTCTGATTTACCATCAGAGGGACACGTTATCCTTACATATGATATTGAGTGTGAAATGGAAAGTGGCTTACCCGATCCTGAAGAAGCTACCAATGAATTAACATCAATCGCTTTACATGATTCGGCAACTAAGCAAGCTTGGGTATTGGTTATGGATAAAGCTGGTGAGATGTTGGAAAAAACAACTGATAAAGCAATAGTACTTCCATTCAGAACCGAAGAGGATATGTTGATGAAGTATTTAGAGTTGTATGAGATGATTAATCCAACTATTGTAACTGGATGGAACATTGATTACTTTGATACACCTATGTTATACAATCGTATCAAACGATTATTAGGTAAACAACACGCTAATAGATTATCACCTATTGGGGAATGTTTCTGGTCACCTTATCGTAAACGATTCTTTATGGCTGGTGTATCTTACTTAGATTATATGGCTCTTTACAAAAACTTTACATATTCTGAATTAGATTCATATCGATTGGATAGTATCGCTCAGAAAGAATTAGGTAGAGGTAAGATTGAATATGAAGGAAACTTAGATTTACTTTTTAAAGATGATATTGAGAAATTCATTGAGTATAACTTAGTGGATGTTGAATTGGTAGTTGATTTTGAAGCAAAGTTACAATTTATTGATACTGCTAGAGGTATCTGTCATGCTGGACACGTTCCTTATGAAGATTTTGTATATTCATCAAAATACCTTGAGGGAGCACTACTTTGTTATCTAAAAAGAAAGAGTATCGTAGCACCTAACAAACCTGCTGATAGAAGAGAACGAATGGAAGCTCTTAAAGAAAATAAGCAAGAGAAGTTCATTGGGGCATACGTAAAAGCACCAATTGTTGGAAAGTATGATTGGATATATGATTTAGATTTAACATCTCTATATCCATCTATTATTATGACTATCAATATTTCACCTGAAACTAAGATGGGTAAGATTGAAGATTGGGATGCACAGGATTTCGTAAAAGATAAGAGAGAACTTTGGAAAATCAATGGAGATACTATTAAGCAAGAGAATTTAAAGTTATTCTTAGAACGTAGTAAGTATTCAGTTGCATCTAATGGTGTTTTATATAGAACCGATGTAGTAGGTTGTATTCCTGATATCTTAGACTTGTGGTTCTCACAAAGGGTAGAGTTTAGAAAGTTAGAGAAGAAGTATGGTGAAAGTGGAGAAAAAGAAAAGTACGCATTCTATAAGAAGAGGCAATTAGTACAAAAGATTCTGCTTAATTCACTTTATGGCGTCCTCGGTCTTCCTGCCTTCCGCTTCTATGATGTGGATAACGCTACCGCTGTAACAACGACTGGACAGACTGTAATTAAGAAAACGGCTGATATGTGTAACATCAAATATAACAAAGAATTAGGTGGACAACCTTACATCTTCGAATTAGAAGATGGAACTAAAGTTAAGAGATGGCCAAATTCAGAAATCGGTATCAAACGAAGTGGAGTAGTTCAGACTGTAAAAGCTAGTGAAGTATTGGAAACTGATGATATTATATTATAAT
>Ga0307998_1000374_pt1 | contig 25881 bp, 19 predicted proteins | sample Davwhametageno37_FD_203147 | JGI IMG/M metagenome (GOLD analysis project Ga0307998, IMG submission 203147) | Marine microbial communities from Davis Island wharf, Antarctic Ocean - #37 | ecosystem: Environmental > Aquatic > Marine > Unclassified | place: Antarctic Ocean: Davis Island wharf... | reverse complement strand
GTGAGTCACAAAAAGAAAATCGTTGTAAGTGTAAGTTCAGATTTAAGTACCGATCAAAGGGTGCAGAAGGTTTGTGACACGTTAGCGCGTAATAATTTAGAAGTGTTATTGCTGGGTCGGAAATTATCCAGCAGCACTAGTTTTTCAAGTGACAGCTATGCAACGAAACGTTTTAAGTTGTGGTTTAATAAAGGTGTGTTGTTCTATGCTAACTTGAATATTCGCTTGTTTTTTGCGTTGCTTTTTACAAAATTAGAGGTGCTGTATGCAAATGATTTAGATACATTGTTGGCCAATTATTTGGTTTCAAAAATTAAGGGAGTTCCAATTATTTACGACAGTCACGAATATTTTACTGAAGTTCCGGAGTTAGTAAAACGGCCTTCTGTTCAAAGAGTGTGGGAGAGAATAGAAGGGTTTATAGTTCCTCGGTTAACCTATTGTTTAGCTGTTACCTCTCAGATTTCAAAAATATATTCTGACAAATACGGAGTTCCGTTTAAAGTAATGCGAAATTTTCCAATGTATGTAGAGCAGCAAATTCCTGAAAAGGAAAAGGCTATTTTATACCAAGGAGCGCTGAACATAGGCAGAGGTTTGGAGGAGTTAATAGCTGCTATGCCGCAAGTGAATGCAGAATTGTGGATTGCGGGGAGTGGAGACATTGAGCAAAAGTTGAAATCAATTGTAAAGAATTTGGCGTTGGAAAATAAGGTCTTGTTTTTAGGAAGGCTAGCTCCTGCTGAGCTTCGGGAATATACGTTGAAAGTTAAACTTGGTGTTTCGTTAGAGCACAAAATGGGGCTAAATTATACGTTTGCTTTGCCCAATAAAATATTCGATTACTTGCATTGTGAAACGCCAATACTGTATGCAGATTTAATTGAAGTGAAGAGGGTTTTAGATGGAGTAGAAGTAGGGCAAGAGTTAAAAAGCCATATTTCTGCATTGCTAGCTAATCAGTTGAATGAAATGTTGGATAGCGAGAACTACGAGCTGTGGCAGATGAATTGTAAAAAGTTGAGCGTCCAGTTAAATTGGCAAAACGAAGAAAAAGTTTTGATAAGGATTCTTCAAGAAATTAGCTAGATGATTTGAAGTAAGATTCTTTTATGACCGGTTGAACTTTAACTAGTAGGAGGAATAGTTGGAGTTGGTTCTGTAATCGTTTCGTTCTCGAATTGCAATACTCTGCCAGGAAATTTTCGCATCATATCGTAATCATGCGTAGCAATCAAAACTGCTTTGTCGTTTTGGCTTATCGAAACCAGTAGTTTCATAATTTCTATTGACGTTTCAGGATCTAGGTTTCCTGTCGGCTCATCTGCTAAAATAATTTCAGGATCGTTTAGAAGTGCTCTTGCGATGGCTACTCTTTGCTGCTCTCCACCGGATAGTTCATGAGGCATTTTAAAGCCTTTATTTTCTAAGCCCACTTTTTCTAAAACAATTTGAATTCCTTCGTCTATCTCTTTTTTGTTTTTCCAGCCCGTGGCTTTCATCACAAATGTTAGATTTTTAGCGATAGTTCTGTCGGATAGCAATTGGAAGTCTTGAAATACAATCCCAATTTTCCTTCTCAAGAAAGGGATTTTTTTTTGGCTTATTTTTTTTAAATCGTAGCCTGCAACTGTTGCCTCTCCATCTTGTAGTTTAAGCTCTGCGTAAAGCGTTTTTAAAAAGCTACTTTTTCCTGACCCATTTTTCCCTACTAGGTAAACCATTTCTCCTTTTTCGATTCGCAAACCTAAATTAGCAAGTACTAAGTTTTTTTGCTGAAATACATTTACGCTATTCAATTCTATGATGGCAGTTCCTGGCATGATGATTAGGTTTGAAACAAAGATAGAAATTAAAGCAGGCGAAAAAGAATGGAGCACATAATAAAGCTTGATTTTGAGACAATTCTTTTAACAAAAAAACGTTGAAAACTTAGGTAAATGCAAAGGTTCCACCCAATGGAATCGGCTATCTTTAATAGATCTATGCTTTGTGGAATAGAAGCAATTTTTATCGTGAAAATCAATTGAATATTATGACTATACTTCAACGGCTTAGCCTTTTTCTTTTCGCCATTGTTAGCTGTGCCAACCTGCAAGCGCAGCAAAGTTTAGTGTTTACTGAAGCAAACCAAAGCTTTAGAAATGCGATGGACTTATACAAAAAGGAAAAATTTGTTCCTGCCCAGCAGTATTTCCAAAAAACAATCGATGCAGTAACTAATACGCATTCGGAGGTTCGAATAGATGCTGAATATTACGCAGCACTATGTGCAGTGGAAATGTTTCATGCCAATGCGAGCCCCATGCTGAAGAAGTTTATTGAGGATCATCCTGAAAGTTCGCATCTTGTTTCAGCCTATTTCAATTTAGCAAAATTTCAGTTTCGCAAAAAGAAGTGGGAAGATGTGATCGATTACCTAGCTAAAATAGATCCACTAGATTTAGGTTCAAACGAACGAGATGAATATTATTTTAAAAAGGGGTATTCTTATTTTGAGATTGATGAATTTGATAAGTCAGCGAAGGCTTTTTATGAAATAAAAGACACCGATAATTTGTATGTATTTGCTGCTCGATATTATTATGCTCACATATCCTATCAGGATGGTAAGTACCAAACCGCGTCAGAAAATTTTTCTAAACTTTCAAATAATCCTCAATTTGGTTCTATTGTGCCTTATTATTTAACTCAAATTTTTTATTTACAAGGCAAATACGATCAATTGTTAGCCTACGCTCCTGCAGTTTTGGATTCTGCTCCACCAAAGAAAGAGGATGAAATAAGAAAGTTGATAGGTGACGCATATTACGAGACCGGACAGTTTGAGAAGGCGCTTCCGGATTTGGAAAAATATTTGAAAAGAAATCAAGGAACAAAGCAAGATTTTTATCAACTGGGGTACGCTTATTTTCAAACGACGAATTACGAACAGTCTATTCAGAATTTTCAAAAATCGGTTGGGGATAACGACACTTTAGATCAATCAGCGTATTACTTTATTGGACAGGCCAACGTTAAAAATGATAATAAGCAATCGGCAAAAACAGCATTTAAAAATGCATATCAAATTGAAGTGGATCCAGAAATAACCGAAGATGCATTGTTCAACTATGCTAAGACGGCGTATGAGTTAAGCTTTCATCCTTATGATGATGCAATTGGGGCTTTTGAGCAATACATCAATACCTATCCAAAATCGAATAAAATAAATGATGCCTACAAATATTTAGTTGGGGTGTATTACACAACTAAGAACTATGAGGAGGCATTAAGATCTATTGATAGAATTAAAAGGCAAGACATTAAATTGTTGGAGGCAAAACAAAGAATAGCCTACTACAGAGGTGCGGAATTATTTCAAGCGAGGAATTACTTAGAATCGTTGGATAAATTTCAAATATCACTTAAAAATAACTACGAGCCGAAGTTGAAAGCAGCGGCTTTATTTTGGATGGCGGAGAGTTTCTTTCGATTAGGAGATTACGATAATGCAGACAATTATTACGCTGATTTTTTGGCAAGTTCAGGTGCACGAAGTTTAGATTTTTATGAAAAGGGCTATTACAATATTGCATATACTCATTACGAACGAAAAACCTACAATACTGCTATCTTCTGGTTCAAAGAATTTACAGAAAATGCAAAACTCAAGAGCCAAGGGTTAATTAATGATGCTCATCTGAGAATTGGGGACAGTTACTTTATTCAGAAGGACTATCGTAATGCTATAAAATTTTATGACGAGGCCGCTAATGTTTCAATAGCCAATGAGGATTACGCATTGTTCCAATCTGCTGTCTCCTATGGGGTGTTAGGAGAGTACAAGAAAAAGTCTAAAAAACTTAATACCTTATTAAAAAACCATAAAAAATCAATTTACATTGATGATGCATTGTTCGAATTAGGGCGGACAGAGTTGATTTTAGGTCGAGAAGATGAGGCGCTTTCGTTTTACAATCAACTAATCAATGAGTATCCAAATAGTAATTATTTAGCTGGAACATATCTGAAAACAGGTTTAATTCATTACAATAGAAAAGCAGATGACTTGGCGCTAACTTCATTTGATGAGGTAATTAAAAAGTATCCGGGAAGTAATGAAGCAAAACAGGCGTTAGGTAAAATCAAGAAAATTTATATTGAGAAGGGCGATGCTAGTGCGTTTCAAGATTACATGAATGGGGTGCCATTTGCAGACATTAGCAAGAATGAGCTGGATTCAACTACTTATGTTATTGCTGAAAATGCATATTTAGAAGGGAAGTGTGAAAGGGCGGTAAGAGATTTTACCAACTACATTAAACAGTACAAGGATGGATTGTTTAGCTTGAATGCGCACTATTACAGAGCAGATTGTGAATTGAAAGCAGAATTTTATGAAGAGGCAGCAAACGATTTTGAAGTGGTTGTTGCAAAAGCTCAGAACAAGTTTACAGAAAAATCATTACTCGCATTAGGGGGGATTTATCGAAAACTGGACAAGGGTGATGAAGCCATTGTAGCTTATGAACGTTTAGAAAAGTCAGCAAACAGAAAGGAGAATGTACGCTATGCAGTAATTAATTTGATGCAACTGTACTTTAAGAAGGATGCATATGAAAAAGCTTCAGGATATGCAAATGCTGTATTGAATGGAGAAGGCTTGATGGATGAGAATTTGTGGCAACAAGCAAAGTTAACGCTTTCTAAAACTGCATGGGAGAATGGGGAATACGATGAAGCAATTATTCACTTAGATACACTGTCGAATGCTATGAACATAACAGGAGCTGAAGCAAAATACCTGTTAGCTAAAACATATTTCTTTAAAGGGGAGTTTGGAAAGAGCGATACGGTAATTTATCGGTTGGTAGATCAAGTTCCTTCTTTTCCATATTGGATTGCGAAAGGGTTTATTTTATTGGCAGATAATTTTATTGCCGGCGAGGATATCTACAATGCTAGAGTAACCTTCCAAAGTGTTATAGACAATGCAGACAATGAAGAGTTGGTAGGAATTGCCAAAGAGAAATTGACGTTACTGAATGATTCCGAGAGGAAGAAGGAAGAAGAGAAGGAAGCGGAAAAGAAAGAAGCGCCACAAGAAATTGAGTTTTTGACTGGAAATAATAAAGAGAATCAACTGTTCGAGCCAGATTCGGTGACAAATCAATCAACTAAAGTTAAGGATGCGAAAGATGAAAATTAGAATTTTAACAGCTGCCATAGCAGTATTGTCTTCGAGTGTAAGTTTCGCTCAATCAGAATTGCCTCCCGATACATTTAAAGTGGTGAAGGAGTACCGGCCAACATTAATAGATGCAAATAAAATAGATTTCGATCCGGTGATTGATGACGAATTGAAGATTGACTTGGATTTGAAGTACACGTTTATGAATAAGCAGCTTCCTGTATCCTTTCAGGTAGAGCCCATACTCCCTGCTAAAATTAAAGGAGAGCCATTGGTAAAGTTGTACAACGGCTATGCTCGACTTGGCGTGGGGAATGCTTTGCTTCCTTTTGGAGAGGTATATTACAACAATTCTAGATCTAAAGAGTACAGTATTGGAGGGCACGCTCGTTTTTACAATATGGCAGAAGTCAACAACATCGAGGGCATTGGAAACAGCGACCTACATGTTGAATTGTTTGGAAAACGATTTTGGAAGAGAAATACGTTGAGTTCTAACGTTTCTTTTGACCGTCAAGATTTTAATTACTATGGATATTATCAGTTAAATAACCCCAACAATAATGCGGAGTTACCAAAGAAAGACTTAGTGCAATTCTACAACAGACTTTCAGCGCAAGTAGCGTTAAAAACCACGAAGCAAGACTCATTTAACTTAAGGCATTCGGGCGATATTAAATATGAGTTGACGACCAACGCGATGGATCATCAAGAGAATAACATTGTGTTGAATGCTAATTTTAGTCAGTTCAAAAATTCTGAGTTGTACAATTTAGATGTGATGGTGGATTACAACCAATATCAATTCAACAAGAATAGCACCATAATTGGGTTAAAACCGCAGGTGAGTGCCATTGGAGAAAAATTTAGGATCAATGCAGGTTTAGGGATTTATATTAATGCTGATACTGAGGCAGATTTTCACTTTTATCCAATTGCTGAGATTAAGTACAATGTAATTGACGACATTTTGGTTCCCTACATTGGAGTGAATGGAGAGAAGCGAAGAGTAAATTACGCTTCGATTACCAAAGAAAACTTATTTGTTGCCAATGATATTGAATTGCGAAATACAAATGAAAAGTTCAATTTTTACGGTGGATTGAGAGGAACGTTAAGCAAGAAACTTTCTTTCAACGTAAGTGGGTCTTTTAAACGAACGACAGATGATTACTTGTTTGTGCAATTGTCAGATACCAATCGAACGTTATCAAAAGAATATCATGCGGTGTATGATGAAATTGATGAATTGAACATTACCGGAGAAATGGCGTACCAAATAAATGAAAAAATCACTATTTACGGTCAAGCCGACTATTTCGTTTTTGAGACAACAGATCAGCAAGAGGCTTGGCATCGGCCCGATGTAAGAGCATCTGTTTCTGGCGCGTATAATTTGAGAAATAAGATCATAATTAAAACTGATTTAATCTATTGGGGAGAGCAATTTGCAAGAGGCGAAGCCAACGTTGATGCATCGAATAACGTCATCGCGTACAACGCGGTTAAACTGAAGGCTATTTTTGATGCAAATTTGAATGTTGAATATCGCTATACCAAGCGATTATCTGCTTTTGTTCAGTTCAATAATATCGGGGGAGTAAACTTTGAAAAATACAAAGATTATCCAACTCAAGGCTTCAACGTTTGGGGTGGAGTATCGTATGCTTTTTAAGCTTTGTAAAACATTGATAATGAATCAATAAATTGTTAATTACCTGTTAATAAAAGCCGCTAATTTTAGCCGGTTTTATGCGGTAGAAAAGAAGCTTTTCAATATATTTGTTAAATAGGTTATTTTTAAATAATATGAGCGACAAGAAAGAGGAATTTAACAAGCACAATTATTCTGCTGATAGCATCCAAGCATTAGAGGGTATGGAGCACGTCCGTATGCGTCCATCCATGTACATTGGAGATGTTAGCACAAGGGGATTGCATCATTTGGTTTACGAGGTAGTAGATAACTCTATTGATGAAGCGCTTGCCGGTCATTGCAATAATATTACTGTAATCATTAACGACGACAATTCAATTACAACTGAAGATGATGGTCGTGGTATTCCTGTTGACCTTCACAAGAAAGAGGGTGTATCTGCATTGGAGGTTGTTATGACCAAAATTGGAGCTGGAGGTAAATTCGATAAAGATTCTTACAAAGTTTCTGGTGGATTACACGGCGTTGGTGTGAGTTGTGTGAATGCACTTTCTGAGCACCTTAAAGCCACTGTGTTTAGAGATGGTAAAGTGTATGAACAAGAATATGCTCGTGGTAAAGCACTATATCCTGTAAAGGAAGTTGGAGATACCGAGAAACGTGGCACAACGGTAACGTTTAAGCCAGATCCAACAATTTTTACTTCAATTCTAGAATACAGTTATGACACGTTAGCCAACCGTTTACGTGAGTTAGCTTATTTAAATAAAGGCATTACAATTCATTTAGTCGATAGACGTTCTACAAAAGAAGATGGAGAGTTCGAAGGAGAAACTTTTCATTCAGTAGATGGACTGAAAGAATTTATCAAATACCTAGACGGTAACCGTGAGCCTTTGATGAAAAACGCAATTTCCTTTGAAGGGGAAAAGAATGGTGTGCCCGTCGAGGTTGCAATGATTTACAATACTTCCTATGCTGAGAATTTACATTCTTATGTAAACAATATTAATACCCATGAAGGGGGGACTCACCTGGCAGGTTTCCGACGAGGACTTACACACACACTTAAAAAGTATGCGGATGAATCTGGCATGCTTACAAAGTTGAAATTTGACATTGCAGGGGATGATTTTAGGGAAGGATTAACTGCTATTATTTCAGTTAAGGTACAAGAGCCACAATTTGAAGGTCAGACGAAAACGAAGTTGGGTAACCGAGAAGTTTCCGCTTCTGTTTCTCAAGCAGTTTCAGAGATGCTTGCGGACTACTTAGAAGAAAATCCTGAAGATGCAAAAATAATTGTTCGGAAGGTAATCCTTGCAGCTCAAGCAAGACATGCAGCTCAGAAAGCTCGTGAAATGGTGCAGCGAAAGAACGTAATGAGTGGATCGGGACTGCCTGGTAAACTAGCTGATTGTTCTGAAAAAGATGCCTCTTTGTGCGAAATATACCTAGTTGAGGGTGACTCTGCAGGGGGAACAGCGAAACAAGGAAGAGACCGAAAGTTTCAAGCCATTATGCCGCTCAGAGGGAAAATTCTAAATGTGGAGAAAGCAATGCACCACAAAATTTTCGAAAACGAAGAAATTAAAAATATTTATACCGCACTAGGAGTTAGGGTTGGAACTGAAGAAGACTCTAAAGCATTAGACGTTTCTAAACTGAGATACCACAAGGTAATCATTATGTGTGATGCCGATGTAGATGGCAGTCACATTGAGACATTGATTTTAACGTTCTTTTTCCGACATATGAAAGAGTTGGTTGAAGGGGGGAATATTTACATTGCAACTCCTCCGCTTTACCAAGTAAAGAAAGGGAGTAAATCTAAATATTGTTGGGACGATGAAACGAGAGATGCAGCCGTTGAAGAGTTCAAAGGTGCAGGAAAGGAATCAAGTGTAAGTGTGCAACGTTACAAAGGTTTGGGTGAGATGAACGCAGAGCAATTGTGGAGTACAACGATGGATCCAGGAACTAGAACACTGCGTCAAATTGCAATAGACAGCGCTGCTGAAGCAGATCGAACGTTTTCTATGCTGATGGGTGATGAAGTTCCACCAAGAAGAGATTTTATTGAGAAGAACGCAAAATATGCAAATGTTGATATTTAAGTAGCAGCATGTTTAAACAAAAAAGGGGTGCTATTAGCGTCCCTTTTTTGTTAGTGCTTACTAGCTACTAGGCTTTTAAGTGTACTACTGATGTAGTTACCTACTGTCGCACACTTAATTCTTCGTTTGCTCGTTCGGCATTTATCAATTCTAAGTTTTAAAACAATTGATTTTGTAATAGTATGCAGCCATAGAAAGCTTAACCGGCATAACTTAACTTGAACGTATTCACCCAATTTCCCTGCCTAGAGGTATATTAATGCAGCTTGAGTGATTTATATCGGCACATCTATGCAATCTTAGATTCACCGAAAGTGAGCAGGGATCTAATAAACTATATAGAAAGATTCAATTAGCTTAACTCATTGATTTGAGTCGAACACGATTTGTCACTTTCAGCAGACTCGTCATATTAAGCGGATTTGTCATGTTGAACGGAGTCGAAATACTACAAGTCTGTAGATTTCAAATTAATTCATTCAACCCATCTTCAAACCTACATCTTCTAATAGCCAAACTATACCTTCAACCTACTATAAATCTTAATTCGCAGCATCCAAACCAAGAAGATTACACCGTAAATAAATAAGGTGAATGTATACGAATGATGAAAGTCTAACGATTCAGGTGAGTATTTAACGATTAGGGCTAAAGCTACTACTCTGAGAACATTCAATACATGAATTAGACCAATTCCTAACAGGATGTATATGATTTTAAACCACCATTTACCGCTAAATACAATAAGGAAGGAAGTGAACAAGATGAACAAGCTAAGCCCATCGCAGGGGTTTCCGATAACAACACCTGAGGTGCCTTTTATTCCCATATGTGCTCCGTATTGTGGATCGGGCATTAGTAATTCGTATCCTGAGAATTGAAGAATAATCTCCGCTTGAGAGATAATTAGTCCAATTAACTTCGAATCGATCGAGGTATTTGGACTAATTGCATAGTCATAGGTAAACTGCAATACAAGATAAATTCCTAGCATAGAAGCCACAAAAATCACGGCTTTTTTATTTTCTTTAAGACTTGCTAGGAGTTCTTTTAGCATACGTTACGCTTCTTTAAAAAGAGGGTAGGGAGTCATTAGTTCATTTACCTTCGATTTAATTTGCGCAAATTCAGACGATTCTTCATCATGGCTTAGCGCTGCATCAATTAAATCTACAATAGTTGGTATAGTTTCTAATTCAACTCCTCTTGTTGTAATTGCAGGAGTTCCAATCCGAATTCCTGAAGTAATAAAAGGCGACTTATCATCGAAGGGTACCATGTTCTTGTTTACGGTAATGTCACACAATCCCAACAGTCTCTCTGCTTTTTTACCGCTAATTCCTTTGTTTCTTAAATCAATTAAAATACAATGATTTTCTGTGCCTCCCGAAACTACATCGTATCCTTTTGCAACTAATTCAGATGCCATTAATTTAGCATTTGCAACGACGTTAAGCATGTAATCCATAAAAGAGTCTTCTAATGCTTCACCAAAAGCAACCGCCTTGGCCGCAATTACATGCTCCAGAGGTCCACCTTGTGTTCCTGGAAATACACCGGAGTCTAGTAAGGCTGACACCTTTCTTAATTCTCCTTTTGCATTCTTTAGTCCAAAAGGATTTTCAAAATCTTTGCCCATCATGATCACTCCACCTCTTGGTCCGCGAAGGGTTTTGTGTGTGGTAGTTGTTACAATGTGACAGTGGGGTAGCGGATCGTTCATGATTCCTTTTGCAATCAATCCTGAAGGGTGTGAGATATCAGCTAATAGAACTGCTCCAACTTTATCGGCTATTGTTCTAAACCGTTCAAAATCCCAATCTCTAACGTAAGAGGAGGCGCCACAAATCAACATCTTTGGTCTTACTTCCAACGCTTTTGCTTCTACTTTATCGTAATCAATTCTGCCAGTTTCTTTTTCTACTCCGTAGAAGTAAGGGTCGTACAACTTTCCTGAAAAATTCACAGGAGAACCATGTGTTAAGTGTCCACCGTGCGATAAATCGAAGCCTAAAATTTTATCTCCGGCATTTAAGCAAGCTAACATTACTGCAGCATTTGCTTGAGCTCCTGAGTGCGGCTGGACATTGGCCCATTCCGCATTAAACAACTGTTTTAAACGGTCAATTGCTACGGTTTCTATTTTGTCAACTACTTCACAACCTCCATAATATCGCTTACCTGGAAGTCCTTCTGCATACTTGTTAGTCAGTACAGAACCCATCGCATTTATCACGGAATCACTCGCATAATTTTCTGATGCAATTAATTCAATTCCCCGAGTTTGTCTGTCCTTTTCGTCGTCTATTAGATCTGAAATTAACGTGTCTTTAATCATAGTGCTCCGTGTGAATATGAAACTTAAAATTACGCAAGGTTTTGAATACTTTTTAGTGATTATTAATAAATCTAGTTACCAAAGGAAAAGAATTGAGAAGTTATTTCTTTTCTTGCTGAGAGTAGAGTACTCCTAAATACGCTGCACTTATAATTAGATAAATAAGAGGGCTGTGCAGGTATTCAATGATTAACCGCAAAAAGGAGTAAACACTATCGAAACGATTCGTAATAAGTGAATATGCAATGACGAAGCTGGCAACCATTCCACAGATGCCATATAGCATGAGAGCTAACTGCGATGGTAATTTAGTCTTAAACGTTAGTCGCAGCCCTACCACTGTGATAAACGCAAACAACAGCGTAAATCCAATGGTCATCCCATATTTAAGTTGGACCAAGGTTTCTGTGCTTTTGTTTAAGAAAAATTCAATTCGAGCTGTTTTAGCGTAAAAAGAGGTAGTGCCGGCAAGGGTGGCATTTATACTCGTAAACAGAATCTCTCTGAGGTAACTAAATACGGCAAGAAGTACTAGAAAAAACAAACAGATTCCTTTTCTCATGTACTTGTGAGATTTTTTCAAAAAAAGAGGTTGACCGCTGTCAACCTCTTAAAGTGCTATAGTTCTTCTTTTTGTTCCTTGTTAGCTTTGTAAAGTTTCTTTCCACCATACACTGAGCCGGCTATTAGTAACCAACTTAAACCACCATCGATGGGGATACAGGGTGGTGGGAAACAACCTGGGTTAGCTCCGGGGTCACCACCACCAGGTGGTGGTGGTTGAGCTTTTAGTTCTTTTGAAAAGCAGAGTGCTATTAAAGTAATAAGGAGTACTAAAATGTTTTTCATTATCAATTAATTCTTTGTAAAGTTGATTTAAAGTTTAATTATTTTACTAATAATTCCTTGATTACTTTTAATTTGTATCAAGAAAATACCATTTAAGCGTTCAAGAGAATTTATCTGAAAACTTCCATTCTCTTTAGCGGTAAAAAATACAGGAACTTTAACCTCTTGTCCATTCATGTTATAAACATAAACTTCTACTTGTGTCAAAGATTCACCAAATTCATAGTCCACATACCAATTTCCATAAGCATTTCTGAGTGAAATATTGTCACTAAGATTTTGGTTAGTAGACGGAGTTTCTAATAGTTTTTGACACTCATTATAATCATTGCTAAGAATTAACTCAAAACGCTCTGAACGACCAACTTTTGAGCTAAACGAATAAACCCTGTCCACAGAAACGTCAATAGTTATGTCGTTCTCATTGTCTTTAAGATAAATACAATCATAGTTATCGTAGATCGCTTCAAAATTATCAGCAGTTATTTTATACTCTCCTTCAATACCTGCATACGTAGAAATTGCGATTGAATGACTAGCTTCAAGGGGGTTTAAACTATTATAAACAAGTCTTAATTTCGAATTTGAAACTGTTGAAGTGATAGCCGGCACTTCTATCAAGGGGGAGGGCAAGTATTGGGCATCTCTCTCATCCAATTCAGAAGTAGAAAGAATGTCAAAATTTAAACGTAATTGATGTGAGTATTCATTGAGATTACTGGATAACTTTAAAGAAAAATCTTTGAAACGGTTGGCTTGGCGATTAAATGCTGATGAATTTGAAGAAACTTTTGATTGTTCTGTAAATCTAAAGGTTGTTGAATTAGTCGGATTTGTACCCATGTCAACCCAAAAACCTTGACCCGGGGCTATATCGGGTAGCGGAAGAGTATTGTATAAATCGTATGATCCACTGTTAGCATTGAAAATATAGTATTCATCAGGCACAACGGCAGAATTTTTAATATCTTCAAAGGATATAAATGACTGGAATGGGTTGCCGTAGAAGTTCCATCCTCCAGTGGATAAAGCATTCTGAGATCCGTTCGTAATATTGCCTCTAAAGTCAACCGTTGCTCCATTGAAATTAGCTTTATCATCCGCGAGGAAGACCTCATATCCTCGTGAGACTACCAATGATCGGGAAGTACTTAAAACTGAGATATGCCTACTGTTTGTATTATTGAAATAGAAAACACTTCTAAAAATTATGCCGGCATTTACAGCATTACCGCTTCTGCCGCCAACACCGCTTAGGATTAAATCGTCATCTAAATCGGCAACTGTACCGTTAGAAATTGGTGAACTTAAATTTGCATAATTCGCATTTCTCGCGCTAATGAATCGCTGTACAACAAAATTTCCTGTAATTGATTGGTTTTTTGATTCCAATATTTGAGCAGTCTTTGCAGCTGTTGATACGATAACGACACTATCTGCTGAGGTGACGTTGAGACCACCGTCAGTGACTTGCAGGTTACCCGTAATGGACCAACCTCCATTTTGTATCAGGACACCCAACTTATTATTTACATATAAATTATTAAAATTTATTCTGTTGGAAGAAGAATTAGAAAAACTCTGCGAGATAGAAGTGCTTTTTGCAAAAATAGTACCTTCTCCGGCAACCAAGTCGCCATTTTCAAATTTTAAATCTCCTGTTAAAGAAAGTGTATCACTACCCGGGAAAGAAAGCGTTCCATTGACAAATACATCCGTAATTTCTGTAGGATTACTTATTGTAACTGTATGGCCGTTGAGTATGTCAACACTATCGGTAGGGGTAGGAATACAAGAGCAATCCCACGTATCACCATCATTCCAATCACCGGATATAACGGATTTAATAAGATCTATTTTTTTGGCTATCGTAAAGTACGCTCCGTCTGGTAAATCAATATTTGTAAATTTTACTGACGCAGGAGAAGCTGTGAACACTTTCCCTGTTTCCAGTGCCGTAGTTCCGCCATTCGAAAAGTTTCCGTCTATATTTTCAATAACTAAGATATATTCGTCGGCGGTTGCAAAGCTACTGCTTCCTAATCGAAATTCTAAATCAACATTGCCCGGAGTACCCGTTTTATCTACTCTCCACACTTGATTCCATCGATTAGCGAAGCCACTTCCTGCTGCGCCTGTAGTTCCGTATCCTCCATTGTTGTTTCCAACAAGGATATAGTCTCCATTACCAAGTGAAGTCGCATTGCTTATGATTAATGAGTCTCGTCCTTGTGCAGTAGTATTAGATCCATCCGCTTCTTGACCCACGCCAATCACTCCATTGTTGTACGACGTTTTAAAGGCGTATAGATTGCTTGTAGTGGTAAGGTCGTATTTTGCTGCGAGGCTGTTAAGTACAATATTTTTCTCAGCAGAGTTTAATTTTTCGTTGTACAAAATTATTTCAGGGATGAAACCATTTGCATAATGTGTTGATCCTTTCTGTCTATAACCAACAGCCGAGCTTGTGTTTGGAAAAAAACCGGCTCTAGTTTGGGTGGTAGTAAGATCATCTGATGTGACATCTATTGATGCAGAAGTACCCGCGACAACAGATGAGGAAAACAATGAAAAACCGACTCGAGATCTAATGGCAGCTGAAGACCAAGAGCTGTAGTCATAAAATCTAGAAATATCGTTGCGATATGCGAAATAAGCGTTGTTTGTAGATAATAGGCCATTCCACCTTTTCGCTATGTCTTGTTCGTATATTATAAAGGCTGTTAGGGCCTCAGAAGTTATATCCGTTGTTAAATTCAAGAAATCGTCATTGCCATCGAAAGAAACTGCTGGAAAACCGTTGACCTGATTGGTTCGAAATGTTGGTTGACTTGCACCTAACCCTTGTATCGCGTGATTGTTGTTTTTCGAAAGGTCAGTCCACGAACTCAGATCATTCCCATTCAACAGACTTAATTGAGATGCGTCTAGCCATAAAATATTATTGATAGAATTACCCACACCTCCAGGTCCTTGTTGAGCCATGAGGGCGTTTGTGAAAAAAATACTAAAACATATTGCGACAAAAGACACTAAAATACTTTTCATTTATTTTTTTTTAAAAAACAATATTAAGATATTTCTTTAAAACTAGTAATAATATTTTGTTTTATAAAATATGAGATACAGTATTTTTTTGCTTCACTTCACAATAATAATTCGTGGGTTGTAAAAAAATACATCAAACACATTACTTTTTAATAAATATGAGAAAAGTCTTGAAGAATCAAGCAAATAATTCGAATCTCATGTTAAAATAAAGACACACACACAGGCATGCAATGTTACTAGCCTAAAAAATCGTTTATTTGCTTTCTAAAATTAGTGTTTTATTTTAATATTTATGCAAGAGAATTATTCTAAAAATAAACCACTTCAGATTAATCTAGAAATTTTTTTAAAATATGTCCTTCGACATTGGTATTTTATCATTTTTGGATTGTTATGTGCCGGGTTTTACGTTTACTACCAAATAAGGTATACACCACCCACATACTCCACAAACTCTAGAATGCTGGTGAAGGATGAGTATTCCTCCTGGGGACAGGAGTATTTTCTACCTGGAATGGAATTGGTTAGCGGTCGAAACAGATTAATCAATGAAATAGGAATCATCAAGTCGTTTCCTTTGATGCTCCGGGTTGCTCAAGCATTAAATTGGAACATATCCTATCACAGGATTGGTAATATAAAAACGGTAGAACAGTATCCGGCATCAGATTTTAAGGTTGAGGTGGTTGAAGGGAGTAAGTTCTTGGATAAATTTTATGTTCGTTTCAATAATCGTAAAACTTTTTACTTTTCCTCAAATCGTGATAGTTTAGACTTAGTTAAAGTCAATAACGTTGGTGAAATAATATCGGTTAGGGGTGCTAAATTTAGAATACACAAAGTAAGGGCAAATGTGAGCATTGATAATGATTATTCTTTTCAATTTAAAGCCGCCGATGCTTGGGCTAGGTATTTTCAAGCTTCTTTAAAAATAGAGGTGGAGAATCAAGAGTCCTCTATTTTGGTGTTAAGTGAAAATAACCGTTCTCCCGCTAAGTCCATTAAATTCTTAAATACATTAATGGAAGGTTACATTCAGTGGGGGATGGATCAAAATAATAAAATCGCTTCAAATACTATTTCTTTTGTAGATCGACAGTTAGAAGGCATTGCCGATTCGTTAATTGTAACAGAATATCAGTTAGAACAGTTTCAGCAAAGAAATTTTTCGGATCGCATATTTATCTCTGAGTCTGAAGGCATAAATGTGCAAGACGTTATTAGCCTAGAAGAACAAATTACTGAAAGAAGTATTCAAAAACAGTATTATACCACCATAATTAATTCATTGGAAACGGATAGTGGTATTACTTTCCCCTCTACTGCAGTCTTTGGCTTTACAGATAAAACAGTAGATTTGGTAATACAGCAGATTTTTCAATTGGGAAATGAAATAAACGAAGAATCATTTATTTATGAGGCAGATAGCGAAGCGTTTATGCAGAAAAAAGAACGCCTATCTATGTTGAAGGAAGATTTAGCAAATCTAGTAAGAGCCAATCTACAGCAGACGGATATACTTATTGAATCCTTGAATGAGGAGATAACGATAGAGGAGAATAAGGTGCAACGCATACCTCGTGAGCAAAGAGAGTATTTTAACTTAAAGCGGAAAAATAAAATTTTAAGCGACCTGTATACTTTTTTGTTGAATAAGCGGTCAGAGGCGAGCATTGCTCAAGCTTCAAATGTGCCAAAGGCCCAAATATTAGATTACGCCACAAAGTATAGGTCTTATTATTTGGGACCTGTTTTTTCGTCAATACTTACAAAGTCTTTATTTGTCGGTCTATTAATTCCAATAGTGATCATCTTGTTAATTTATTTTTTAAATTCTAAGATAATTGATAGGTCAGATTTGGAAAGTATTACCACGATCCCTATCGTTGGTTCCATTTTATTGAAGAAGAATCTTGATAATAACGTTGTTGTGAGTACTAATTTGAAGTCAATTGTTTCTGAGTCGTTCCGTAGCATTCGGACGAATATCAATTATATGGTGAAGGGTGAAAATCAATTGGTAATCATGGTAACTTCGTCAATTTCAGGCGAAGGTAAAACTTTTACTTCCATAAATTTAGCAGCGATTTACGCAGCTGCTGGTAAAAGGACAATACTTGTTGGTGCAGATTTGAGAAAACCAAAGATTTTTCAAGATTTTGGTCTATCGAATAGCGTTGGTTTAAGTACTTACCTGATAGATAAAGGTGATTTAGAAGATTGTGTTCGCGCAACACACATTGATAATTTAGATTTAATATCCTCAGGGCCTAATCCTCCGAATCCTGCGGAGTTGATCGAAAATGATAGGATGAGTGAGTTTCTTTTGGACTGTAAATCTAAATACGACGTGATTATTATTGACACACCACCTATTGGTCTAGTAACGGACGCGTTAATAATTAATCAGTATGTTGATGCCTCTTTATACATAGTGAGGCATGGTTTTTCAAAGAAATCGTACTTAGAAAACATCAACGCTCTTTATACAGAGAAAAAAATAACTAATTTAGGAATTGTGGTCAATGCAGTGAAGGAAAAAGGGGGACCATTCGGATATGGTTATGGCTACGGATATGGATACGGCTACGGATATGGTTACGGTTATGGATATTATACTGAAGATGAAGTGAAAAAATAGTAAATGAAGTTAGAGGGGAAACAGATTTTAGTAACAGGAGCCGATGGATTTATAGGGAGTCATCTTGTTGAAGAGTTAGTAGATAAAGGGTATTTTGTTAAAGCTTTTGTTTTGTACAATTCTTTCAATTCTTGGGGCTGGTTGGATTCATTGCCAAAAGAGAAATTAGCTAAAGTTGAAATATTCAGCGGTGACGTGAGGGACCCCAATGGAGTAAGAACTGCTATGAAAGGATGTCAAATCGTATTTCATTTAGCTGCATTAATAGCCATCCCATATAGTTATTATTCCCCGGATAGTTATGTAGATACCAACGTAAAAGGAACCTTAAACATAATTCAGGCAGCGAGAGATTTGGAAGTGGAAAGGGTCTTAGTGACTTCAACTTCTGAGATTTACGGAACTGCACGATACGTACCGATAGATGAATTTCATCCAAAACAACCACAATCTCCTTATTCCGCATCTAAAATCGGGGCAGACTGCATGGCAGATTCTTTTTATCGTTCTTTTGACATGCCAATTACGATTGTTCGTCCTTTTAACACGTATGGACCACGCCAATCTGCCAGAGCTATTATCCCAACTATTATTACCCAATTGTTAAATGGTTTCACCGAAATTAAATTAGGTGACTTAACTCCAACTAGAGATTTATTGTATGTGGAAGATACGGTGAACGGTTTCATTGATATAGCAAAGTCGGATTCCCTAATTGGTCATGAATGTAATATTGCTACCAATTCTGAAATTTCCATGCAAGAAATGGCAGATACCTTGATTAAATTAATTAATCCTGCTGCCAAAATAATACAAGATCAAGAACGCCTGAGGCCAGAGAAGTCTGAGGTGTTTAGGCTTTTTGGAGACAACACTAAAATTCTAGAACATACCAATTGGAAGGTAGAAAATACCTTGGAAGAGGGGTTGCAAAAAACCATTGATTGGTTTTCATATAAAAACAATTTAGCAAATTATAAAGCCGGTATTTATAATGTTTAGTGAAGTAATTCGTTTTGTAAAGACTCAATTTCCAAATCAGGATTTTATACCCTTGCACGAACCAAAATTTATCGGGAATGAAAAGAAATATTTAAATGATTGCATTGATTCTACGTTTGTCTCTTCTGTTGGAGCGTATGTAGATCGCTTTGAAGAAATGATGTGCGAAGTGACAGGCTCCAGTTTTGCCGTTGCTATGGTGAACGGAACAAATGCACTACACATTGGATTGCTAGTTTTAGGAGTAAAACCTCAGGACGAAGTGATAACGCAAGCGTTAACCTTTGTCGCCACAGGTAATGCAATTTCTTATTGTAATGCTCGTCCTGTATTTATAGACGTTGATAAGGAAACATTGGGGATGTCTCCAAATGCTCTAAGGAACTTTTTAAATCAAAACGCAGAATTACGAACCGACGGACATGCCTACAATAACAAAACCGGTAAACGAATTGCAGCCTGCGTTCCAATGCACACCTTTGGTTTCCCCTGTGAGATTGACAAATTAGTAGAAATTTGTACCAATTGGAACATTCCATTGTTAGAAGATGCAGCTGAATCATTGGGCAGTTATTACAACTCGCAACATACGGGAACTTTTGGAAAGGTTGGAGTTTTTAGTTTTAATGGAAATAAGACCATTACTTGTGGCGGCGGCGGAGCAATAGTGACCAATGATGACAGGTTGGCTGCCACTATAAAGCACTTAACTACGCAAGCTAAGGTGCCACACAGTTGGGAGTTTAATCACGATTCTATTGGGTACAATTATAGAATGCCTAATCTAAACGCAGCTTTGGCTTGTGCTCAATTAGAACAACTTGAACATTTTGTAGAGAGCAAAAGAGTTTTAGCTAAAGAGTATGAAGCATTTTTCAGAACACAAGATATCTTATTCATTAGTGAGCCTAAAAACTCAAAATCTAACTATTGGCTTAATGCAGTTTTATTGACTAATCTGGATGAACGTAATCATTTTTTGAAAATAGCCAATGGTACTGGAGTAATGACACGGCCAGTTTGGAAATTAATGAACGAATTGCCTATGTTTGCAGATTCTCAGCATGACGGATTAGAAATTAGCAGTTATTTGGCAGATAGATTGGTAAATATACCTAGCAGCGTTAGATTATGATAATAGATGATATGAAAAATTGCTCAGATTACTATTTGTTGCATGAAAATTTCAAATTAGCTTTTGATTTTTTACTGAACGTAAATTTGGATAAAATTGAAGATGGAAAAGTAGAACTACTTGATAAAAGAGTATTTGCAATAATCTCTAGCGTTGACGGACAAGACAAAAGTTCTAAGTTTGAGGCGCACAATGAATATATTGATATACATTATGTAATTGAAGGAGTAGATAGAATGGGCTATAAGCCAAGAATGGATTGTAGTCAGCCATGTTGAGAATTTGTTGTAGAAAATGATTATTTACTTTACGACGATGAGGTGATAATATAATTAACTTGAAAAAGGGCTCCTTCGCAATCTGTTTTCCAAAAGATGCACATGCTCTTGTTTTTAAAATAAGAAACTTAAAGAAGGTAGTTTTGAAAATAAAGGTATAGCGTTCTTATGAAAAAAATACTGAACATTATTTTGATCGGGGGTGGAGGGCATTGTAAGTCTGTTATTGATGTTATTGAGCAGGAAGGGAAATATCAAATCAAAGGCATTATTGATTCTGACTCAACATTAAAAAATGTATTAGGATATCCTGTTGTAGGTAGAGATGAAATGTTAGCCTCCTTAATTAATGAAAACACTTATTTTTTGATTACAGTAGGACAAATTAAATCATACGAAGTAAGACTTAAAATAGCTAATTTATTGTATGAAAATAGTGCAAAAATGGCAACGGTTATTTCTCCTTTGGCTTATGTCTCCAAACATGCTAAAATAAATAAAGGGACTGTAGTTATGCATAAATCAATGGTGAATGCTGATGCAGAGGTCGGGAAGCATTGTATAATAAATACTTTAGCCAATGTTGAACATGATGTGAAAGTTGAAGATTTTTGTCATGTATCTACGGCCGCAATAGTGAATGGCGGCGTTCATGTTAAACGAGGGAGTTTTATAGGTAGTAATGCAACAATTTTGAATCATATTGTTATTGAAGAAAATAGTGTTGTTAGTGCAGGTAAATTTATTAAAAGATGAGTAAGGTTATAATTATTGCTGAAGCAGGCGTAAATCACAATGGGGATATTAAAAAAGCAAAGGAACTGATTGATGCGGCAGCAGAAGCAGGAGCAGATTATGTGAAGTTTCAAACATTTAAAGCGAACAACTTAGTTACAAAATCTGCCAAACGTGCTGCATATCAAAATAAAAATACAGGAGATTCGGACAGCCAATACGAAATGCTTAAAAAATTAGAGCTTTCCCTGGATGATCATCACCAATTAATAGACTATTCAAGCAATAAAGGGGTTGAGTTTTTATCATCTGGGTTTGATTTAGAAAGCTTAGATTTCTTGCATTCACTGGGTATTAGTCTGGGAAAAATCCCCTCAGGTGAGATTACAAACTTGCCCTATTTACGAAAGATAGCTCAAAAGTTTCCTCAAGTATTTATGTCAACTGGAATGGCAAACATGAAAGAGATCTCTGAAGCATGTCAAGTTTTATTGGAGTATGGCACAAAAAAAGAAAACTTAACAATTCTACATTGTAACACGGAGTACCCAACCCCTATGAAAGATGTGAATTTGAAAGCAATGCTTCACATAGAAAAGGAGTTAGGCGTCGCTGTGGGTTATTCAGACCATACGATGGGTATCGATATTCCAATAGCAGCAGTAGCATTAGGAGCCAAAGTAATTGAGAAGCACTTCACATTAGATCGGAGCTTAAAAGGCCCTGACCACAAAGCCTCTCTAGAGCCAAATGAATTAAAAGAAATGGTAAAGTCGATTAGAAATATAGAATTGGCGATATCTGGAAATGGAATCAAGGAACCGTCAGAATCGGAAGAAAAAAACAGGGACATAGTTCGGAAAAGTATTGTGGCTGCAATGTATATTAAAAAAGGCGATTTTTTTACAGTTGACAATGTAACAGTTAAGCGTCCGGGGACCGGTTTGTCTCCAATGAAATGGGACGATGTAATAAATAATATATCAAAAAAAGATTATAAATTAGACGACTTATTATGAAAATTTGCGTTGTAACCGGCACAAGAGCTGAATATGGACTCTTGTATTTGTTAATTAAAGGTCTAGCCGAAGATGTTCAAATTAGTTTACAGTTAATAGCGACTGGAATGCATCTTTCCCCTGAATTTGGTTTAACCGTGGAGGAAATTGAAAAGGAGTTTAAAATTGATTCAAAAATTGAAATGTTACTTTCTTCAGATACTTCAGTCGGGATTTCAAAATCAATTGGTCTTGGTATAATCTCTTTTTCAGAAACCTTTCAAACGTTAGACCCGGACTTAATTGTCGTTCTGGGGGATAGGTTTGAAATCTTCTCAGCCGTAACTGCTGCAATGACTGCGAGAATACCAATAGCACATATTCATGGTGGGGAGTCTACTGAAGGTTCAATTGATGAACCTATAAGGCACTCAATAACGAAAATGAGTCATCTGCACTTTACTGCTACCGAAAAGTATAAGAATAGGGTTATTCAATTAGGAGAAGATCCCAGTAGGGTCTTTAATGTCGGAGGTTTGGGGATTGACAATATCATAAAGATAAAATTACTTTCAAAAAGGGAATTCGAAAAGAGCATTAATTTTAAATTGAAGACTAAATCTTATTTAGTCACATTTCATCCAGCAACACTAGAGCAGTCATCTGCGAAAGTTCAATTTCAAGAATTATTGAACGCGTTCTCAACAGAAACTGAGACAAGCATAATATTTACTAAAGCAAACTCAGATACTGATGGAAGAATTATTAATCAGATGATTGATGAATACGTCTCCAAAAATAGAGAGAACACTGTTGCATTTTCATCGTTAGGCCAGCTGAGGTACCTTTCTGCGTTAGCTATTGTAGACTGTGTTATTGGAAACTCTTCTAGTGGATTAGCTGAAGCGCCAAGCTTTAGAGTTCCAACAGTAAATATAGGAGATAGACAAAGAGGTAGAATAATGGCAGAATCGGTTGTCAATTGCTTGCCTGTCACCCAATCAATTCAAGAGGCAATTGCCACTGCATTTAGTGAAGACTTTAAAGAGAAATTAAAACATTGTAAAAACCCGTATGGTGAGGGTGGAGCGACTAATAAAATACTTAATATTATTAAAGATTATAAGCTTGAAAATATTATTAAGAAGACTTTTTACGATTTAGGTATGAAAGAAAGATGAGGATTGTTTTTATAGGAACTGTTATTTTTTCAGAGTTGATGCTGGAGAAACTGATCGAATTAAAAGCTAATGTAGTTGGTGTCTTAACAAAGGAGGAGTCAATAATAAATGCTGATTTTAGGGACCTTTCAAAATCGGTGTTGGTAAAAAATATCGAATGCGGTTATTTTAGGAACATAAATCAACTAGAGACTAAAGCGTGGATAGAAAGAAGAAGACCTGATGTTATTTTTTGTTTCGGGTTGTCTCAAATAATTGGGAAAGAAATACTTGAAATAGCGCCAATGGGAGTCGTTGGATATCATCCCGCCTTGCTTCCTGAGAATCGGGGCAGACATCCGTTAATTTGGGCAATAGTTCTAGGTTTAGAACAAACGGGGTCTACTTTCTTTTTTATGGATGAAGGTGCTGATACAGGTGACCTATTGTCTCAAGAGGTTGTTGTAATTTCTGAAGGGATGAACTCCCAGAATTTATATGACCAAATAACCATTTCAAGTATCAATCAAATTGAAAAATTTCTTCCTGAATTGCAACGTGGAACTTATACCAAAGTAGCTCAAGATCATACAAAGGCCAATTCTTGGAGGAAAAGATCTAAAAATGACGGGCTCTTAGATTTTAGAATGAGTGCCTCAAAGATTCGTCAACTTATTTTAGCATTGTCTAAGCCTCATAACGGTGCTCACCTTGTCTATAATGGTAATGATGTAAATGTTTGGGAATCCAAGGAAATTAAGTCATTCAGAGTGAATGATGAGCCGGGGAAGGTTTTAAAATCAGACAGGGAATCTATAATAATTAAATGCGGAGAAAATGCAATAGAGTTATTGAATCATGAGTTTAGATCATTGCCTGAAATAGGAGAATATTTATAATAGGATGAAAAAAGTAATTGTAATATCAGCACATCCCGATGATGAGGTTTTGGGAGCTGGTGGGTCTTTATTAAAGCACAAGCAGAATGGAGATTCACTATATTGGTTGATTACAATAAATGTCTTTGTTGAAAGCGGATTTAGCGAGGAACGTGCTAAAAGCAGGCAACTTGAAATTATTAAGGTAGCGGAGAAGCTGGGAATTCAAAAAATATTTATTTTAGACTACCCAACAATGAATTTGTCTTCGTCTTCATTAATAAAAATGGTTCCTGAGATATCGGAGATATTTATGGAAGTTGAACCAGAAGTTGTGTATTGTTTAAACCGCTCCGACGCTCATTCCGATTATCGAATTACGTTCGATGCGGTTATTGCTTGTACGAAGAGCTTTCGCTACCCGTTTATTAAAATAGTTCTAATGTATGAATGTATTTCAGAGACAGAGTTTGCCCCTGCCTTGTTTGAAAAAGTGTTTATTCCTAATTATTTTGTAGATATATCGGAAACTATGGGCGAAAAGCTTGAGATAATGAAAATCTACGACTCCGAATTGGGCGAACATCCTTTTCCTAGGAGCTTGCGAAATATTGAAGCACTGGGAACATACAGAGGGGCAAGTATTGGAGTGGAGTATGCCGAAGCTTTTCAATTAATTAAATATATTGATAAATGATGAAGCATCAGAATAGGATACTTATTTCAAAGAGCGCAACGATAGTTCAGGCATTAATTCAACTGAGTCAGATTCAAAATCTTAGTAGGTTAATTTTGTTTGTTCAAGGAGATAATGGAGAAGTTATAGGTTCTATTACGGATGGTGACATACGAAGGTCTATTATTAAGGACAGGGATTTAAATAAAAAAGTTGTTGAAGTTTGTAATCAGTCTTTCGTATATAAAGAATCATCAGATAGTAGTTTTTATGATTTAGAAGTCTACCGTAAAGAGGATATTAAGGTTTTACCTTTGTTGAACGAGAAAAAGGAATTGGTAGAAATAATAGATTTGGATAAGGTGCAAGCTAGATTGCCCTTAGAATGCATGATTATGGCTGGTGGTCGTGGCAAGCGGTTAAGTCCCTTAACAGATACGATACCAAAGCCTATGCTCCTCTTAGGAGATATACCAATTATAGAGCGCAACATTAATCGATTGATAAAATTTGGGATTAAGAAAATATTCATATCACTAAAATATTTGGGAAAGCAAATTGAGTTCTATTTTGGAGATGGAAGTGAGAAAGGAATTGACATTGAATATATTTGGGAAAACGAACCTTTGGGTACCGCTGGAGCGCTGAAGTTAGTGTCTAAATTTGATTCAGATCATATTTTGCTCATGAATAGTGACTTGCTGACCGATGTTGATTTTGAGTCTTTATATTTGAAAATGCTGAATGAACGCGCAGATATGGCAGTAGCGACTACTGAATACAAAGTGGAGATACCATATGCGATATTAAATACTGATGGAAATCAAGTCAATTCTTTTAAAGAAAAGCCTACTTTTAGATATCAATCCAATGCAGGTATATATGTTCTTAAGAAGAGCTTAATAGATTTGATACCTAGTAATACTTTTTATGATATTACAGATTTGATGGAGCAACTTATATCTAATGGGGGAAAGCTCGTTTACGATCAAATTATTGGATATTGGATAGACATTGGCATGCCCGCGGATTACGAACAAGCGAAAGAATTAATAAAACACATAAAATGAATTTAGTCGTTATTCCTGCGAGAGGCGGATCGAAGGGAGTGCCCGGTAAAAATATAAAAGAATTAAACGGGAAACCTTTAATTAGTTATTCCATTGAAGTAGCGAGAGAAATATTTCCTGATA
>Ga0307998_1000371_pt1 | contig 25983 bp, 22 predicted proteins | sample Davwhametageno37_FD_203147 | JGI IMG/M metagenome (GOLD analysis project Ga0307998, IMG submission 203147) | Marine microbial communities from Davis Island wharf, Antarctic Ocean - #37 | ecosystem: Environmental > Aquatic > Marine > Unclassified | place: Antarctic Ocean: Davis Island wharf... | reverse complement strand
CCAAGAAAAGCGCATCGCCAAATCGTTTACGCAGGCAGAGCTTGCGAAAAAAATTGGTACGTCGCAGAGTGCGATTAACCGCATCGAAAAAGGTGGTCAAAATCTTAGTGTCGAAATGCTCGGTCGTATTAGCGAAGTGCTTTCGAGCAACATCCTTTCACTCAACCAAAATGGAAAAGTTAATTTCAAAGTCCATGGTGGCAAAGAGTTACATGGTTCGATCGAAGTTAAAACTAGCAAAAATGCCGCCGTTGGATTACTTTGTGCAAGCCTGCTCAACAAAGGAAAGACGACCTTGCGTCGCGTTGCTAGGATAGAAGAAGTCAACCGTATCATAGAGGTACTCAATAGCATTGGTGTAAAAACCCGCTGGCTTGAAAATAATGATCTTGAGATTACACCACCGGCTAAACTTCAACTTGAAAATATAGACATAGCCGCAGCGAAACGCACCCGAACCGTTATCATGTTCCTCGGGCCGCTTTTGCATCAGTATGACAACTTTAAACTACCATTCGCTGGCGGATGCAATCTTGGCACACGCACGGTCGAGCCGCACATGGTTGGGCTTGCCCCTTTTGGTCTGAGTGTAGAGGCGAAAGAAGATACCGACTACTACGATGCGTCTGTCGAGGAAACAGCGCCTCCGAAAACAATTCTGCTCACCGAACGTGGTGATACAGTGACCGAAAATGTGATTATGGCAGCAGCTCTGTACGACGGTGAAGTAACTATTCGGAATGCTAGCCCAAATTATATGGTGCAAGATGTTTGTTTTTTCCTCGAGAAACTTGGTGTAAAGATCGATGGCATAGGTACAACTATACTAACAATCCGTGGCAAAAAGCATATTAATCAATCAGTTGATTATTACCCTAGTGAAGACCCTATAGAGGCTATGAGCCTAATCGCAGCCGGCATCGTCACGAACTCCGAATTAACGATTAAGCGTGCGCCTATCGAATTCGTCGAACTCGAGCTGGCTATACTCGCAAATATGGGGCTACTGTACGAAACCAGCGACGAGTACCTTGCCAGAAATAACCATACGCGACTTGTTGATATTACTCTCCATAAGTCTCACCTGAGCGCTGCTAAAGATAAACTGCACAGTATGCCGTTCCCCGGAGTAAATATGGACAACCTCCCCTTCCTCGGGCTTATTGCCACCGTTGCAAAAGGTCGCAGCCTCGTACACGATTGGAGCTATGAAAACAGAGCTATCTACTTCACAGAGCTATCGAAATTGAATGCCAACATTGAAATGATAGACCCTCACCGTGTCTACATCACCGGGCCAACAAAGTGGAAAAAAGCCGATATCGTAGCACCGCCTGCCCTTCGACCATCTGTCGTCATATTGCTCGCCATGTTGGCTGCAAAAGGCACGTCTACGCTACGAGACGTGTATTCTATCAACCGCGGCTACGAAGATTTTGCAAACAGGCTAAACACCATCGGCGCAGATATCGAAACAATCCACGACGTCTAGTCGACCTCTATAGGGGTATGGTACAATAGCTAACGTTATGGCCGGCGTAGCTCAGCTGCCTGTCCGAGCATCCTTGCGAGTAGAATAGTAAGCGCAAGCGCTCTCACCAGCTGAAATCACAGTTACGCGAACACGATTCCATATCTACAATTCAATTTCATGGCGGGCGTAGCTCAGCTGGTTAGAGCGCTGGTTTGTGGTACCGGAGGCCGTGGGTTCAAGCCCCATCGTTCGCCCCATACAAAAAATCTCATGGATTCATTCATGAGATTTTTTGTATTGAGATGATGGGATTTGAACCGACGCCCAGGCCGCGGGTGAAATCTGCCAGTGGCAGATTGCAAGGCGACGTCACAAATGAACTTTGTTCATCTGGCTGACTCGCGGGGTCGCGGAACGTGACCAAGCCCCATCACTACAATTTACATTTCCCTGTTTTTACCCGTAAGGATTATACCCCCGGGACTGTGGCTCATTAAATGCCTGTCGCGCTGGTACAGACCCGCCATGCGGACTTGCGCCCGGTGCTCCTCTACGAGCATTCATATCTTGCCGTGACCTTTGGTCCAGCCCAGCCGGTTTCGTTGCACGACTCGACGCTTGCTCGTGCCTACTACGTCGTACACTCGGATCTACATAGGCCTGCCCTAGCGTTGACTGGCGATAGGCACCCACGATGCTTCTCTTTTCACTGGCTTGCACACGTTGTTCGTACGTACGCTGACTGACCGATCCTTTCCCATATTCATTGCTATGCGTCTCATCGCTATTCATATTGTTGATAAAAGATTGCAAAGTCATTATGCTTTTTATTATACGCACTATCCTGGTATAATCAAAAGACCTGCGGGTGTCGTATAGTGGCTAATATATCTGCCTTCCAAGCAAATGACGAGAGTTCGATTCTCTCCACCCGCACCAAAATAACATGAGACCTCCTGGTCTCGTTTTATTTTGGTATGAGCGGTGAATCGAGTTCTCGTCAGCGAGCAAAGCGAGCTAGACGTGAGTTCGATAGCAAGAAGCATGACAGAAAAGCTCGTTTTTCTGGACGCGACGAAGATATATCTTGATATTCTCCACACGAACTGATAAATAATTCATATTTCTACCAATTCGTCGTATAATCATAAGCATGAAACAATCCTTCCTTATGAAACGTATTATCAGCACCGAATACTTGCTAGCAGCTGTACTGACAGCGATATTCTTTGTCTCACTTGCCGGTTTTGGCTGGTGGTGGCTATTTATTTTATTCATCGTCGTCGACATAAGTGCATTTGGATACCTACAAAGCAATCGTGCAGGTGCACTGACATACAATATAGGGCACAGCCTCATAGGCCCAACAACGCTCATAGGGTTCTTTGTACTCACAGGCAGTGATGCTCTGCTGTTTGCCGGTCTTGTCTGGATGTTCCATATATTTGTCGATAGAGCGCTAGGATACGGCATGAAACACACCGAAGGATTCCACCATACTCACCTCGGAAAGATTAAAACTTCTGCAAAGAAGAAACAACGCAAGAAATAATTTCGTTTTTTCGGTATACTAGTTTGTAGCATGCTGCTAAAAAAGAAAAATAGCACTTGCTTCCAACCACCAATCGACCTACCGATAGCGTAGGCTTTAGGGGATGGGAAGTTTTACACGAATTCACTTCGTGAAAACTGGGAAGGGTATGCCCTTTCCTAAGATCAATACGCCCTGATAGCTCAGATGGATAGAGCAGAGGACTTCTAAGCCTAAGGCCGTTGGTTCGAATCCAACTCGGGGCACCAAACCAGATCAACAAATATAGTCTAACCTAATTTTTTAGACAAGTTTCATTTTGTATTAATGTTAACTGAACAAGCCTGGCTGGAGTACGTACTTGTACCAACTAATATCACTAGCATATAGGCCACTTCCTTTTATTGTTCTTGACTGAGTAGATCGTTGCAAGTTTTTTCTTGAATACCGAATTTTATAGCAATGTCTTAACCGGAACATTCAAGTTCATATGTAAGCTTCGATTCAGGTTTTTACACATCTTATGCATTCTATTGTCTAAGTATGATTTTCAGTAGTAGAATATATAGGGCGACGAGAGGAGTTTCAATGCGTCGATACATGGTCGTGGGGATCATCTTCACGACAAGTGAGCTGCTTTACCCGTAGAACCCGAAAGGAATCCGCGGCAAGACTTGGTACTACATCCCAGAATTACCAAACGGGGGTAGTGGCTGGGTGGCCGATGCTGGAGTTCGGAGGGTAGAGACGGAGCCTGCCCTGGACAACCGCAGCGAGTTCTACGACACCAAGCAGTCTGATCCTAAGCCGAAAGACTGCCAGCTGACTCGCTAATGTCGTCACAGAGATGGAGCCCGGTCGTGATGACCGTGCCCCATCCAAAGACACTATTCCTTTGTACATGCAATAGTATTATATTCTAGTGTACTAATAAATCAGTTCCTCTGCAGAGCAGCTGATCATATCGGTACTAGCTTTAGAAGGGTATTCAACCGGATACATATAGACATAGCAATTATTTAAAGTGTATACTGTGCAGCATGAGCAAAGAATCAAGGTTTGATAAAATTTTCGCTATCCTACTGATCTCTGTTGTACTACTGTCGATACCATTTGTGGCGATCATGGATTTATGGGCATTAGTCACAGCCGGTGGAGTCTCTGGTAAAGTCCCTGAAGCTGAAGCACGCTTCACGAGGATAGTAGTTATTTCAGGTATAGCAGGGAGTGTTGTAACTCTAATCGTAAGTGGATATTTCGCCATAAAGTGTTGGTTAAGCGGTAAACGCGTTGCTTGGATTACGTTATTAGGGCTACTACTATATTCATTCTTTAGCCTCGGCGCTTTAACACTGGCTGGTTTTTTCTCATAGCTCATTCATCTACGAAGAACGACAGTTTTATACGCGGTGTTACGCTTGATGAATATGATACGTCTCACTATCCTTTCTCTATTCCAACGGTACAAGACCTTGAATCAATAGACTTTACATCGAATGTAACATTTTTTGTAGGCGAGAATGGCAGCGGCAAGTCAACAATCGTTGAGGCCATCGCAATTGCAGCTGGGTTCAACGCAGAAGGCGGTACTAAAAACTATAACTTTAGTTCACAAGATACTTCGTCTTCATTGTCTGAACATATAACTCTCGTCCGCGGCTCTCGGCGAGAAAAATACGGGTATTTTCTTCGTGCGGAAACATTTTATACGACCGCTAACTATGCTGAATCCGGGACCAGCGGTCCACCTCTCCTTTTTGATGGAAAACACATTCACGAGCAGTCACACGGCGAAGCATTTTTGTCGATCATAAAAGATTTTCGACCTGGATTATTTATCTTCGACGAGCCAGAATCAGCATTATCTCCACAGCGGCAACTTTCGTTGCTTGTGGCAATGAATGAACTTGCCGAAAAAGGCTCTCAGTTCATCATAGCAACACATTCGCCACTATTGCTGGCGTACCCTAAGGCAACGATCTACCAACTATCTTCTAAAGGCGCCAATAGAATAGAGTATGAAGAATCTGAACATGTGCAGCTAACGAGAGACTTCTTGAGCAATCCCTCTCAATTTATGCACCAGTTGTTCAAAGCCAGCAAATACTAAGCGACTTGTTAGATCGTCGAGCAGTCGATAACAAAGCGATACCGAACATCTGAATCCAGCATGCGCTCCCATGCCTCGTCGATCTCGTCTGCAGTTATCATTTCGATCTTAGGTACAATATTTTTCTCGGCACAAAAATCTAGCATGTCTTGTGTTTCTTTAATCCCACCTATGAGTGATCCTGCGAATGATTTACGGCCCCCTATAAGCGAGAATACGCTTACCGACATAGGCTCTGCTGGAGCACCCAAATTTACCATCGTTCCCTCTGGTTTAAGCAAAGATAGATGGGCACCTAAATCAAGCTGGGCACTGACAGTATTGATAATAGGGTCAAAACTACCCGCAAGTGTTTCAAATGTATCGTCGTCTTTCGTGGCATAGTAGTGATCTGCTCCTAGGGCTAGTCCATCTTCTTTCTTATCCAAGGTGCGTGAGAGTACTGTCACATCGGACCCCATTGCGTGAGCTATCTGCACGGCCATGTGCCCTAGACCGCCCATACCGACGATAGCAACTTTTTTGCCCGGACCTGCGTTCCAGTGATGCAATGGAGAATACGTAGTGATGCCAGCGCATAGCAGAGGAGCAGCTTCGTTGAGCTTGATAGAGTCGGGAATTTCCAGTACAAAGTTTTCTTCTACAACGATGCTCGACGAATATCCGCCTTGTGTGATCTCTCCGTATTTATCTTTGGCCCCATATGTTCCCGTAAAACCTTTCAGGCAGTACTGTTCTTCACCTTTTTTGCAGCTTTCACATTCACCGCAAGAGCTCACCATACAGCCAACCCCTACACGGTCGCCCTTTTGATGTTTCGTCACCTTAGAGCCGACTTCTGACACCTCACCGGCTATCTCGTGACCGGTAACAATAGGGTATTTGGTTTCACCCCATTCACTTCGTCCTGTGTGTACATCTGAGTGACAGACACCACAAAATCTTATGTCGATTAGCACATCGTGTTCATCGAGCTCTCTTCGTTCAATAGTTGTTGATTCAAATTTTTTATCTTTTCCGTGTAACGCTCGTGCTTTTACTTGCATGAAATCTCCTACTGCTTAGTAGTAACTACTATATATAGTATAGCTGAGATACTACTGAGAAATCTCGTATTTCATAAGTCGTTTCTTATTTTCGTCTTCGCTCATATTTTGCAGATGCAGTAACTGATCGTAAATACCGCCGCTTTTTGCAAGTTCTTTCGGAGTTCCTACTTCATCAATACGGCCATTTTTAATTGTGACTATCTTGTCCGCTGACTGAATAGTACTCAGTCGGTGCGCTATGATTAGCGTCGTGCGATCTTTCATCAGATGTTCGAGGGCTTCTTGGACAGCACGTTCACTTTTGCTATCGAGGCTACTGGTCGCTTCGTCAAGAATCAAGATAGGTGCATCTTTTAGGATTGCTCGTGCAATTGCTATACGTTGCTTCTGCCCACCAGAAAGCTTCAATCCACGCTCGCCTATTTTACTATCGTAGTCGTCGTCGAGCTTAGCTATAAATTCATGTGCGTTGGCTGCTTTTGCCGCAGCTTTAATATCTTTTTTGGAAGCATTAGGTTTCCCGTACGAGATGTTCTCGGAAATCGTACCACTAAAGAGCATAGCCTCCTGAAACACCACTGCAATACTTTCTCGCAAACTGGATTGGGTGACCCTACTGATATCTTGTTCATCAATCGTGATTGTCCCTGTCTGAATATCGTACAAGCGCATCAATAAGTTCGTGACTGTTGTCTTCCCTTCACCTGATTCTCCTACCAGCGCAACCTTCGTATGTGGCTCGAGGCCAAATGTAATATCGTGCAGTACTTTTTTGTCGTCGTAGCTAAAGTCGACATGCTCAAAACGTACGGCACCTTCTGTGGTTTGCAGTTCTTTTGCCCCGGCTATATTTTGCACACTTGGCTGTAGGTCCATGACGCTGAAGTAATCTTTTGAGTTCGCAATCGCTCGCTGCGTTTGGTCTACGATGAAGCTAATGCTAAATATCGGAACACGGATCTGCACCGCATATTGGATAAGTAGCACCATGGTCCCGATAGTATATGTTCCCTGTGCCGTCGCTACGAATATATATCCGAAAATTGCAAAGAAGATAACATTCAACACAAGCCGACGCACCACGTCACGTTTGTGCCAGAAACGGCTTTGCGGGTAGGTTGTATCGACGGCCTTTGACACGTGCGTTCCGAAGAGTGATAATTCATTTTTCTCTTGCAAAAAACTTTTAACCACTTTTACTTGGTTGATTGACTCTGCAAATCTACCGCTCGCGATATCTTGCTCGTTGTTTATAACCGTTTGGTATTCTTGCCATTTTCCACTACTGCGAGACGTCATATAAATGAACACTGGGTAGATGACGAATAGCATCAGCCCCACTTGCCAAGAGAAGTAGAACACGATAACAAGCGTAAAGACAGTACCGAAGATAAATTGCAAAAAGTTGTTGGTAAGTATCTGCATGTAGTTAGAAATTTGAGTAATACCACGATTCATTCTGTTGATAATTTTTCCACTGAGTTCGGAGTCAAAATAGCCTTGCGGCAATCGTAGTAGCTGGGCATAATAGCGTTCGCTCATGATCTTTTGTACTTTGACGCTCGTCACATCGCCGATATAGCCAGAAATATTCGTGAGAAATGTCTGCAATATATCTGAAAGGAAAAATAGAATTGCGAAAATGACGATTAGTTTAATGTTGACTTCGCCATCTGCTAATATCTGAGTAATTTCATCGATTACAAATTTCGTCAAAAGCGGCTGGACCAAGCTCAACAGTGCAATAAATACCGTAATAACACCGATCCAAATATACTGTTTTTTTAGCTCCGATGTGAATCGAAGTATACGGAGAATACTGTTCATATATGCTTAGTATACCCGTTATGGCGACGTTTTTCGAGTGCGATACTTTACATTTGACATTCCTTATGCTACAGTATGTAAAGTTATAAGCATCTCTTTGCAGACAACACGTTGATCTGCTCATAAAACAATTTACTTATTACTACCGGATGGATACTTAGTTCAACTTTTGTCATTCATCATATATCAAAGATGAATGAAAGGTATTCAATCTATGTATAATAACAAGCGCTCTTTTAATGGGGCAAATAATAATGGCGGACGACGCAGCTTTAAACCAGGTGGAAACCGTGGTGGCGGTGGTGGCGGACGACGCGGACCTAAAAAGCAGTACATTGATCCTGCTAAGTTCGTAAACAAAACTGTCGTACTGTCTGAAAAGCCAGTTGCACACGCACCAGACAATATGTTTACTGATTTTGGCTTCAACAAAATCATTGAGGATAACCTCAACCACGCTGGCTTTGTTGCTCCAAGCGCAATTCAAGACAAGACTATTCCTTTTGCGATGGAAGGCCGAGACGTTATCGGACTTGCGAACACTGGTACTGGTAAAACAGCAGCATTCCTATTACCTATACTAAACCGTCTCTACAAGACACGTGCACCACAGTCAGTACTGATTATGGCACCGACTCGTGAGCTCGCACAGCAAATCGACGAAGAGTTTAAGAAATTTTCTCACGGTATGAAGCTGTACTCAGCAATCTGTGTTGGTGGTGTGAACATAATGGGGCAAATTCGCCTACTAAAACGAAACCCACACGTGATCATCGGTACTCCAGGTCGACTAAAAGACCTCGAAAACCGTGGCATGCTACGTCTGCAAGATGTTGATACGTTTGTACTCGACGAAGCAGACCGAATGCTCGACATGGGATTTGTAAACGACATACGTGAAATTGCAGCGCTCCTTTCTCCAGAGCGACAAACACTATGCTTTAGCGCGACACTCAGTAGCGGTATTAAAGCTATCGTACACGACTTTATGAAGAATCCAGAAATGGTATCAGTAAAAGTCAACGAAACTAGCGATCACATATACCAAGACGTCGTAATCTATGACAATGATGGACACAAAAAAGAACTACTCCTTGAAATGTTGAAGACATCCGAGTTTGAGAAAGTTATCGTATTTGGTGAAACTAAGTTTGGTGTTCAGCGAATATCTGATGGCCTTGAAACTCATGGTATACGCGCCCATGCGATACATGGTAACAAGTCACAGTCGCAAAGAAACCGAGCGCTTACTGCGTTTAAAACCGACAGAGCGCAAGTACTTGTCGCAACAGATGTTGCTGCTCGCGGGCTTGATATCTCAGATGTTAGCCACGTTATCAACTTCGATACGCCGCAAAGCTACGACGACTACGTTCACCGTATCGGTCGAACAGGCCGTGCTGGTAAAAACGGTACTGCGTTGACGTTTATCCAAAACACTAAACGATAGTATCGGACGCTAGCCACTAGTGGTATCATACCTACTAGATGGCAAAGAAAAAACTTAGTGACATAAAAGTCGTTCTCACTTCTTCAGTAGTAAGTGTTGGCGATGTCGCAATCAATCTTACTGCCGGTATCATTACCGGCAGTACTGTTATGTTCGCACAAGCCTTGCAAGGCCTTTCAGACTTAATCACAAGCGGTATGCTACTGTACGGAGTTGGCCGTTCAAAGCAGAAAAAGAATACCCGTTTTCAGTTTGGCTATGGACGAGAAATTTTCTTTTGGGTGCTTATGGCTGGGATTATCATGTTCTTAGGTACGGGTGTGATTTCTATACTGATGGGGTACCGCCAATTTTCAGAACCCCAGGCTATCGAATCAGTATATCTCGCACTCGGAATCCTAGTATTTAATTTATTCACCAACGGCTATGCCTTTTCGCTCAGTATTCGCAGACTAAAAGAACAAAGTAGCAAAAACTCTTCGTGGTGGTCGAGAGTTCTACACTCTAGTGTCGTCGAAACCAAAGCAACATTTTTTATAGACTTACTTGGTACTATCGCAGCGCTTATAGGCCTCTGTGCAATTGCTGCGCTTATTCTCACAGGCGACGCTCGTCTCGACGGCATAGGGTCTATGGCGATCGGTGTTGCCATGATGCTCGCAGCGGTCTTTTTGATTCATGATGTTCGTGAATTTATCGTTGGCCGGGCAGCTAGTCCACAGCTGGAAGAAGACATAACCCGGTCAGTAGAAACGAATAGTCACGTACAAAGAGTACTAGACCTACGGACAATGTACCTGGGTTCTGGAAAATTACTTATTATCATCGAAGTACATCTAAAAGATAACATGACGACCGATAGTATTGAAAGAGCGATAGACAGTATAAAAAGCAATGTGAACAAGTCGATACCCGGATCCCACCATATCCAGGTAGAAGTAGAGACCCCGGACGAAGAGCTGCTAACCCAATAACTATTGTTGCTGCGACTCCTTCGTCATTTCATCGGCCAGGAACTGTGGACCTAAAATCTGCTCAAGCTGTTCTTTCTCGATAGTCACCAATGAGCCTGGCTCTACCTGGCCTGCAAGCATTAGTTTTGCCATCGTGTTTTCTACTGCTTTCTGTACAACACGACGCATCGGACGGGCTCCTAGCCGTGGATCGTAGCCTCGTTCTACCAAGTATTCTTTTCCGGCATGTTCAACTTCAACGCTGACTTTCTGCAATGCAAGTGTTTTGTTCACACCGGCAATCATAATATCGACGACATCCATCAGTTGGAGCTTTGTGAGGGGTGCAAAGGTTACTATTTCATCGAAACGGTTTAAAAACTCTGGTCTAAATTGTTTTGAATTGATTAACTCATCTTCAATTTGCTGCTGGAATTGCTCCAGCCTGTAGCCTCTCTCTATATACTCACGAATTCGATCGGCACCCGCATTGCTGGTTGCTACAATCACCGCATCACGGAAGCTTACTTCTCTATTGTTAATATCACGCAGAATTCCTTCATCGAGGAGCTGTAATAGCGTCGAAAGCACGTTAGGATGCGCTTTCTCAATCTCGTCAAGCAATATCACGCTGTATGGTTGCTTCATAACTCTTGCTGTAAGGCTCATTGAATCAGACGATCCATCAGCAATGAGCCGCGACACGTCATCGTTCCGCACGTACTCGTTCATATCGAGACGAATCATGCGGTCTTCCCCGCCGAAATAGACCTCAGCCAATGCTTTCGCGAGCTCTGTCTTGCCAACGCCGGTAGGACCGAGAAAGAGAAACGTACCGATAGGTCTTTCTTGGTTTCGAACGCCAGCACGTGCTCTTCGCAGTGCATCGCTAACGACAGATACTGCATGCTGCTGCCCGATCATACGTTTGTGTATCAGACTCTCGAGGTTGAGGAGCTTCTCTCTATCTTCACCTTCCGATGCAACGCTTACTTTTATATCCATCGTTTTCTCGATGGCTTGCTGTACGGAGTTTATTGTCACGAGTCCATTTTCTGGATAACCAGCCGCTGAGTTTAGAAGCTTGAGTGCCTGACCTGGCATTGCTATGTCGTGCACATACCGTTCGCTCAGACGATAAATTTCTTGCAATGACTGGTACGTAAAAGTGACCTTGCGTTTGTACTCGGTCAAGATCAGCTGGTCTTGCATCACTTCAATCGTTTCGTCTTTTGAAGCCGGAGCGATAGAAATTCGGTTGAGCGTATTTGTGAGCGCTGAATTATTGGTACTAATCTTTAGAAATTTTTGCTCATCCATCGCCAAGATGATTCGTAGGTTGCCTGCTTCGAGGATTGGTAATAATACGTTCGAAATATCGACCGAACCGATTCCTTCTTCGAAGAACAACTGCGCATTGTCGAGACAGATGACAATATTTTTTGCTGCATATGCTTCACCGAGCACCTGCATAAGCACATCTTCTAATTGTCCTCGGCCTGGGGCTGCAGAAATCAATGAACCGGCATCGAGCATGACAACCTGACGGAATTTTAGTGAGCTTGGGATTGCTGCTTTTGCATCCAATAATGTTTCAGCGAATGCTTCAACAAGCGTTGTTTTTCCAACTCCCGTCGGGCCAACCAATACAGCATTTTGTGCACCGCCGGAACCAAATGTTTCAAGCAATTGGGTGATTGCCTGTTTATGAGAATCAATTTCTACCGTAAAGGTGCCTCCAGCAACCTGCGTACTGAGATTGCGTCCAAACCTACTCAGTAGAGGCGTAAAGCCAAACGACCAATCTCTTGCGATTCCACCTGTCCGTTTTGGCGCATGTTGGGCGGCGATCAGGTCGTTTACATGTTCCTGCCATTTGATACCCTCTACTACGTCGGAGTATTCTAGATGCAAATGAGCCATCAGCCGATCTACGTTTGGTACTTGTTTGAGGTAGGCAGCCAGCAAAATACCAGGCGTCATGTACTTCATTCTCAGTTCTTCACGCAGACTATCTGCCTCTTTCCAGATTGTCTCGATAGCGATAGGTTCTTCACCTACAAGATTTTGAAGCAGGTTTGCCGATAGCCCAAAACGAGCACCATAAAAATACCCGCCTTTCGTGGTGCTCAAAATGTTCACCAGCTCTAGCGTCGTTGGTTTTTTAGATAATCTACTAAGAATATCTTGATGCAGCACATCACTTAGGGACACTAATTTTTTCGAGGGTGCAAGATTTTTCAGCTCACCATTCCACCAACATACGATCATCGCCGGAAACACCGATGCGCCGATTATCAGCCAGCCTACCGAAAATTGAAATACTACCAGTCCGGCCCCACACACTATACAAACAAGAGTTGCCAGAACCAGCAGTGCACGCCAAAATCTATCGATTCTTCGTGCTAGTCTTGCCTTGGCAGCGCGAGGGTGTGAATAGTCAAATGTTACATCCACGACGGCGTCCATCCTATTATCGAAAGTATCGCTCCCAAAAATGGTAATAGCGGCACAAACGGCCATACCAAAATTCCAAAAATAGAGAACAAGCCAACAAGTACAATCGCTACAAATCCTACGATCATGACAATACACCTAACAACAGCTCCGATGCAACGTGAGATCAGTCTATCAACAAATGCGCGCCACTTCGTACCCAGGGAGCCGCTTACTTTACCGGCAGATATCTGACGAAATGGTGAAAAAAAGGTTTTCAGCAGAAGATCAAACGAAAAATAATCGAGCAAACCGGCCATTCGCTCTCTCTCGGCGAATACTCGTGCACGCCACCCTGTTCCATACCACCACGAAAGAATACCCACTATAAACATATCTATATTGTACCTTAGTAGTAAGCGTTGCGCTATAATGATACAAATGGCAGGAAAAGCAGCAAAACCTCACACTATACTACTTGGCAAAATTGTCAAAAAAGCTACCGTACTACGCGGTGGTGGTTCGGCATTTCCAGGGCTTTTCATGGAAAAGATAGATCCGAACTTCATTGCCAAAAGCCTCTCCCAGCTACCAGAAGGGGTGATTGTGATTAGTGGCACCAACGGCAAGACAACCACTACGAAGATGGTAGTTGAGCTACTTGAAAGCCAAGGAATGAAGGTGTTCACTAACCGTACCGGAAGCAACTTTACTCGAGGTGTCGCATCATCACTTTTAGAGGTAGTTAGTCTGAAGGGCGTACTAGACGCCGATATCGCTGTACTAGAACTCGACGAAGCGCATGCAGTGCATTTTGTTCGGACCGTAAAACCGCGCTATAGCCTATTGCTAAACGTGATGCGCGATCAGCTCGATAGGTTTGGCGAGATCGATGCGACGGCTAAGCTACTCGAAGTAATTGCCGAAGCAACGACAGATACAGTGCTTGTGAACAGAGAGGACCCCCGACTAGTAGCGGTTACGCGGGGAATCACACACGCACACGTTGAATACTTCGGTCTCGATAGTTCACTACTAAAAGATTTCCCAAGCGACGATGATATGCGAGCAACTCATGACTCGAGAGAGAGCACCCTTGCTGCGCTGTCCGTATTGAAAAGTCTCGATACATCTGGTGCCACATTTACGCTCGATAAAAAAGACTACCATGCCACGTTGAAGTTACAAGGAGCCTACAACATATACAACGCGGCAGCGGCACTCGGCTTAGTGCAAATAGTCAAGAGAAATGACGTGAACTATACTGCACTCTTTGCGTCACTGCAACAAGTCCAACCGGCTTTTGGACGAGGTGAAACACTCATTGTAGACGGCAATCCCCTTGAACTCGTACTCGTTAAAAATCCTTCTGGATTTCGACTCGGCCTTTCTTCGTTTGCTCCACAAGGATATGCGACAATGATAGCGATAAACGATAATTACGCAGATGGCCGCGACATGAGCTGGCTATGGGATGTTGACTTCGACAGCCTCAAGCAAGAGGGTGTGTCGATGCTTTCCGGTGTTCGCGCTTACGATATGGCACTTCGCTTACAGTACGACAATGTCGAAATCGGCCATGTTACCCCAAACTTAAACGCCGGTCTCAAAGACTTCATTGCAGGCAACAAGCAAACGCCAAAACGAATCTACTGTACCTACACAGCCATGTTGGCAATTCGAAAGCAGCTTGGTACGATAACGAAAGTTGAGAAGATATGAAAAAAACACTACGAATTTTGCAATTGTACCCAAAGGATATGAATATTTATGGTGACTGGGGCAATACAATTGTACTGAAACAACGAGCGATATGGCACGGGTACGAGATAGAGCTACTGGAGTACAATCAAGGCGATGAATTTCCAGGTGACATAGATATTATCGTAGGTGGAGGTGGTCAAGATACCGGCCAAATGAAGATTAAAGATGATCTTCCAAAGATAACCAACCAACTTAAAAAACTAGCAGATAGTGGCACTCCCATGCTTGTCATATGTGGACTCTACCAACTGTTTGGTCACTTTTTTACTACCTACACTGGAGATACGATACAAGGTGTTGGTATTTTGGACATGGAAACACACGGAAAGTCAGAACGTCTCATCGGGAATGTAGTGTCGAAGAGCAACGAGTTCGGCGATATCGTCGGGTATGAAAACCACAGCGGTCAAACATTTTTAAAGGGTGAAACAAAGCCGTTAGGAACGATAGAGAAAGGTGTTGGTAACAACCAAGAAGACAGTTCCGAAGGTGCTCGAATTCACAATGTACTGGGGAGCTACTTGCATGGCTCACTACTTCCAAAGAACCCACAGATTGCTGACTGGCTGATAGAAACCGCCGCTACGAAGAAATACGGTGAATTCACTCCGCACGTTATCGATGACAGATTCTCAGATGAAGCCCGCGTACGCGCTAGTGCACGACCAAGATAGCTATTTCGCCTGGAGAGCTTTGAGATCCTCGACTACCTTTTGACCATGCCCCTGCGGTGTCACCCGACCGTACACTTTTTGCACCATTCCGTTCGGATCGATCAGAAATGTTTTCCGCTGTATGCCGACTTTTCCAAACATTTTTGGCCCCCACGCACCGTATGCCTCTATCGTTTTTCCAGAGGGGTCGCTAAGTAGCGTAAAATTGAGGTTGAATTTAGTTTTAAATTTCTGGTGTTCCTCGGGTTCATCTTTACTGATACCTACTACTTCTGCGCCCAGATCCGTTAAGTCATCTCTAGCATCTCGTAGGCTGCAGGCTTCAGTCGTACAGCCTGGGGTATCGTCCTTTGGGTAGAAATAGAGTACTATCCATTTCCCTGCAAATGAGGCAAGTGAGATTCTATCGCCTTCACGAGTAGCTGGTAACGAAAACAATGGCGCAGGGTATGGAGTCTCTTTCATACTACTTAGTATAGTACACTCGACGACCGCACGGTATTGCCGCTATACTATAGGTAAATGGCATCTTCACCCAAAAAAAGAAGAATTTTTGAGCTCGACCTTTTGCGCGGGTTTTTCATCATCGTTATTATCATCGATCATCTGCAGTTTTGGCCGAGCCCGTTAACGTACATTACCGGCGAAGGTAGACTATGGGTCTCTGCCGCAGAGGGATTCTTTCTAATCTCGGGGTTACTGATTGGCTATATTCGAGGCTACAAAGGCAAGCATGCACCGCTAGCGGCTATTTCCAAAAAACTAGTTGCGCGCGCATTCATGTTGTACGTCTGGGGTGTTGCCGTCAGCCTACTGCTAATATATTTCACCCTTGCTGTCGGAAATCATGCGCTCCTACCTGCCTTGCCGAGCGATTCTCAACTATCGTCCGTGCCGACATTGCTGTTTAATGTGCTCTCCGGTAATTACTTCAACAGTTGGATTTATTTCTTGCGACTGTACGCCATCATGCTTCTCGCAACGCCCTTATTCCTGTTGCTACTACGAAAAGGCTATGAAAAGTTCGTGCCGTTACTTATCATTGCCGTCTATGCATGCAGTTTTGTATACCCCGAAGCTGCGTTCCAATGGCAAGTGTACTTCTTTAGTGCTGCGCTTTTAGGGTACAGGCTCGAAGACGTCATAGCCTGGTTCAGGAGCCGGCCAACTATAAAGCGTTACTTCAGTGCCATCATTCTCACCACGACACTACTTTCGATGATGCTCAGCTACCACTTCGTCTTTGGCGCAAGCACTGTTTCTAACGCACTGCTCATACCAGACCCAGACTCGTTTTCAACGTTACGATCCAGCCTTAACTCATTCTTCAGTACACAGTTTGTCACAATCGGCCGGATACTGCTTTCGTTCGTATGGTTTGGTGGGCTCCTCATAGCGTTCCACCACGTAAAACCATGGCTACTAAAATGGCTCGGTTGGCTGCTTATACCTCTAGGCGAAAAATCGCTGAGTGGGTACATATTGCAAGCACTCGTTCTCCCTATCATAGTTGTTACCATCCCTGTGTTCTCTCACAGCCTTTTGAATGGCCTGTTTGGAGTCCTTGTTGTCCTCATCATATGGGCACTCCTCAAAACAAAAATTATACAGAAAACTATTCCACGCTAACATCTGTTCAGAATGCGCGATTCTTGCTACAATACTCTCAGCCATCGGGGTGTGGCGCAGTTGGTAGCGCGCGCGGTTTGGGACCGTGAGGTCGTAGGTTCAAGTCCTATCACCCCGACCATATATAAAGTAGTTGAGCATAGGCTCAACTTTTTTATTAGTTCTATTTTTTGCGCCAAATACTCGAAGGCCACCACATCAACTTCCCGATATCGAGTGTCAGTGCTGGGACCAACAATGAGCGCACGACGATAGTGTCGACAAGCACGCCAAACGCCACGATAAAGGCTATCTGCGCGAGGAACAGTACTGGTATGACTCCAAGGGCAGCAAATGTAGCCGCAAGGACTATACCTGCACTGGTAATCACTCCGCCAGTTACGACAAGTCCTTTGATCGTACCTTCTTTGACACCAAGTTTGATCGTCTCTTCACGTACTCGAGTCATCAGGAATATATTGTAATCTATGCCAAGCGCGACAAGGAATACGAAGCCAAATATGACAACAGAAGGGTCGGCACCTGGAAATTGCCAGACGTGATTGAATAATAGTGCCGCAATGCCGAGCGTCGCCCCAAATGACACAACTGTTGTCAGGAGAAGGAGTATTGGCGCTACAACAGCTCGTAAGAGCACCATGAGTATGATGGTAATAGCTATCAGTATCAACGGTATAATAACTCGTTGGTCACGTTCTGCTGCTACGTTCGTATCGTACTGAGCTGCCGTCGTTCCACCAGTGAGTGCAGAGGAATCTATTGCTTCGACTTCGTCTCGGATACTCTGAATAGAATCTCTTGCCCCTAATGAATCAGCCGGCTGAGTCAACGTGACCTGTAATAAATTCTGACCGTTATATTGCTTTACCGGAGCGTTCTTGAACGGATACGCTTTTTTAGCAATCTCATCGACTGATGGTATGTTTTTTTCAACATTTTTAATTGCATTCTCAATGACGAAACTAGGCTGACCTTGTAATTGGTTTTCAATCTTCTTTTTTGCATCTGATAACGTAGCTGCACGTTCAGTTTTTACTTCTGTACGAATTTCACTTTCTAGATCTTTTTTTGCCTGGCCTATCGGGATTGCACCGGCATTTGTATTGGTAGCGCTTACCGACACTGAGTCAACATTACTATTCGCGTCAAGTGAACGTACCACTTGGTCTCGTTTTTCGTCGTTGACAATGATGTAGGTCGGCGAGCCTGAGCCACTAGCAAAATGCCTATCGAGAATCTCTTGGCCATCGCGGGCCTCAGAAGGTCCGAGCACCAGGTCGCTCTGTGAGGCGCCATTTGCATTTAGTTGAAACAGGCCTAGACACGAAACAAGCAGTACTGCAGCAGTTGTCGTCCAGATCCTGCGCGGATAGCGAGACACAAATGTTCCGATTTTACTCCAGAATTTATGATTATATTGATACGTAGATTTGGATTTCTTTTCCGTAACTCTGGGGGTTTGAGGCCAAAATACTGCCCGGCGAAATAGCAGCAGAAATGCCGGTAATAGTGTCAGTGCAGCTACAATCGATAGAGATACACCGACAGCTCCGACAGGCCCGAGAGCCTTGTTGGAATTCAAGTCGGATGCGAGCAAACATAGGAGACCAACTGCGACTGTTCCGCCGGCAGCAAGCACTGGTTCAAACGATGCCTTCATAGCCGCAAGTGTCGCCTTCCAAGCAGTTGCATGCCGCGTTAACTCTTCGCGGTACCGTGAAACATATAGCAACGAATAATCGGTTGCTGCGCCGATAACAAGGATGAATAAAATTCCCTGCACCTGCCCGTTAAGATCAATAATCCCGCCAACAGCTAAGTAATAAACGATAACTATCGCTGCACATAACGCAGCAAGAGATGTGAATAACACGAGGAACGGTAGTAGCGGAGAGCGATATACAACTAGTAAAATCACAAAGACTACTGAAAGTGCGACAACAAGCAAAGTGCCATCGATGCCCGCAAAGGCATTTTGGATGTCAAGAGCAAAGCTTGCTGGTCCAGTAATCTTATATTCTAAACTTGCTGGCTTTTCGGCATCTATCGTCGTTTTTATAGAAGATACTATGCTGGCAAAGTCTCCATCTTGGACGAGCGGGATAGCGACAAGTACGGCTTTTTTATCATCTGAAAGTATTGCTGGTGATGGTTCAGATACAACACCGTCTATAGCAGCGACTTTAGTTGATATAGCATCGAGTGATGCTACGTCTTCGCTCGAGACCTTACTTCCGGTAGCTTCGAATACAACTATCGCAGGTATAGTTTCATCATCGCGAAAGTTTTTTAACTGGCCCTGAACCTTCGTAGATTCTGCATTTTCGGGCAAAAATGTCGTTAGGTCATTGCTAGACTGTTCGCTGATCTTTCCAAAGTATGGCCCGCCGACGCCGGCAATAGCAAACCAGATAATAACAATCAGTGAAGGAAGGCCGATAGTTAGCCATTTTGATACAGAGGGAGTAGTTCGTTTCATAATATACATTGTATACTAAAGCTCTCAGCCGCGATATCGTTTTATATTTCTGATATGATATCTATAGCATGGCATCAAAAATAAACATACAACCGAAAAAATTGCTACTTGTCACTTCCCTAGGGGGACTAGGGTACATTTCAAATGTGCTGCAGTGGCTATGGGCTGGAATCGTATTTTTACCATTACTTATAGAGAACCAGACAGTGCGAGACATTCTACTTCCGCAGAACACCACGCCTCGAGTGGCTCCAGAGTCCGTAGCTGGTTCAGATATATCAATCATCACCGTAGCTATAGGTGTAGCCGTTACCGTTATCATGCTTTTCATCACTATCGTCATACTGGTTCGACTGCCCAAGACAATCGCGAGTGCAACAAGGAAAACCACGACTGCTGCTGCACGAGCGGTTGTCCCGGTTATCACGCATCATCAGAAGTTACCCGCCAAAAAGGCAAAAATCCTGACTGCGAGAGTAGCTAAATACCTAAAGTTTGCGAGTTGCCTACTAGCTGTAGCGGTAGTGCCATTGATCTATCTTTTCGATACATCACTACCGCACACTGTTATTCTTTTTGTCGCTCTCACTCTTGCTATCGGTTCACTGATTTGGTTTACGCTCCAATATGCAATTGCTCATGCGTTCAATATACCGATTGAAGATATTTTTTAGGGTCGTACTATTTTGCGAATTCAATCGCACGAGTCTCGCGTATGACATTGACCTTGATAGTACCTGGGTACTGCATGGTACTTTCAATTTTAGTGGCAATATCTCGGGCGAGCTTGATACCTGAAAGATCATCGACTTTTTCTGGACGTACAATCACACGAACCTCACGACCAGCAGATATTGCGTAGGCCTTATCAATACCGTCAAAGCTGACAGCGATATTTTCAAGGTCACGCATTCGTTCGGAGAAGTTTTCAGCCGAGATGTTGCGAGCACCAGGACGCGCGGCGCTGGCTGCATCGGCAACGCGCACAACGAGCGCTTCGGGCGTCGTTGCTTCTATATCATCGTGATGCGCTTCAATCGCATGAACAATGTCTGCGCTCATGCCGTACTTTTTAGCAAGTTCTGCACCAACGTGGTGGTGTTTGCCTTCAATTTTATGGCTCACCGCCTTTCCTACGTCATGTAGCAATGTAGCGATCTTCGCTACTCGTACGTTTGCCCCTATCTCTGTTGCGATCATCCCTGCCACGTGGGCCATTTCTGTACTATGTAGCAATACGTTCTGCCCATAACTCGTTCGGAATTTTAACTCACCGAGCAGTCGGAGCATTTCTGGGGGGATACCCACGACGCCAACTTCACGGGCAGCATCTTCACCAGCTCGATCGATTTCTTTGTCGATTTGCTTCTGTGCTTTTACAACAACTTCTTCGATACGTCCCGGGTGGATACGCCCGTCTTTCATGAGCATTTCTATAGTTAATCGTGCCACTTGGCGACGGACAGGGTCAAAGCTCGAAAGTACAACCATACCTGGCGTATCGTCTACCATAATATCAACGCCAGTTGCACGTTGAAGCGCCTGAATATTTCGCCCTTCTTTTCCGATAATACGACCTTTCATGTCGTCGTCGGTTAGCTTCAATGCAGTCACTGTTCGTTCAGCAGTTACTTCAGAACTCATTCGTTCCATAGCTGTCACCAGTATTGTCTGTGCGCGCTCTTCGGCGTCTTGTGCGGCTTCTTGCTGAAGTTTATTTATGAGTCCTACCATGTCGTGTTTGATGTCGCGTTCGGTCATTTGCATCAGTTTTTCTGCTGCGTCTTTTTTCGAAAGACCGGCAACTTTTTCTAGCTTTTCTTGCTGTCTGGTGCGGATAGCACGAATTTCGTTTTTTAGCTCCTCGGCTTCGGCTTCGTGCTTACGTAACTTCTCTGATCGTTTATCGAGCTCATCGAGCTTGCGGTCAAGATTAGTTTCACGATCAGCTAGACGGTTTTCGGTTTTTTTCCACTCTTTTCGGCGCTCGTTGTCTATCTCGATCGCTTCGTCTTTTGCTTTTAGGACAATATCGCTAGCTTTTGTTTTGGCGTGCGCCAACTCTTTGTCGGCTTTTAATTTACCGCTTGTCCCCTGTTGCTTACTGTATGCCACTGTTCCGCCGGCACCAGCCAACAGACCAAAGATGGCAATAATTGCTTCTATCATAGTAGTTCCTTCCCCGTTCACAGCTCCATCAAGTGTTAATCTTGACGACATACTTCTGTGTAAAATATGTACATAAAAACTGCTTCGGTTTAATCAAAATGTTTGTAAAAATCGTTTAGACACGTGTTATGTGCTAGATACATTGTAGCGCGAAAGTATGCAACTTCGCAATTCATTATTTAGCCCAATAAAAAGGTAGTGGTAGCCTTATTTAACTACTATATATTGGCTACTACTGTAATTTGCAATCGGGCTTCCATCACAAGTGCCGACAAATTCTCTTTTCTTGACCTGTGCTTCTAAGACATATGTTAACAAATACTTATGCTGAGGAAGACCCTCACTACAGTTTGAACTTAAGCGAACATAGTCGTAGTTAGAGCCACCGTAGATTGCAGGAGGATTTGACGCCGAAGCCTGCGGATCTTCAGGTAATTTTGAAATATAATCTGGGACCAGTTGTGTACGTAAATTCGCCCAACTCCCATCAGACGTTGAGTTCCAAGAGGTATTTATTTTACAGTTAGATGAGCAATTAGAACTAGGATAGACTCCATTCTGTATGTAATATAGTTCTAACGCTTTTGCAATCGTTTTCACGTCTTGTAAACGTTGAGTGTCCCGAGCTCGTTGTTGGATGCCATTATACGCAACAATAGAAATTGCCGCTAATATAGCGATCACGACTATTACAATCAGTAGCTCTACAATCGTAAAACCATTTTTATGATTGTTTGTACGCTTTGGACCCGTTACGCTCATGCTAATACTTTAGCATATCATTTCCTCGGTACGGTGATACGTGCATCGCGACCATAAAACGGTAGCACAATCTCGTCAGTTTCACCGTTCCGTAACCGTTCAAGTGCATCATGTTGCCATCCGTCGCCGAGTACGCCTACAATGGGAATATTCAGTTCAGCTGCTGTCGTATTGCAAACAGCAGCGCCAATACGAAGGCCCGTAAAACTTCCCGGACCCTTAAACACCCCGATAGCAGAAATGTCGTGGAGTGTTCCGCTACACTTACCTAGCTGTTCCTCTAGATACGTATAGATGTGCTCAGCCAACGTGCGATCGGCTTGCCAATCATCCTCGTGAATCTTCGTGCCATCTTTGTATATTTCAATATGACATATAGGCGTCGATGTATTGATAAGTAGTATCACGATATGTTCTCCAGTAGTCTACTACTCGTTACACCGCCTGCTTTAAAGACTAGTTTTCTCGACGTTTCACTATCGGTCTCAAAAAAGAGAGAGAGTCGGTCACTTGGCAAGACATTTTGAACTACATCTGCCCACTCAATAACGGTTACCGTTTTTACATCGTCTAACACTTCATCTAGTTCTTCAGCCATGATTCCTGCTTCGCTCAGTCGATAGAAATCGTAGTGCGCCAGTACCAGACCGTCCGTGGTTTCGTAGCGGTTACTAATCGTAAATGTTGGGCTCTGAATTGGGCCTTCAATACCCATACCGCGTGCAATCGCACGAGTAAGGGTTGTTTTGCCCGCACCAACGTCGCCTATTAGCTCAAGAATTTCCCCGCCACTGACTGCAGCGCCGATTCGACGGCCAAGCTGCGCAATTTCTTCTTCACTCCACGAATTCGTTTTCATAGATCTAGTATACAGTTTGGATGATATAATTGCAGCAATGGTAGAAACACGCGTAGCAAACAAAAATGACATAGATGAAGTCGCCCGGCTGATGAGTTTCATACGTATGAAAGAAATCACTACCAGTGACATCGAAGTACTGTTTAACGAACTTGTTTCGTCTACATATAGCGACGTCATGCTCGTATTGAAAGACGGCACACCTGCAGGTGTCGCAACACTCAATGGCACTCTAAAACTCAACCGGATCGAATGCAGGCTCGACGACGTGATCGTTGACCCAGAGCTACAAGGCAATGGCCTAGGTAACGCTCTAATTGAGGCATGTAGCCAATGGGCATGGAACAAAAAATGCTATAAAGTAGAGTTTACTAGCCGCGCTGAACGAAAAAATGCACATGGTTTTTACGCTCATCTCGGCTACAAAGAACGAAAGAGCTACATTTTTACCAAATTTTCTCCGGAGACAGACTATGTCAAGACAAAAGTTATCTGAATATGCATCGAAATCATTGCTCATAGAAGACTACGAGGGAGTCTCTCTGAAGCTGGATACGCTTGACCAAGATATTTCGCGGCTACACGACGACACTACGTACGTCATCAAAGTTGACCAAGGTATAAAAAAGCGTGGCAAACAAGGCCTGCTGACGCTGAATGTACCGAAAACAGACGCCGAACAGTCAGTTACCGAACTTTCTAAAAAAGGATTTTCGCGGTTCATCGCAGAACCCATGTTTCCCCACGAAGATAGCGAAGAAGTATACCTCAGCATAGAACGAACACGAGGTGGCATGGTGTGTCACTTTTCCGAAAACGGCGGCATACACGTAGAAGACAACCCAGAAAGCGTACAGCAGTACACTCAGCAAGATCTCCCGCTACCAACGACATTCGTGACACGTCTTCTCCAAATTATGGAAGATCAGCATATGTCGTTCCTCGAAATTAATCCTCTGATCGTGCGTGGTGAAGCATGCACACTACTCGACGCAGCAGTCCTGGTCGATAGCGCCGGAGAACACGAATCGGCTTGGACATTTGATGATATCGTCGAAGCACGTACATTGACGGATGCTGAAAAAGCGGTTGCCAAACTAAATGACAATTCTTCCGCGGCATTCTCTTTCCGAGTACTCAACCCAAACGGTGCGTTATGGCTGCTACTTAGCGGTGGCGGTGCCAGCATCACGATTGCCGATGAGGCTGCCAATGAGCGAAAATCATCTTTTATCGGTAACTACGGAGAGTATAGTGGTGGGCCCACAGCCGAAGAAACGTACCTATACACAAACGAGGTTATCCGGCAGCTCTCGCTTTCATCTGCACAACAAAAAGCAATCGTTATCGCCGGAGGGGTTGCGAACTTTACCGACGTACGTAAAACGTTCAGCGGTGTGATTCAATCTTTGAAGGGACATGTCGATATGTTGCACGCGCACAACGTAAAGGTATTTGTAAGAAGAGGTGGACCAAACGAAATAGAGGGGCTAGCTATGATGAAGCAATTTTTAGAGTCAAATAATATTTTCGGGAGCATTCACGGCTCCGACGCGGTGCTAACCGACGTTATCCATGAGGCATTGGAGCACGTCGATGCTTAATATTTCTGCGATACGGAACAATCCCGGTACAATTTTAGCACTTGGGAGCTACCACCCTGGCTATCAATCGATACTTGATTTCGATAAATTATGCGGCAAAGCATCACCGTCGATCGTTGGGATCGTTGGCTCAAATAAGCGATTCGAAAAATACTTTTGGGGCAACAGTGAAGTACTCATTCCTTGCTATAAAACAATTGAAGAGGCAAAAAAGCAGATAGAAACCGTCGATTGGCTCCTCAATATATCGTCAGGGAGACGGAGCTACCAATCAACGGTTGATTTCTTTGAAGCCTATCCAGATAGCCGTGGTGCGCACTTATTTGCAGAAGACATCCCAGAAAAATCTGCACTCGCCTTGCTTAATACATATAAAAAGCAGGATAAAATCATTGTTGGACCAGCGGGAGTAGGAATGATAGTACCTGGATCGCTAAAACTTGGTGTAATAGGCGGAGTAGACTGGCGACAACTCCAAAAAAATAAACTTCATATCCCAGGATCAGTTGCGGTACTATCCGCTTCCGGAGGTATGACAAATGAATTAATCACGCTAGCAGCACATAGTGGGCACAATATAAGCTTCGGTCTCTGTATAGGCGGAGATCGCTTCCCATATAGTAACCCGAAAGAAACGTTCCTCGCAGCCGAAGCCGATGATGCGACAACGCATATTGTGTACTACGGCGAGCTCGGCGGCCAAGACGAATATGAACTGGTAGAAAGTATCAAAAGTGGTGAACTGACAAAGCCCATTATTGCCTATATTGCAGGAATTATAGGTGAGACATTCGATCAGCCAATACAGTTCGGGCATGCAAAAGCACTCGCCGGTAGCAAAAGCGAGACAGCAACAGCAAAGCGTGAGGCTTTGCGAGCAGCAGGCGTGACTGTTGCCGCTTCTATGAAAGAGTTCGGCGAACTCATAGCGAACATCCCAGTCTCAGAAGGCAGCTCCGGTACAGCTGATGATTTTAGTGGCCGCAAACAAAGTATGTTCAGTTCTACTATAAGCAGTGAACACCCTGAAGGATATGCGTTTGTTGGCACACTCTTACAGGATTGGGCAAAAGAAGGAGACATCTCACTTCAAATTACGACAGCTGTCCTAGGCCGACGACCAAAGTCTTCCCTGACTTCGGAATTAGTACAACAAATATTCCTACTGTCTGTTGATCATGGACCCCAAGTGTCTGGTGCAGTAAACACTATT
>Ga0307998_1000369_pt1 | contig 26039 bp, 29 predicted proteins | sample Davwhametageno37_FD_203147 | JGI IMG/M metagenome (GOLD analysis project Ga0307998, IMG submission 203147) | Marine microbial communities from Davis Island wharf, Antarctic Ocean - #37 | ecosystem: Environmental > Aquatic > Marine > Unclassified | place: Antarctic Ocean: Davis Island wharf... | reverse complement strand
CAAACGCGCCTAAAAAAGTTGCTAAAGTAAAATCCACTAAAGTTTATTTTTTCTGTTTTATAGCTGCGTTCATGCCACATGAGGCCTCTGGATCAATTACTATTCCAGTCTCTCCGCCATTATACCAACTTTAGTTGCTGATTTAGTTTATATTTATTATAAAATAAAATCTCTATCCACCATCCCACCCACCACAAAGCATCAGATCAAAACAGCGTTAAGTGCATCACGGAAAGATTGCCGCGCCGCAGCGCTATGAATATAATCATAATCACGCGGATAAAGTTGGCCTGGTACTATTTCCATTACAGCCATCTGGGGGCCAGGCATTGAAAGCAACTCACTCAAATTCTCCTGAAAAGCGTCCAATGTGTTGAAGCTGCGAGATCCTCGATAGCCAGCTGATCGTGCCATACCCTCAAAATCAATAGTATCAGCGGCAGGTAAAGGTTGATTACCATTTACTTCGTAAACCCCGTTCGCAAAAACAAAGTGATAAAGATTGGAAACACCTGCACCGGAAATTGTAACCAGCGATCCAAGGTTCATCAAAATACTCCCGTCACCATCAAAAATAAATACTCGTCGCTTCGGGTTGGCAAGTGCCAAACCCAAGCCGTGGGACGACGCCTGCCCCATCGCACCAACTGCAACATAGTTCAGTGGCCTTGGGTTAAGTGCCATCCAGTCAAAATTAGTCTGATAAACCGCAACTACAATATCATCATCGTTCACATGTGGAATTAACGCCTTGAGTGCATCGTCTCGTTTAAGCTTCATAGAGCCACCGGCGCGCGGCCAATAAGAAAAATATGTGGCTGAGACGTATCATAGGCCGTTTCAATAGCATTTGGTATTTGACCCACGTCATTAGGACTTTCTATTAATGAATGCGACAGTTCCATAGCATCTAGGACCGGTCGGATAATGCGCACCCCATAAACTGCTGATTGATCTGGGTGTACCGATGGTTCTTTACCTTGTAACCCCACCATAATTATTACCGGCAGATGGTAATCAACACCAATAGCGCGAATAGCATTTAGCGAATCCATCAGTCCAGTTTGCTGTATTAAAAGAAGGGCACGAGTCCCGTTGTAGGACATAGCTCCACAAATACTAACACCCTCATCCTCTTTGCAAATGCGGGTTACTCGGAATTCTGGATCCCGTGATATAGGCCAAAGCAAACCTTCACTGGTTACGATATCAGGAAGTGCTACAATCTCTCGTATTTTGGCCTGCTTGATCATGGCTATTATCTTAGACCCAGACGGATGTATTACTTCCATTTTTTTGGATTCACATTCAGCTCCGCAACCATCCAGCCACTAACAAATTTACCATTTAGCCATTTGCCTTTGTAGCTGTCACCATCGGCCAAAATAAAAGTACCTTCACGATGAAAAAGGCCATCTAAAAAACTACCATTATACATAGAACCATTATTATAAGTGATTATTACCACTGGATTGCTTTCAAACGTTTGAACCTACAAAATCTGTATACTAATATTTTTAAAATGTAATGTATACGAAATGTGTAACACAACTGTCCCGCTCGGTGGTTAATCTAGAGAGAATTTCAGTAAGTTATCTTAAAGAAGTGATACCCCCTTACAAGGAGTTACTTGACCCAATCCCACTGAGCGAGGGCGCAATACACGGAACTGGGGATCACGGACACCAGGCCTTTAGTGTTGGGGTGGTGGATTCATTTGGGTGGAGTTTTCTTTGGGAGTTAAGATTATAATTAGACCCTTAGATCAATTTAAGGCTTTCTGGTTTAAGTATTTAATTATTTTAATCTGAAGATCTGCTATTAGTATCTTGAGTAAACCTCAAAAAAAAGATTGGTTCTGGACGATAATTGGTCTTAATATTTAATTACCAAAAACGTTTACGATGGAGAGCCGTATGTATGATGATGCCAACAAAGTACCAAACAACCAACGAAGTATTGTAGTTCAAAGTTTTACCAACAGTGTGCTTGATCCAGACCAGCCTATGCTTGGCCCCATCGAGAATGGTGGCACTATCATTGCTAATACTGCTCCCGGTTGCTGGGGTCCAATGATTACACCAAGACTTCGCGGTGGCCACGAAGTTACGCACCCTGTATTCATTGATGGCGCTGAACCGGGTGATGCCGTAATAATTCGCATCCGCGACATCACCGTAACGTCAATCGCTACGGCGTCAGGACATGACTCCTCACCTGAAGGCTTTTGCCTTGGCGATCCATATGTAGCAGCACGTTGTCCAACCTGCGATGTCGTATGGCCTGAAACACATATCGATGGAATTGGACAAAACTCTGTCAAATGCGACAATTGTAACAATGCTGTAACACCTTTTGAGATTGTTCACGGCTATACCGTAGCATTCGATAACACACATGAAGTAGGCGTGACCTTAAATAGAAAGGCAGCGAATACAGTTGCTGAACGTGCTGATCATTACGCGGCTCTGCCTGATGGCTCCCAGCAGCATTCAATTCTTAATTATGCGCCTGCTGATATGCCCGCCGTGATGGTACGAATGCGGCCTTTTCTTGGCCAGTTGGGAACCACACCATCGATTGCTATGCCGGACTCACACAATGCTGGTGATTTTGGCGCTTTTCTTGTGGATGCACCTCATACTTATTCCTTATCACATGAAGATTTGATTAAGCATAAAACTGACGGACATATGGATATTGATGCTGTAAGGCCTGGTGCAATTCTGGTTGCACCTGTCAAGGTAAAGGGTGCCGGTGTATATATGGGAGATATGCATGCAGCTCAGGGTGATGGAGAAATCGCAGGGCATACCATGGATGTTTCAGGTAGCGTAACGCTTCAAATTGAAGTCCTGAAAGATTATGCTATCGATGGGCCCGTACTTTTCCCATTGGTCGAAGATCTGCCGCCACTAGCAAAGCCCTACACCGAAGCAGAAAAGATAAAGGGTAAAAAATTAGCCAATTCATGGGGTATGGACGCACTTGAACAATTGGCGCCAATTTCCGTAATCGGAACAGCCGCTACAATGAATGAAGCTATCGAAAACGGCTTGGATAGGGCCAGTACATTACTGGATATGAGTGTTCCAGAAGTACGTAATCGTGCTACTATAAACGGCGCAATCGAAATTGGTCGTGCGCCGGGCGTAATTCAAGTGACATTCCTTGCACCTTTGACAAAGCTGGACGCGGCAGGACTTGGCGAAATTGCACGCCAGCAATATGACATAAAATAGCCTTTACGCTAATGGGAGGCTGAGCTCTATATCAAGCTTGTTGGCAATGTCCCGTGCATGTGTCAGCAAGCGTCGATCTTGCCCCAACTCACCAATCAACTGAAAGGCTAAAGGCATATTTGCCTCATCACTGCCAAAAGGAATTGTAACCGAAGGCGAGCGCAAAAGAGACCACATACGACTGAATAGCGGATCACCAGTCGCCGCAATATCTACTGGCGCAGATGAAGGTGCCGCCGGCGTCATTAAAGAGTCATATTTTTGGAACATACCAGCCAGCGTCTGGCCAGCCTGATCACGTGCTGACAAAGCTGTTTCATATGCAGTTCGTGTTACACCAAGTCCAGTTTCTACCAAATTAGCAAATGCTGGACTTATCTGGTCGTGATGCTGGGAATATTCAAAAATCCGTGCGCGCGCTACTTCAAACGCCATAACAGTCTTGTGATGTTCCGTCAGGTTGATCAATTCATCTGGACAATCAACGTCTTCGACAATGATGCCCGTACGGACAAGCTTCTTTGCCGCCAACTCACAAGCCTCACGCATATCTAACGAACCTTCCTGCCAGTGAGGTCCACGGAAAAAGCCTATCCGAGTGGACGTTGAAGCAAGTTCGATCGGTTGCTCATTTGGCACCGTATGCAGCACATTGAGCGCTAGCATCAGATCATCAACTGAGCGCGCCATTAACCCCAATGAATCTAGACTGGAAGACAGGCTCATAACTCCGCTACCATCTAGTGATCCTTGCGTTGATTTATAGCCAAAAACTCCACAATAAGCAGCGGGACGGGTAAGCGAGGCTGCGGTTTGCGATCCCAGCGAAAAAGCAGCCATTCCGTCAGCCACCGCTGCGGCTGACCCACTTGATGATCCTCCAGGCGTATGCTTGAGTCCATGAGGGTTTCGGGTAGGTCCTGGGAAAAAATATGCAAATTCTGTTGTTACGGTTTTACCTAATGGAACGGCACCAGCACGGTTTAGCAATTCCACACAGCTGGCATTCCCTCTTGGCTGAAAACCTGCATAGATCGGGCTACCCCATGCCGTTGGCAAGTCAACCGTATCAATAATGTCCTTGATTGCGTAAGGTACGCCATGCAAAGGCCCCTTCTCCAACATTTTATCAGCCGCACGCGCGCACGACAGTGCGCGCTCCGGGTCAAAATCTATAAAAGCCTTAACTTTTGTATCACGTGAACTGATACGCGCCAGAAAATCACTCATTACTGACTCCGCAGTTCGTGAACCTGATCTAACAGCATGTGCAATTTGTGAAGCCGACATTTTGCTGGCGTCACTACTCATTTTATATTGTTCAACGCTGCTAATGCAGAATTAAAAGGTACCAGTGGCGGATCAAAAATACCTCCGCCAATTCTCCCTAATTCACCTGCGCTGTCGATTATGCCAAGGGCGACAACCATGCCCGCGCCATAATCATGAACACTTCGTGCTGTAATTCCAATAGGTGGTTTTGCCAGAGTAAAATCGAAATGCTTACACCCGCGAAGGGCTGTTATCCGGTCAACAAAATCAGCAGGCAGAAAATTCCCAAGCACTTTCATTTGTTCTGGGGACTGGGTGATATTCATTGCACCCAGACCAAGTGCTTCAACTACGGCACTGTCACCGATTGCCCCAAGCTTTCGTGTTTCATCAAGCCCATCTGCAATCTGGCCATTTGGTGGTGCGGCAGGTGCAGTAAACCAAATGCCAGGCAAGCCAGCGACCTGTAACCCAACATCAACCCCATTGCTTCCCATCGCCGTTATCATACTGGATTCATTGATGCCACTTGCAGCCATCATGATACATTTTGATGCTGCCATCCAAAGGTTCAAAAACATACTTGGTGACTGGTTCAAAAATGTACGCACTTCGTCATTGGCAATACCACCCTTGCTACGACTATCAATTTCATTGACCAGAAACTTCGTTGCTGCAATCGTTCGTCCATGACAGTCGTCACCATCTGCCAATCCGGCCGAGGCAAACTGGATGAGTTCCAAACCTTCACCCAGCCCTGCCTCGAGACAATCAAGCACGGGTCCATTAATCCAGCGCATATGGGCAACGGCCGCATCAGAACATTGACCCAACCTCATTGCGGCACCGTTACCTCCGTTTATGGGCGTCAGACAAACGGTACGCCCGTGATTGCCATCATAGACATAGTGAAGCGGCATATGCGGCGTAACCACACCGGCTAGTGGGGTGACCACGCCGTAATCTTGAGCCGGACGCAGTTCAATCTCGCCTGCCATAAGCATATTCATGGCCTGATCTAAATCGGTTGCAATCCCCTCAAAAACCGCGCCAACGGCTGCCGAATTTAGTATCGGTTTACACACAGACGCAACACTACTAAAGGCGGGACCTGCATGTAAAAATACATTTTCATCCAGTCCGGCATGGTTAGAAGCTGTGTCGAATCCAGTCCAGAACGGTTGAACTACGGACAAGCGGTCAAAGGCAAATATATCAGCTTTTTGCTGTATCACCGACTGATGACTGGCTGGGTTTTTCATGCCCATTTAGCCTCATACACCTTCAGCTTCTCACAAATAAATTTGGTGCGCTCAGTACCTTGCATACTATCACCAGACATATAAATTGCGGCCACCTCATGTGCGACTTCACGCAATACAGCTTCATCATCACGACCCTCCACCAAAGGAACACGAAGCATCGTATCACCCCCATAGGTCGGAATAGGGCTCGCCTGATGGGATGATGGCTGAAGGACATCACCGCCATCTTCAACTTCTTTGATGGCCAGACGCAGTTTTCGCCTTACTTTAGCAACTCCGCGGTCAGTGAAACCCATATTTTCCCGCGCATGAATATTCTTTGGTCCCTGTGATACCCATGCATCATAGTCACCCGGATCCCTTTGCCGCTGGTCATATGATCTATCGGCGCCTTGGCCATAAAAATCTGTCTTACCAAAGCCAACCTCATCCCGGTTTGTCATGCCTTTTGGGTCATCTCCCTCGCGGAAATGGCGCCAAGCAATAACGCGAGTATTTTCATCATCAATAGGCACCACCCAGCGGGAAAGGCCGCAACGTCCAAAATATAGTGAGCCATCAGGCGTTGGAAAGTGACCACCATTCTGGGTAAAAGACGGCAGCACTTTATCATGCACTCTAAGCCAGATAATATCTCCAACACGTCTGGTGTTTGTATAAAAATCACCGATTTCTGTCGAAAAATATTCAATACGCGGCAATAATGCAAAAGCATCAATGAATTGAGATCGCACGGCTTTGGTATGCAGATATACCGTATGGAAGGGATCCCATGCGTTTTCCATAACCTGCAACCAATTACATGGTGAATCAATCAGATAGGGCAGTATTTCGTCACCTTCTTCGTCAAAGGTGTCATAAAACGGAAACGGCGGCATTTTATCTGGTGGGCCCATAAAGGTAAAAGCGAGGCCCTTATATTCGACGACTGGATAGGCACCCAAACACACTTTTTCTTTGATTTTACTCGCCTTTGGCTCGCATGGCGTTTCCAATACTGTGCCATCAACATTATATTTCCAACCGTGATAGCTACAGCGGATACCGCCTTCTTCAATAATACCATACTCAAGTGACATATTACGGTGCGCGCAATGTAGATGCACCAATCCAAGCTGCCCGCCCTTTTCACGAAACAAAACCAAATCTTCACCTAGGATACGGATGCGGTAAGGCTTGTCGTCAAATTGGTTTGTCATTGCCACAGGCATCCAGAAACGCCGCTGATATTCGCCGCAAGGAGTGCCCGGGCCAACTTCGGCTAGAAATAGATCAGGTGTCTCAGACCAAACGTCCTGTTTGCTGTGTCCACGAAAATTACCTTCAGGTAAATTGATGCTATTTGTCATAAAACTCTCCTTTTAAAAAGGTTAACGTGTATTTATTAAATATTAATTACATGAAAATAATTACATAAATTTAATCAAAATTATTCCTAAGATGCAACATATTTTATTACTATGCAAATTTAACCTTAGGTTACGTTAATGGCTCAAATGGATTAGGTATTGAAGCGGTACCCAGCCACACGGCCTTTTCCTGCATAAAATCTTTGATTGCATTAGGGCCAAGCTCTCGGCCATACCCTGATTTTTTTACGCCACCAACTGGCGCGCATGCGCTAACAGAACGGTAGTGATTTACATATACGGTACCAGCGTCAATTTGACTGGCGATTTTGTTTGCATAATCAACGTCGCTACTCCAAACCCCAGCGGCAAGGCCATAGGCACTGTCATTGGCCAATGAAACAGCCTCCTCAGCTGTATCAAAGCTTGTAACACACAACACCGGCCCGAACACTTCCTGCTGCCATATTGTGGCATCAACAGCCACATTTTCAAGAATAGTTGGCGCGATAAAGTAGCCACTCTGAAAGCCATCAACTGTTTGTGCATGCCCCCCAGTGACAATGGTTGCACCTTCATCAAGCGCATCAGCAATCATTGCCAAAACCTTTTCAAACTGCGGTTTATTTGCAACTGGGCCAACGTCTGTATGATAATCCATCGGATCACCAAATTTAAGTTTGGCAATCCTATCCAGTAATTTGTCAATAAATTCATGTTTGATAGATTGATGAATTATCAACCGTGATCCAGCTACACATGTCTGGCCATTAGATAGAAAAATGCCTGACATCACACCATTGACAGTACTTTCAAGATCGGCATCGGCAAATACTAATTGAGGCGACTTCCCACCCAATTCAAGTGTCGCAGGTTTAACATGTTCAGCTGCAACGCCAGCCACTTTTGCACCTCCGATTTCAGATCCAGTAAAAGTTACCTTGCGTACCTTTTTCGCAGCTACAAGCGCTGCTCCAGCCTCATTGCCAAGCCCTGTCACAACATTCACCAACCCTGCCGGCATCACCGGCGCAATCAAATCAGCAAAAACTACGGTAGATGCTGATGCCATTTCTGACGGTTTGATGATTACGGCATTGCCAGCCGCCAGCGCAGGTGCCACTTTCCACGCGGCAATCATTAGCGGCGAATTCCAAGCTGTTATTGCGACAACCACCCCATAAGGCATCAATTCCAGCCGGGCGGTAATGTCTTTCATATCCAGCGTTAATTTGTCGGGTTCAAGCTTTTCCAGCTCATTGGCAAAATGCCTATACCAACCACCAAGGGTCGACATCTGGCCATTCACTTCGCGAATACGTTTACCATTATCGTTGACTTCAACCTCAACAAGCTGTTCAAAATTTTGGTCAATTCGGTCTGCAATAGCACGGAGAACATTACTACGTGCATTGCTATCAGCTCGCCATTCGAGTTTCTGATACGCGTTATCAGCGGCATTTACTGCCAGTTCAACATCCGCCGCACTTCCCCGGGCAAACCGCGCCCATATCTTACCAGTCGCTGGGTTGACACTATCAATCCAGTCATTGTTTTGCGGCTTAACAGTTTCGCCATTTATGAAATGTGAAAAGTATCTCATCACCCACTCGCCTCCGTTGTTTCGAACCAGTCCACCAGCAAAACACCCCTAGCACAATCAAAACTTATGATATTATTATTGTCCTTCGAAGATCCGAAAGGATGAGCGCGTGGCAAATTATCATTGACCGGAACAGAACATTTGGCAAAGAGTTTATTTATTGCTGTTTCAATTTGTGTCAGTCTGCAGCGTATGAGTTTTGTAAAATAATTATTTTGAAAGATTGGAGACATTATGGCTTTCCTGGAACTTGATGATGGTAATCTTGCTTATGAGACATCTGGCGTATCTGATGGCGATGTTTTACTGTTTTGTCATTCACTTGGGGCAAACTTGCACCTCTGGGATAGGCAAATAGCGTTGTTTGAAGATAGTCATAAAATTGTTAGGTTGGATTTGCGTGGCCATGGCCAATCGGATGTCTTTATCGCTCCCTATTCTATCGAAATGCTTGCAAAGGATGTACTGCATCTGCTTGATCATCTTGATATTCAGCGATGCTCTCTCATTGGTCTTTCCCTTGGCAGTATGATCGGCTTGTGGTTGGCCGCAAATGAACCTCATAGATTCAACCAGATGATCCTTGCAGGTGCGAGCGCCTCGGTTCAAAAAAGCGCGCCCTTTAACCAACGAATTGCAAAAATTCAGGAACATGGACTGGACTCCATGTTTGATGAACTCAACGAGCGTTGGTATGTCCCCGATTTTGTTGCCAATAATTTGGACGTGGTAAATGCAGTACGAAAAATGGTGAATGCCACAACAAAAACAGGGTATATTGGCGCAACAATGGCTGTTAGGGACTTTGATATTATGGGCAACCTTCCGAAAATTGACACTGAAATATTGCTGATAACTGGCGCTGATGACAAAGCCACACCGATAGCAGAAGCAAAAACCATCGCGACTAAATGCACTAACTGCAAGCTTTTAGTTATCGAAAACGCATCACATTTAGCAATCGTAGAGCAACCAGAGTTGTTTGATATGGCTATCGTTAACTTCATCAATAAAGTGCCTTTACCTACCTGATTTATAATTGAATATGGCAAAATTTCTAACCTTCCCTAAAGGTCGAGAACAAGTTTTCTAGACCGACATCCAGCGACACATAAAGCGACACGTGAGCCCTGCTCATCAGGCATCAGAACAACATCATTATGGATTGGCTCGCCCTCCAGATAGCCAACAACACAGGTCCCACAAACACCCGCTTCGCATGATCTTTCCACTTCTATATTTGCGGTGCTCAGAGCATCAAGAATAGATTTTCCCGGTGCTACATGCACAGTCAAATCTTGACTGGCTATCACAACATCAAAGCCCTCACTTTTGGTTGAGGCGTCTTCATTTAAAGCGCTGGCAGGATTGAAATCTTCAATAATCAGTGGCTCGCCTTTGTCGCCTGCCATCGATTCCATTGCTCCCATCAGCCCTCGTGGCCCACAACAATAGAACTGCGCACCCTTATGCGCATCGAAAACCCCTGCAAGGTCTATAGATTTCGAACGATCGCCTTCGTCAAAATGAAGGTGCATATCATCCCCAAGCCGATCCGCCAGAAGTGTCGTAAAGGCTGTGCTTTCTGGATGTCGGGCACAGTAATAAAGTTTGAAAGGTAAATCATGGTGCTGGCAATAATCCACCATCGACATAAACGGAGTAATACCGATGCCCCCAGCAACAAACACTTGTAAAGGCATGCTCTCAACAAGTGCAAAATTATTTCGGGGCTCAGAGACTTCAATCACGTCTCCAACTCGCAGCTTTTCATGGATATGAGCCGAACCTCCGCGTCCCGCATTTTCAAGCAAGACGGCAAACATATAACGGCCAGAATCAGCTGGATCATTCATAAGCGAATATTGTCTCACCAGATCGTTTTTGAGAAAAACATCAATATGTCCTCCTGCTGAAAATGGCGATAATGACTTTGCTGTTGCTGACACTAATTCAACGCTAATAATACCTTTAGCTTCTTGTCGCATACTCTTTACCAAAGTTTGTTGCCTGCTATTCACGTTCATAATTCCTCTTTACATTTTTTTTAATTTCAATCTATCTTCGTGTTCAACAAATACGGATAACAGTAAAAAAACTGCCTGTGACAGGTCAATTTTAAGTGCTGTTATTTCAGTTAAGCGCCATTTTCAGGAGTCCATCATTTCTTCGCGTCACGCTTTATCAGCATTTTTTTTGGTTTTAATCTTAGGTGTTGTGCGCGGCAGTGTCCCAGCTATTTCTAAATTAGTAACTCTCGGCAATATTGACCCCGTAATATATGCTGGGTCGATTACGCTTGGAGGGGGCGTCTTACTCTTTTGCATCAATACGGCAATGGGCCGGACGGTTGCCCTAACCAGCAATATGATAAAATTCTCAATTATTGGTGGATTGATTGGGATAGCCTTTCCACACATTATCTTCTTTATAGGCATAAAGAGTGTTGATGTAGGCATTGCGTCAGCTATGATAAGCGGCATTCCAATTCTCATTTATTTACTTTCTATAATATGTCGACAGGAAAAATTTTCCTTGCGTCGTTTGATCGGTGTTGCCTTCGGGTTTGGCGGTGTGACGTTAATAGCAATCGGGGCCTTAACAGACGGTATGTTGCTTTCAGCGCCGTTTCTTGGTCTTGCACTTATCCTATTATCAACTTTTTTCTACGCTACTAACGTGATTTATATTTCAGTCTTCTTGCCACCAAACATTCCAAAAATGCAGGCTGCAGCTTGGATGATGATTTTTGGTTCAGTACCCATTTGGGTTTATATTGTTCTTGGGTATGACACGGCTATAATAGTTGAGAATGTGACAAATAACGCCTTTCGCTATGTTCTGGTTCATTGTGTTATTTCCGGTGTTGCTTACTGGTTGTCCTTCCAGATCATTGCCACTCATGGCCCCGTAATATATAGTGTTGCGGCCTACTTGATGGTTGTTTTTGGCATAATCATAGGTGTGCTGGGGTTTCAAGAAAGCTATACAAATGCTGACCTCAGCGGCATTGCATTGATCTTGATTGGCGTGCTGACTGTAACCTTGAAAAGCCATCAAAAACTCACAGACCCTAAACTTGAACCACCACAGACATAGATCGTCTGACCTGTTAAAAACGCCGCTTCCTCAGACATTAAATAATTAGTCATATTGGCAATATCATCAGGCTTGCCAAAACGGCCCAGGGGAATCTTATCTAATTTGCCCTGACGTACGGCGCTTCCTTCCGGATTGTTTTTTATGAACAGGTCTGTCTCAACAGGCCCCGGCGCAATAGCGTTACAACAGATATTGTACTTCCCTAGTTCCAAAGCCCATGTTCTCGCGAAACTTGAAACGGCTGCTTTCGACGCCGAATAGGCGGTACGTGTGGCAAACCCCAAGATCAACTCAGATGAAATATTAATTATTCTACCAGACTTATTTTGGATCATTAATGGAACAACTGCCGCCGAAAGCTCAGCCACTGCTGTCGCGTTAATTGACATAACCGTGTCATAAATATCTAGGTCAAAGTCTTCGAGTAAATTTGGCGTTGCAACACCTGCATTATTAACGAGCCCATAAATAGGCCCATAGTCAGCAAGAGACTTAAAAACTGTGATTCTATCGGTGCGATCACTCAAATCACATGCTATGTGCTCCACACCAAGTATATTTGGGGCACTTCGGCAAATAGCTAATACCGAATAATTTTGCTTCAGTAACCGCATGCAAATAGCTTCGCCAATACCTCTGCTTGCGCCTGTAATGATTACTTTTTTGTTATGAGACATCGAAAACTTGCCATTTGAAAAGGTTTACGTAAAGTTATTTAGTATTAACTACGTAAAATTTAATCAAAAATATTCCTAAGACGCAACTTATTTTATTGACATGCAACTTGTTTTAGACTTATTTTTTTTCAAAGAATAACAAAAACCGCCAGGATAGTTCCCAGCTAATAGGGTCATGATGGTTTTAAACTGATGTGAACTTGGGGGGTTTTTATGGACGATTATCATGATGTAAGTAAAGAATGGCGCCAAAGATCAAAAGAGAGTTTTGGCGGCTATCACCTAGCTGACCGGCCAAAATACGATCCAGAAGTTACTGAGACTGGACCAAAGACCCCCGGCGGTGAATATTGGCGGCGGTTTTGGTTTCCTATTTGTCTTTCTGAAGAAGTTACAAACCGGCCATTACGCAAACGTATCCTTAGTGAAGACCTAGTCGTATACAGGGACGAAGAAGGTAATTGTGGTCTACTGCATCTTCACTGTAGTCACCGAAATATGTCACTTGAATTTGGTGTGGTTGAAGAGCGCGGTATCCGATGTGCCTATCATGGCTGGCTTTATGATTATGACGGCACTATTTTGGAAACTCCTGGCGAACCAAAAGGTAGTCCTATCTGCGCAAAGGTAAAGCAGGGCGCCTATCCAGTGCGCGAATTTAAGGGTCTCGTTTTTGCCTATATGGGCCCAATGTCAGAAAAACCAGACTTCCCTATTTATGATACGTTTGATCTTGAAGGACATGAATTAGTTCCTTACAGGCTAGCCTATCCCTGCAATTATCTTCAAGTTGCAGAAAATACAATGGATCCGATTCATACTGTTTATTTGCACACTTTAGTTGGCGAGACCCAGTTTGAAGAAACATGGGGGATCACCCCCCTTCTGAAATTCCATGATGGTGATACTAATCTCTACACAACACTAACATACCGCGTTAATGACATGATCTGGGTTCGTACACAGCAAACTGTATTCCCTACATTTTCTCATGTTGGTGCTTTCTGGGAAACAGGATATAACGAAAAATATTTTGTTCGCTCCAGTATAACTAAATGGACAGTCCCAATTGATGATACCGAATGCATGATTATTGCATGGCGTCACTTTGGCCCTGCAATCGATCCCGATGGCAAAGGTAAACGCAACGAAGTAAAAATCGAGTCAGTTGACTTTGAGGGTCAGACAGCAGCGCGCAATTATGATGAAATGCAACGCAACCCTGGTGATTACGAAGCACAGGTTTCCATTGGTCCAATAGCTCGCCATGCCACAGAAAATTTGGGTAAAACCGACCAAGGTGTGATGATGTTAAGAAATCGTTTGCGACGCGGTATAAGAGATGTAGCAAATGGAAAACCTGTTCATCACCATGATGCTGAAAAGAACTTAAAGAACCTTTACACACAAGATACTGTCATGCCGATTCCAAAACGTGATGATATGGATGATGAAGCATTAATGGCGGGTGTTGCAGAAGAAGTTATGCGTGTGATCATCGAAGGTGACCAATATTCAAGTAAGGCACGTGAAGATTTCATTGTAGAAAACCTCCAAAAAATCAAAAATGATACTCGGTTTGTTGTGTAAGGACTAAAAATGGAAAATCGTTGGTTTGCTTATCTAATTCCCCCCTTCCTGATCACTCTTGTATTGGTGGCAGGGTCTCAATACGTATTTATAGAAAATAGTTTCTATGAAGATCTTGGTCTGGGACGTACGGGCAACGAGTTTACATTGGTAAACTACTTCAACTTTTTCACTGACCCTTTCTACATGCAGACCTTTTGGGTAACGATAAAAGTATCTGCGCTGGCAACTTTTTTCACTCTGTTTCTGGGCTTTCCCATTGCTTATGTGATTGCCCGAATGAAGTCGCGTATTGCCATGTTACTTTTAGCCGGGATTGTAGTGTCAACTTTTGTAACTATCGTTATTAAAGTATTTGGCTTGATTATCATTTTCTCAGCAAACGGTATACTCAACACCACCTTGTTAGAACTTGGTCTGATTGATCGAGCTTACAGTATAATCGGCACCCAGGAAGGCGTTGTTGTTGGCTTAATGCATTTCACCATCGGTTTCAGTGTCCTGCTGCTTTACAGTGTCGTTATTACAGTACCGCCATCATTAGAATATGCGGCACAGATACATGGCGCATCACGGTGGCGCGTATACCAAAGGGTAATTATCCCTCTCTGTGTCCCAGGATTTGTTGTTGGCGGCTTAATGATTTTCAATATGTGTATGGGTGCGTTCACATCTGCCGCTTTACTTGGTGGTGGACGTGTATTGACCCTACCTGTTCTAATTCAAAGAACAGTGATGATGGAGGTTCGATACTCAACTGCTGCCTCGATTGCATTTGTTCTTCTGATTTCGGTAATTTTGATTAACCTAATTTCTCTGATGGCCATTCGTAGATTTAGATCTGCCCGGCTTGTGATCGCATAGGGGACTAAGATGCAAAGTAGGATTGAGAAGTTTATTTTATTTTTATGGTGTGGGTTTTCATTTGTATTCCTGCTCTCTCCAATGGTTGTTGTTATGGGTGCGTCTTTGCATGGCGGAGAGTTTTCAGCCGCTATCAAGTTTCCTCCCACTGACCCATCCTTTCAATGGTATACTAAAATTCCTTGGCAACAATTCGAAGCATTTGGGTTAAGCTTTTTAGTAGCTACGGTTGCAACCTTCCTTGCCGCACTAATTGCTATACCAGCGGCGCTTGGATTAGTCCGCAGCAATTTTAAATTGAAATTTTTGGTTAGCAGCGTCTTCAGGGCGCCTTTGCAAATCCCCGCTATCGTGTCTGGCATTGCATTTTTGCAATTATATTACCTTCTGTTCGATAATTCCAATATCATGCTTGCCGGTACTATTCCGGGGATGTTGATTGGGCATATGTTCATCGCAACACCTTTCATGTTTGGAACAATTGTTGCTGTGCTTCAGCGCTTTGACCGTCGTCTGGAAGAAGCGTCTTATAGCTTAGGTGCTGGCAAATGGAGAACCCTGCGACGCGTGACCCTACCAGCTATCATGCCTGGTATTTATTCGGGCGGGCTCTATGCCTTCATGGTGTCTTTTTCGGACGTTCCAATGTCTATCTTTTTGACAGCACCAGGTTTTGTTACTTACCCCGTAGAGCTTTTCTATGCTTTGGAAAATGATTTTGATCCCAGCATTCTGGCGTCTTCATCTTTAGTCATAGTTTTTTGCCTTATCATGCTTTTAGTAGTGCAAAAAGTTGTTGGCTTAGAGACCTTGCTTCGTTCAGGAGGAGGTAGTGCGCGATAATTTTAAATATCGTAAATTTTAATAATTAATGGAGCCAAATATGAAGAAATAATTAACGCGCGATAATTTTAAATATCGCGAATTTTCAAAACTAAAGGGAGTTGAATATGCAAAAAGTAATTAAATTCATGCCTAAGTGGGCAGTAGTATTGGGCTTAGTTTCAAGTCTAGCGACCCCAGCTTTTGCTGGAGAGTTTGACAACGTTACACTTAAAGTTGCAACTTGGGGTGGCTCATGGAAAGCTAATATTGAAAAAGTTATTGTTCCAAAATTTGAAGCACTTGGTGGGAAAATTGAATTTGTAACAGGTAGCCCTGCAGCAAATTTCGCCAAGCTAGTTGCTGGTAGAGGCCGCGCTCCATTTGATGTTATGGAAGTTTTGGATGCACAGGTTGGTGATTTTGCACAGGTTGATTACCTACAGCCTATTAATCTTGATCTGGTTCCAAATAAGACAAATATTGAACCTTTCCAGTATAACACTACCTATGTCGGGAGTTGGTTTACGCAAGAAGTGATTTGCTACGATACTGAGAAGTTCAGTGAGCTAGGAATAGCAGCTCCAAAAACTTATGCTGATCTTGCGCATCCAGCGTTGCAAGACAAAGTATCTTTACCTGATATTAATTCTGGCGCGGGTCTCGCTAATTTTGGCGGTGTTGTATATTCAGCTGGTGGTGATGAACAAAACATCCAGCCCGGTCTTGACCTCATGAAAGCGATTAACTCTACAAAATTCTGGTCTCGCGGTGGTGATACCAAGACCCAGTTTGAGACTGGTGATATTTACGCAGCTGTTGTGCATGTCGGCTGGTGTGCAAGAGCGGCGCGTGCAGGGTCACCGGTAATGTCAGTTCATCCAGAGATCAAGCCTGGCGTTAAAGGTCTGGCCAAAGAAGGCTGGTTGGGAATTATGAAGTCTAGCGACAACGTTGCTGCCGCACATTGGTATATCAACGAATATTTGAGTACTGATTTCCAGTATGAATATGCTATCAATAGTGGAGTATTTCCTCTGAATAAGGCAGCTATTGAAAAGATGAAAACAGATGAAATCAATGTGCGTTTGATGGAAATGGACTCCACTAATATTTCTAATATGCTTCGCATTGACTACAACAAAGTAGACAAGACTGCTTGGATCAAGGGTTGGAATGAAACACTTACAAGCAACTAAAGAGTAATCCGATTAAAACAAAAAACTATCACTGGTAAGGTTGAATAAATGTCAGGTGTTAAACTAACAAACATTGTCAAAAGTTATGGCTCATTAAAAGCTGTAGATAATGTCTCTCTAGATATTAAAGAAGGTGAGTTTCTTACGTTTCTAGGGCCCTCAGGTTGCGGTAAAACAACAACTTTGAGATTGATATCAGGCTTTGTTCAACCCACCAGTGGTAGTATTTATTTTGGTGATAAAGATGTAACACGTGTTGCTCCTCAACATCGACAGATAGGAATGGTGTTTCAGGACTACGCCCTATTCCCACACCTTACGGTATTTGAAAATATTGCGTTTGGCCTTGTGGAACGAAAGTATGAAAAGTCAGCTGTCAAGAAGCGAGTAAATGAATTACTTGCCATGATCGAGCTTGAACAAGCCAGTGAACGTTATCCAAGTGAAATATCTGGTGGACAAGCCCAAAGGGTTGCCGTTGCGCGTGCCGTCGCGCACCCGCCAACCGTTCTTCTTATGGATGAACCACTTGGCGCTCTAGACCTGAAGTTGCGCGAAACCATGCAAACCGAATTACGTCGTATTCAGCAGGAGTTGGGTATAACCGCCGTCTATGTAACCCACGATCAATCCGAAGCTATGAACATGTCTGACCGCGTTGTGGTTATGAATTCAGGTGTGATTGAACAGATTGGTGCCCCTAAAGAAATTTATAATAAACCAGCCTCCATTTTTGTTGCAAACTTCATTGGTCAGGTAAATATTATCAGCGGGTCCGTTACGGCTCAAAAAAACGATCTTACAACGCTGGATTATAATGGCCTGTCGCTTAGCGGTCTGTATGACGGTACTTTGTCCAAGGGCACCACCGTTCATTTGGCTGTCAGGCCTGAAGACATCATCATTTCAGGCGAGGCCAAAACAGGCTCATTTAATAGCCTGCAAGGTGTTGTTTCGAACACCTTATTTTCAGGTAATGTGATGAAGATTACTGTCGATCTTGAAAACGACGATGTCATAAAGATTGAAAGTCAGCCAAAGACAAATGTTCATGTAGTGGGCGACACAGTCTATGTTAACTGGCAACCTGAAGATTGTAACATCCTTCTGAACTAAGCTAACCAAAGGCACAGAAATGCAAAGAACAGCTGTAAATCCGGGTGCCGTTGAATGGTCCGGCGAAAATCCAGGGATATATCTTAAAAGCGATCCAGATAAGGATTACTCAGTTGTTGCTGTGTTTTTCCGTATTGTTCTGTCTCCGCATGGCCGTGGTGTAGGTGCAATCGTTCTAGGCGCACCAGCAAGCATGGCAGCTTATCCAGACGCACCAAATATGTGTCTTACTGATAACCGTCCCATGATGGAGTATCTAATTACCAATTTTGTATCGAAATTTCCTACCTTTGCTGGTCAAAAAGGTCTTGATGCTATGAGCTGGCACGACGTTACTGACAACAAGCAAGACAATAGGAATATGCCACATAGCTATTCTGAAGAGCTTGTATCGGACGCTGTCCAGTTACAGATGACATGGAAAGGCCTCAAAGCTCCAATGGCCGTCGAAGTGGGGCCAGAGGCATCAGCAACCAAGGCGCATGATATGTATGCTGTATTCGCCGAGGCAACAGATGCAAGCATAACGATCAACGGGACCAATTTACCGGGACAAGTTGCCACGCGTCAGTTCTTTGGGCGAACTATGAGTACAGCTTTTCTAGCCTTATCCGAAACCTGGGTTACCCCACTTTAATTTAAACGGACAAATCTTATGCCAATCGTTCCCCACGTTAGAACAGGTGCCATTGACTGGACAGGTGAAAACCCCGGTATGCTGTTAAAAACAGACCCAGATGGCGACTGGTCTGTACTTGCGCTATTTTTCAGAATTGTATGGTCGCCTGTTGGGCCCGGCAATATGTTATTGCTATTCGAAAATCCGTTATCTGCAACTGGCTTGCCAGAAACATGTAATGTTATAATGTCTGATAATGAAGCCCTGCGGGACTATATAAAGACTGGCTTCATTGAAAAACTGGGCACTTTTGGTGGCGCTCCTGCCTACAATACCGCATCACAGCTAACCATTGATAACGTTGTGACCCACGGCGACCCAACTAGTGACTTTTATAGCGAAACGATCACTGGGGGTGGGCAGGAAATTAAGCTTGTCTGGGAAAACCTTGGCGAACCGACTGCTCTCGAGCTACCACCCGAATTGACGGGAACCGGCGAACATACAATGTACAGCCTTCTTGTTGATGCAAAAACGGCGTATGTCGAAGTTAACGGACGCCGGCTTGAAGGTGAAACTGTACCGCGGGAGCAAGCTGGCTTGGCTTTGTCCTCTGCCTTTTTATATTTCTCCGAAACATGGGTGTTCCCAGACTAAAAGCAAGCTAGTAAATAGCTAGTAAATCCATGTTGTTTGATTAAACAGCTTTAATTGCAGCAAGTCCAGCTTGTGCAACAGCAAGATCATCGTCACCTGACCCTCCACTTACACCAATACCACCAATATGTCCGCCATCAAGATTGATCGGCAATCCACCCGGCAGGTTAGTATATTGTCCACCTGTTGCAAACGCGACGCCCACTTCAAACTCGGCAGGTAATGCACCAGAGGGATGCTGTCTTTCAGCGGCAACGCGTGCTTTCGCATATGCAGGGCCAGAGGCCAGATCAGCAGCGCCATCGGTTCTTGCAAAACAGATTAATCCGCCTGCTGGATCCATAATGGCAATACATTGTGGCACGCCCATTTCATCTGCCTTTGCAACAGCCGCCTCCATCATTTTACTGGCAGCAAGATAATTAATCCGGTTTGCGGTTATAATATAACTCATAGTAAATATCTCTTTCATTTTTAGTTTGCATAAAATTTTGATTATACCAATTGCCTCAAAACCTCTTTTGAAACTTTGCAAATATAGCTATATTTAGGGTTCACCATCTGCGTGCATCGCGCTTCGGCAACCTGTCCCAACAGCATATAGGCTTCTTCATAACTCAACCCGTAATCAGCATTTAGCCAATATACCATTTCCTGAAAGGCTGTGCGCATCGCATCTTCAAGTGGCCGTGCACATCCGACGGTGCAGATGTGTGTTGGTGTCTCGATGCGGGGCCAAGACATTTCCTTGGGCTTTTTACACACTTCGACTTCAATCGTTAGATGCGCTGCTATTTCGATAGCACCCAAGCCATTGCATTCGCCATCACCTTGTATGGCATGACAATCGCCAAGATATAAATAGGCGCCTTCGTGATGGACAGGAAGCATTACCACATTGCCGTCTGTAACCTCCTGCACATCAAGATTGCCACCCACTTGGTCACAATCCACAGTCATAAGGCCACCATTTACTGGCGCAGTAGCTATACAGCCAATCATTGGCCGCACAGGTAATTTTACCCTATCTGACCAATGCACAATACCGTCTTTAACAAGCACATTATGGTTTTTGATGCCAAATTCTTTCTGCCGGCACCAATCTGGGAAAATACCTGCGCCCGGCCATAATGCCGTCATTCCTATTCCCTCTACAGCCACTTTATGGACAGTTATTTTCAGCATGTCCCCTTTACGTGCGCCCTCAACCTTGATTGGCCCGGTAACAGGGTTAACAAAGGGAAATGTTACGTCATCTTCGGTAAGCTTCTTGTCAAGACTTGTAAGTACACCACCATTTATATTGATCTCTGTTTCTACTTCAAAAACTTCACCTGGCAAAATTGTTCCAATAAATTCATCTGTTGCTGCAAATGCAAACTTAAGATTATCGCGGCAGAACAGTTGTTTCCCATCTTCTGTTTTACTGACTGTCATCTGATTTTCTCCTGTTAATTTACTAAAACACCGCGCAATAAGATTAACAATTTATGACGCTAATAGCTCTTTGTGCGCTTGGTCAATAAAAGCACTATCTTCGGGGTTGAGGCCGGGGCCACCAGCGATATGGCCCCAATCCGATGGGATGGGTCGCAATTCTACATTTGGCATCAAGTCTGCCTGTATTGCATTGTCAGCAACTGGAAAATATAAATCAGTTTGGCAGGGCATTAAGATTGTTCTTGCTTTTATGGCGCCACAAGCAGCCACATAATCCCCATTATAAATTTCATTATCAGCAATATTGGCAACCTGCCAGGTATGTAACATTCCCAGAAGATCATTCGCGTCAAAGGCCAGAAAATTAGGTTCCCAGAATTCAGCTATATGATCGGCAGCTGTTTCCTGTCCAAGCTGGCGATGCAACTTCCTACGATAAAATGCCTGAGACGGGCCCCACCCAGCCCAGATACGTGCAAAAGCCTTGATACCTACTTCAGGATTAGCCTTATAATGGCCTTGCTCAAAAGAAGGGTCAGCTAACAATCCGGCCTTTACCCCTTCAAGAAATACCCAGTTATGCGGAGATGTTGCCGCACTACCACACCATGAAATCATCCGTTCAACACGATCTGGGAAAATCGCCGCCCAATGGTTTGCTTGCTGACCACCCATTGAAAATCCACTGACAAGCGCCAGAGATTCGATGCCATATTGCTGTTCGAGCATCAATTTCTGCGCGTGAACATTATCCCAATGGGTGATGTTTGGGAAATCAATCCCCACAAAGGGGGCTTGTGTATTTGAGGGAGATGATGACAGGCCGTTACACATCATATCTACAGCAATAATGAAATATTCAGTGGGGTCCAGTGCCTTACCCTGCCCGATTATTTCCTCATAATCAGCATGTTTGCCACCATAGAATGTGGGTAACAAAATAGCATTGCTACGCGCTGGGTTGAGCGTTCCGAAAGTCTTGTGTGAAATCTGTAAATTTGGCAGAACAATACCGCTCTGCAACTCGAATTCACCTAATTCTGTAACCGAATTTGACGTTGACATAAAAACTACCACATAGATTTTTTAAAACATAAAATGAGATTAACCATCTATCATAAAATATCCATTTTCTGAAGGTTCTGATAAAATATTTTACAACAACCTTAATAATGGATTTTATGGCTAAATATATATCCCAGAATCTTTATAAACTATAACCCATTTACCGGTGAAGCAGGCAGTGCGACCCCAATCATTGTGTCCCGTGTGATCAAGGGTTTTAGTTCATCTACGGACATATGTGCTGTTCCGACTGGGCGCAGTGGCATGACCATGTAGCGTATATCAGCCGTACTGTCATAAACCCTTATCTTTGTGGTTTCATTCAAGTCTAGTCCAAATTCAAGCAGGACTTCCTTTGGTTCGTGAACGACACGTGATCTAAAGGCCGCACTCTTGTACCACTCTGGCGGTGGCCCGAGCATGAATCTGGGATAACAGGAACATAAAGTGCAAACAACGACATTATGAATATCAAACTGGTTTTCAACAATACATAGATCGGGCATGCCACTTACATCATAGCCAGACTCTGAAAGAGCTTCTTTTGGATTTTTTAAAAGCGCATCCTTGAACAATGGAGTTGTCCAAGCCCGCGCAATAATTTCAGCCCCAACCGATGCTGATTGCGATGCGGTTTGATCCATTTGCTGACGCATCATTGACGGCGTGATAACACCCTTTGCTATCAACAAATCAAGCAGGGTTGCCTCCCAGATTTCACCATCTGTTGGTATATAATTATCTGCATCCGGCTCGGTTGGATGATTATGATCATGATGTTCTGTCATTGTCTCTCCTGTATAGGCTCTATCCAGGTTTCCATTAAATCAGCAAATACTTCATTCATCCCTTTGCCACCCCACAAACAGCCATACGAAAAGCAGACCCTATAGACCAGAATATCATGGCCCTTTGCGTCAAAGAAAGATAGCTCTTCTGGGTTCGGGTAGGATCCTAAAATGGCGGTGATTTGTCCCGTTTTGCCTTTCAAATAAACTGGCACACGGTGGTGCTTTTGTATCTGATGATTTGCGACCTGAACATAATCAGCAACGCTGAAAACATGCTTGCTATTCATCCTTATCAACAGATATCTCTAGCGCCTGAGCACGCATTTTTTCGGCCTCAATATGTAAGGTCTCAATCCCAGCATCCCATTCCTTTTGTGAAAAAATTTCCTTTTCGATACATAGACTGGCCATACCCTTTAGCCAGCGGTCATAATAAGTCAGATCAAGATACTCTTTATGCGCAAACTGCTCGCTTGCGCGGCGCATGGCATGGATATTCATGATCCCCAATTTTGGACTGCTCAGTAGCATCATTATCGCATCAGCACGCTCTTCATAGGGTTTCTTGGGGGGGTCTTCGAGCTTGATTGACCTATCGATCCCAAATGTGCTTAGCCTACCAGCAAAACCACCAAGATCATGTGCCAGATTTCCGTCTGCATCGACATTCTGCGGGGTAATATCTTTACTCTTGCTCATAGACTTTGATCCAAACAGCATTATCGTGAAAGGCGACACCCCCGATGGGCGCAACAGGGTCAGACCCAGTCAGGCTATTAATTCCAATACCACCAACAAAACTATGGTTTGGCCACAGGCTTTCAACAACCAATACACCAGGTTGCAGACCTCCAAAATGAAGTGCGTGTAAGACGACCCTGCCACGATTATTGCCTATTTCGCAAAGAATTCCATCCACTATACCCATTTTTTCAGCATCTGCTGGATGGATCATCACTTGTGGACGTCCCTCAAGCTGGCGTGATGTTTTTGTTTCCGTAAAACTCGAATTCAGAAACTGCCTAGCAGGCGCTGTGACCAGACGAAATGGCATTTGCGGTGTTCCAGTCTCTAAAACATCCCAATGATCTGGCATGTTAGGCATGCTTTGCAAAACTTCCTGATCCACATAGCCTTTTGGCAGAAACTCTTCCCAGTCAACAAAAAACCTGAACTTACCATCATCAAAACCAAAGCCATCAAGATAGTGCGATTTATTAAAATCTGGCTGACAATCTTGCCAAGGATGCTTTTTCATATGTGCCATGTCCGAACGACCCGACGTAATCAGCGTTTCGTCAAGCAATGTCGCAGCATTTTTTTCAAACCCATCAGAACTAGTACCAAGACGGCAACCCAGAGCTGAAATTACATCATGATTGGACCAACATTCGCCCGGTGCTTCAACGGCCTTAGCGCCAAGCATGGCATATTGATGCCCGCCACCTTGATACAGGTCGTCATGTTCAAGAAACATAGTTGCTGGCAAAACAATATCGGCACAGGCTGCCGTTTCAGTCATAAATTGCTCATGGACAACCAGAAATAGATCGTCACGTCGAAGTCCAGCTAGCACCCGATTGCTATCTGGCGCAACGACTGCAGGATTGGTGTTCTGAATCAGCATAGCGTGTACGGGCCCGCCACCCTTTAGCGCGGCGGTATCTCCGGTGAGTATTTCGCCAATTCGTGACTGGTCTAGCATGCGTGGCGGGGATGGCATATCTAGCCCCTCTATAAGCGTTTTATTCCATCCATAAATATTCGTATTATTATGAAATGCGCCGCCACCTTTATGTTGCCATGCGCCAGTCACCGAGGCGATACACAAGGCTGCATGCATATTGACCGCGCCATTGCGTTGCCGTGCAAAACCATAACCAAGTCGAAAATAGGTGCGGGGCGTTGACCCTACCAGCTTTGCAAATGCTTCGATTTCGGACACATCAAGACCAGTGATTTCACTACCCCATTCCGGCGTTTTAGGTTGCAGATGTTTAGCGAATTCTTCTGGTTGATCAGCATATTTGGCAAGATACTCAAGATCAGCAAGACCATCCCGAAACAATATATGCATAACAGCGCAGGCCAGAGCCGCATCGGTTCCGGGTCGAATGATCAACGCCATATCAGCTTGTCGTGACGTTGCGTTATGGTAAACATCAATGTGGACAATTTTTGCGCCACGCGTTTTACGGGCTTTTACCGCATGTCGCATTACATTAACCTGTGTACTAACTGGATTGGTACCCCACAAAACAACACAATCAGATACGGCCATTTCCCGCGGATCAACACCTGCAATAAGACCTGTTCCAGCTTTGAAACCTGTCCATGACGGTGTCACGCAGATTGTACCATGCATCCCCGAATAGCCCTTGGCGCGGCTAAGACGATTGATCCCATCACGCATCAACAAACCCATGGTACCAGCAAAATAATATAGCCAAATAGACTTCGCACCATGTGTCGCCTCAATCGAAGAAAAACGGGACACTATCTCGGCAAGCGCTACATCCCAGCTAATTTTTTCAAATTGGTTTTCACCCTTCGGTCCTATGCGCCGCAAAGGCGTGGTTAATCTTTCAGGGTGATAGAGTCTTTCGTTATATCTAGAAACCTTAGCGCAGATTACCCCATCTGTATATGTGTGGCTGCGGGCACCTCTAACTCTAACAACCTCTTTAGTGTTGTTAAGCTGTACTTCAAGCCCACATGCTGAAGGGCAGTCATGCGGGCATACTGTTTTAATAATATTATTCGGTTCTATCGATGTTTTTGCATAGCGGGCTTTGGTCACATTTTTAATGCCACAATATCTTGCCCACTCTGGCGCTTTGCAAGGCCAGTTAAGGCGTCATGAATAGAATCTAAGTAACTGACAAACTCAGTTTCTCTTGCCTTGAGTATTGTGATCTTCTGATGAATCGAAGCATGCATTTTACGATTATGGTAAATTGTTGCATCTGAAAAAGTAAAGGATTCAATCAATTCACTTACATCTAGGATTGAATTATCCATTCTGGCACAACAATGTCTAAAATCTGGATCAATAGCTTCCTGCAAATCCTGTCTGTGGATATTGGCTCCAGCACTTTTAATATGCTCAACAAGCGTCGTCATTCTATCAAGTATGGGAAATCCTTCATCCCAAACAATATTGTAATCAGACCCTTGCCCTATAATCAGCTTTTGATTTTCCAATTATCAATCCAATCTTAACGTGATTAAAATAACAACAAAATAGCAGATAGGTCCCCATTAGTAAAGAAATTCCCATATTTTTTGGAAATTTAATATAGAAAATAAAATTTAGATTAATGTTTCAGATCAGTAACTTAAAGTAGGGTTGGGGAACCTGTCTTT
>Ga0307998_1000365_pt1 | contig 26216 bp, 26 predicted proteins | sample Davwhametageno37_FD_203147 | JGI IMG/M metagenome (GOLD analysis project Ga0307998, IMG submission 203147) | Marine microbial communities from Davis Island wharf, Antarctic Ocean - #37 | ecosystem: Environmental > Aquatic > Marine > Unclassified | place: Antarctic Ocean: Davis Island wharf... | reverse complement strand
AGTAGTGGCTCATCAATACTATTTTCATTAGTAAATTGATTGATATCTGGTAATTCAGTTATTGATAGCAATCCAAAATCATCTAAAAAGTATTTGGTTGTTGCATATAACGAAGGCCTTCCTGGAACTTCTTTTTGTCCAATAATCTCAATCCACTCTCTCTCTATGAGCTGCCTTAATGAATTAGGGTTTAATGAAACCCCCCTAATTTTCTCGATATCCCCTCGAGTAACTGGCTGACGATAAGCAATAATTGCTAAAACTTCCATTACCATTCTTGAGTACTTCATTACTCGATCAGGATTCAGCCTCATTAAAGCTTCAGAAAATGATGGTAGCGCTTCGAATCGGTAACCTGATGATGTTTGGATTAAATTCATTGTTTTGTCCTCCCAGTCAGACTTGACTTCATCAAGCAGCATTCGAATTGTAGATCTTTCAATTTTCTCTATAAATAATTTCTGAAAATCATCGACAGAGAGAGGTCTATGACTGGTTAATAATGCAATCTCTAATAATTCTTTTATTTTCGTCGTTGATTCAATCACGAATTTTCTCTTTGCAAATATATAGGGGAGCATGGCTCTTGTTGATTTATTTTGATGAGTCTCTCCTTCGTCAATTCTAGAATAGCCAAAAAACATACCACAAGCTTGGGAATTGGATCTTTTTCTGCGTTAAAAAAACTGGAGAATTCAACCAGATCTTTCTCTACTAAAGCTTTTAAAACTATTGTCATATGCTCCCTAACAGATAATTCTGAGCGGGATATTTTATGATTATCAAACTGTTTTGCTCTTTTAATTACATTTTTCCAGGCATTAAATAGTTCATCAACAGAAACATCAGGGTATTTTATTTCTGTCACTTTCTCAAAATAAGCATTGGCCACCATTCTATCTTTTCCAAGTTGTGGGATCTGATCTAACTCTTGTGCAGCAGACTTCATTAATTCATATTCAACTAACTTTCTTACAAGCTCTGCTCTTGGATCTAACTCTTCCCCCTCATCTGACTCGGGAGCTGGTAATAGCATTCTTGATTTTATTTCAATTAACATTGCTGACATTAGTAAATAGTCTGCTGCTAATTCGAGCTTCACACCCTTCATCTTTTCTACGTAAACCATATATTGTGAAGTTAGATTAGCCATCGGGATATCAAGAATATCGATATTGTTTTTTCGGATAAGATATAACAATAAATCCAAGGGGCCCTCAAACGAATCTAGATAAACCTCCAATGCGTCGGGTGGAATATACAAGTCTTGTGGAAGAAAATTAACGTGCTCCCCATATACTTTTGGTAATAACTGATCTGTATCTGGCTTATCGTTCATTAAAAATTAACCCCCATTACCTCTCTCACATCCCTCATTGTATCTCGTGCTATTTTTCTTGCCTTCTCGCATCCATGCGACGCAACACTTCTAATTAAATCTGGACTGTTTTTATAGTGCTGTAATTTATCTTTGTAGAGCTTAGATTCTCTATCAAATGAAATAGTATTAAAATCCTTATTTATCAATTTAAATTCTGGTTCAATAAGTATCATTTTACCTCCGCCCTCTAAATAACCAAGTAGCCTCTCTTTATCACCGAGACTTAAACCCTGTTGGTCTTCAATAAGTGATTGAGCAGATTCAAGAACTTGTTCATCATTTTTTGACAAATATGAGGCTCGTAATTCTTCATATAAATGACTCTTCTTTGTTCCGAGTTTCTTTATAGCTAGTTTAGCTTTATCTTGATAGCCAATATCTTTACCATATAAATTATTAAATTCTTTGACAATATTTGAAGTTAATTTAACAAATGGTATTTGATTCTTAGCTCCTGATATTTGAGTGGCCCTATAAAGTAAGACATCTGTGCTTTGCATTAAATCTTGGCCTAAATCACCTAAAGTTAAATTTTTTCTTTCTCCATCCTCTAAATTATTAATTTTACTAAACCAATTTATTGGGGTGATCATTGATAATAATGTAAAAATTTCTGTATGTTCTGGAATTTTAGATTGAATAAATATTGTTGCTTGAGCAGGATCTAGGCCGCATGCTAACCAATCAATAATCATTTTTTCAGTGGTTTTTTCAATTAATTCTGGCTCAGCATTTTTGGTAGCCAAAGAATGTAAGTCAGCAACAAAAAATAAACATTCACTTTCATGTTGCATACTTATCCAATTAGAAAGTAATAAATCATACTCACTATTAAATAAATTTAAAGTTGGTTTGATGCCAGAAACTATTCTTTCAATTGTCATTTTTAAAGGCCGTCCTTTTTTAACCAAATATAGCAAAAATAATACGCATAAAGAAATATTTTACTGGGTATATTATATTACTCAGAACACCAGAAAAAAGTAAAAATATTATTATAAATAATCCATATCTTTCCAAATTTTCTAAATGACTTGACCACGGATAAGGTAATAAACCGACCGCTACTCGTCCGCCATCCAGTGGTGGAATCGGAAGTAAATTCAATACCATCAAAATAAGATTAATATTAAGTCCTATCTTAGACATCTCTGACAAAAACAACACAGAGCTATCTGGAAAATATTGTACCCTTGCGAATAAAAATGCCCAAAAAATAGCCATCAGAAAATTAGAAAAAGGTCCGGCTAACGCAACCCAAACCATATCTTTTTTTGGGTTTCGTAAATTAGAAAAATTTACTGGAACAGGCTTTGCCCAGCCAAATAAAATACCACCTACAACCAATGTTGCTGCTGGCAATATAATTGTCCCAACTGGATCGATATGTTTCAGGGGATTTAAAGTGATTCGTCCTAGATATTGAGCTGTCAGATCTCCAAAATACCTTGCAGCATAACCATGAGCAGCTTCATGCACGGTAATTGCAAAGATGATTGGAATTGCACCTACAGCGATTTTTTGAATAAGTGTTAATTCTTCCATATACTACTTTTCTACAAACTTTTTATTCATTTATTTAAACTCTTTTATACCTATTGCTCTTCTAATTTCTTCAATTACAGGTGTTGATATATTCAATGCTTTTTGAGCTCCTTCCCTGAGCGTTTTTTCAATATAGCTTTTATCTTGAGTAATTTTCTCATATTCACTTCTAAAAGGTTTAATTTTTTCATCAAGTAAATTAAATAATTCTTCTTTAGCAGCACCCCAAGCTATTCCATTTTCATATTTTTTATTCAAATTAATAATCTCATCTTCATTTCCAAATGCTTGAAAAATTTTAAACACTGAACAGTCAGTCGAATCTTTTGGAACTCCAGGCTCAAGTGAGTTAGTTTTAATTTTCATTATTGCTTTTCTTAGTTTTTCTGATGTATCAAAAATAGGAATAGTATTATTATAACTTTTACTCATTTTTCTGCCATCACTACCTGGTATTATTCCTTTTTTTTCATCTATCATTGCTTCTGGAATTGACAGGATGTCTCCGTAATAATGATTAAATCTATGAGCTATATCTCTTGTCATTTCTATATGTTGTTTTTGATCTTGCCCTACTGGAACTATATCAGCCTTGAACATTAAAATATCAGCTGCCATTAAAATAGGATAGTTATAAAGCCCCATAGTAATTCCTTTGTCAGGATCAACTGTATTCTCATTTTCTGCAACAGCTGCTTTGTATGCGTGTGCTCTATTCATCAAACCCTTAGCAGCTAGGCAATTAAGGATCCATGTTAGCTCAAAAATATGAGGAACATCTGATTGCCTATAGAAAGTAACTTGTTCAGGATTTAATCCACAAGCTAGCCAACAGGCAGCAATTTCAAAGCTAGATGAATGCGTTAATTCTGGGTTTATATTTTTTATTAATGAATGATAATCTGCAAGAAATAAAAAGCTTGAAACACTTTTTTCTTTACTAGCTTCGATTGCCGGAAGAACAGCTCCTGACAGATTTCCTAAATGTGGTATTCCACTTGTGGTAATACCAGTAAGAACTCTTTTTTGATTGTTCTGATTTTTTTCGCTCATTCTAATTATCTCAATATTTTATTTAAATAAAATTATACTTTATGTCCTTATAAATAATGGCGGAGAGCAAGAGAAAAATATATTATTCATCCTTATCTACTTTGACGGCCTGTAAAATGTCATTAAAAATTTATGATGTCTGGCCATTTATTCCAAATAGGTTTACAGAGCTCTGGAATGACTTGCACAGACCCCATGGCTCTATGAGAAATACCTGGACCATGAAAATCTGATCCGCAGGATCCCAACAAATCATAATCATTAGCTAACTTACAAAAGTAATTAGCTTGAGAAGGGTCTTGGCTACCAGAAACAACTTCAACACCCGAACCCCCAAGACTCTTAAATTCAGAGAAAAGTTTTGGGTATAACTTATTACCCATGTCGTATCGTCCTGGATGAGCAATTACAGCATCACCTCCTGCATCACTAATCCAAGATACAGCCTCTTCTAAAGTTACCCATTGATGATCAAAAAAACCAGGCTTTCCTGGAGTTAAATATTTTTTAAAAACAGATTTAATATCTTTTGCGTAACCCTTTTCAACAATGTAGTGAGCAAAATGAATTCTGCCGATAGTACTATTTTTTGCGTAACTTCTTGCGCCCTCGTATGCGTTCATAATGCCAGCCATACCAAGGCTGTGGGCCATTTTTTTTGCTCTTATATCACGACCTTTTCGGATTGATTCCAGGCCATTTATGAGTTTTGAATTCTTCTCATCAAAATTCAAACCAACAATATGAAGAGTTCTTTTATTCCATGTTACTGATATCTCCACCCCATTAATAAATTCAATCCCAGCACTATTTGCTGCAATGCGAGCTTCCTTTAACCCAGCAATGTCGTCATGGTCTGTTAGCGCCATCACATTAACATTACATTTTTTTGCATAATTAACTAGCTCAGTTGGCGTTAAAAGCCCATCGGATATAGTAGAATGGCAGTGAAGGTCAATTATTGGATTCATCATAGTTTGTACTTAGATTATATTGGTTATTCGCTTTCGACGATACATTAAATTTATATAAAGGGTTTCATGAAATTTTTATACGACTTACTTCCAGTAATACTATTCTTCATAAGCTATAAATTTTATGGAATTTATACTGCTACAGCAGTTGCAATTGGTGCCACCCTACTTCAAATAATTATTGTTTTAATGATGAAAAAAAAGGTCGATAAAATGCTTTTATTCAACGGTCTAATAATTACCTTTTTAGGGGGGCTTACAATCTTACTAAAAGATAAAACTTTTATTATGTGGAAACCATCTGTAATTTATTGGATATTATCTGCTGCACTAATAATTTCAAATAAGATCTTTAGTAAGAACCTTATAAAACAAGCATTAGGTAACCAGATCACACTTCAAGAAAAATACTGGGCCGGCCTAAATATGGCGACCTCTGCATTCTTTACTTTATTGGGATTTATTAATCTCTATGTTGCATTTAACTATGATGAAAATACATGGGTTAATTTCAAGCTTTTTGGAATTACTGGGCTTTTATTTGTTTATATGATTTTTGTTACCATTTTTGTTTCAAAGATATCAAAGGAATAATTTTATGTGGTATTGCATCTTCGCAACTGATTGTAATGATAGTTTAAGTTTAAGACAAAAACATAGAACTAAGCACCTTCAGCGGATAGAGGAACTTCAGAGTCAAGGACGACTGCTGTTAGCAGGTCCGTTTCCTAAAATTGATTCGATGGAACCAGGACCTAATGGATTCACGGGTAGCTTAATTGTAGCGGAATTTAACTGTCTAATTGATGCAAAAGAATGGGCTGACCAAGACCCATTTATGATTAATGGTGTTTATGAGAGCATTAATGTTAAACCCTTTAAGAAAACACTACCGTAATCATGACAGCAAATATAATTAGAGACAGATTAGCATTTCTTAACCCTACGAAATTAGATATTGTCGATGAAAGTTATCTGCATAAGGGACATGCAGGAAATACAGGTGGAGGTCATTTTAGGTTAACAATTACCAGCGAAATGTTTCAAAATAAATCTACAATGGAAAGGCATCGTATTATTTATTCAGCACTCCAGGACCTAATACCGAAAGACATTCACGCATTGAGTATTAAGGCTATTGCTCAAGGTGAAATTTAGACTAAATTAATTTTAGCTACAGCATCAAGAATAATTTTAGCATCGCCATCTACTATTCCAGTTGGAACTAATGAAGGCCATAAATAAGATAAATTTTCTATTATTTCCAAAACTTTATTTTTTTTAATTTCTTCTTCTTTACTTTGGGTAACTGTTTTTTTAAGAATTTTTTTGGCAACAATAGTAAAACCTAAAGCATCCTGGTATTCAAATTTATTTTCTATTTTACCATTTACTATACCGACAGCATACTCATCTGCCGCAATTTCAAGTAATGATCTAACTAAAATTATTCTTTCAGTTAGTAATTTACTTGAATCATTAATATAATTCTCATTTATAGCTATTGCATCAGAAAGATTTTTGTATTTAGATGAAATAAATTTAAAATCTTCCTCTCCCTCGACGGCAGAAGCTAGATTTTCTAACTCAACCGTAAAGCCCTCAGAATTTTTTGCTTTAAATGTTGGGATAATATCCGAGTATAATTCACTCTTTGGGTGCTTCATATGCCTTTTTGCATTATCAATGTACCCATTTTTATACAACTCAATTCCTACATGTAGATGACCTCTCATTAGAGCAATTTGTGTTAAATACTCATTATCACTTTCATATACTTTTGCTATTTTTTGCCCCTTCTCATGATGGGCAATTTTATTATTATTTTCATTTGAACATCCGTATAGGAAAAAAATATTAAAAGCTATACCGATTAGTAATATTTTTTTCATGATGCTTTCTGCAACTTAAATTTATTAACAAGAATTTTTTTAGGGAAATAAAATCTTCTCCACATACTTACTCCAAAAAATAACGATAAAATCCATAGAATTAATTCAGGCCAATTTGGATTGCTATTGTATCCAAGAAAGCCTTTAAGAAATACTCCCACCCTTCCCTTATCATGAAGTATATGTGTATATTTATTTCTACCATTTATGTTAAAGGAATAAAAAATTTCATTAGCAGAGTCAGAAATTTCTTTTGTTGGCTCGAGAATATTCCAGGGTCGAATAATTTCAATTTTTGATTCTATACTTACGTACTTTAAATGATTTCCTTTAACAAGAAACTCTTCCATTTCATGAGTTCCATAAGCAACCATTCCAGATGCAAATATTACCAACATAAAAGTTGTTCCTTGAAAAAATAACCTTAGATTTATTTTTCTACCTTGAATTACAATTCCATATCCAATCAGAATTGCTATTATCATCCCCCCAAAAAATCCTAGGTATGAAAAGGTCCCTGTCATAGAAAAACTACCCATTAAAAATAGAGCAGTCTCAAAGCCTTCTCGCAAAATAGCAAAAAATACAACAAGGAAAATACCTAAACCAGCTGATGCAGCTGCCTGTTTAGTTTTTGTTTCCATACCTGATTTATTACTTACATACTTAGAAAGCCAAAAAATCACATACCACAACAAAATTGCGGTGATATACATACTTACAGCCTCAAATAATGCATGAAGAGAAGCATTTCCTATTGACTCCTTTATGCTATTAAGAGAAATTGCCACCACTATACTTGCAGCGATAGCAGATAAAACTCCTAGCCATAATTGTCCAATCTCTTTTTTTAGGTTATTTTTTTCTAGGAGAGTATAGATAACTCCAACAATTAAGCATGCCTCTAAGCATTCTCTGAAAGTGATAATGAATTCATTCACAATAAAGTTATTCTCTTAATCAAATTTAAGATAGGATTTTAAATGAGAATGATTCTTATTACAATCAAATAATAGTAAATTTAATTATCCCTATATTATTCTTAAATTAACTTTTAATTAATAATTATTGAGGTACTTTGTTCAATAAATAAAAACATCTATAATTTTTATATGAAACACTGATAAAATCTAAATTATATTAAAGTATTCAACTTACCTCATAAATAATAAATGCAAAATAACAACTTCACATGGATGTATGGCTCGCAAGTTTTTTCAGAATTTCGAAAAATAGCCCTCATAAAAAAATTAAAATTAGTCAATCCATCTATTAACGATATTGAATCGACTTATCTTCATTTAATTGAAAGTTGTAACCCATTAAATATTGAAGAAAATAAGCGCCTAGAGAAAATTTTAAGTTATAACTCATCATCAGCTGTGTTAGACCTTACGAACATAATTTATATAGGCCCAAGAATAGGCACAATATCTCCATGGAGCTCTAGAGCTTCAGATATAGCTAAACATGCAGGCATTAATATTGATCGCATTGAACGTTGCGCTGCTATCTCAATCTCTTCTTCTAATAAATTAAAGAAGGACGATTGGAAGAAGATTGGAGAATGTATTTACGATCGAATGACCGAATCTATTTTTTTTGATAAAAATGATATTCTTAATTTATTCCAACATCAGCTGCCACAGGCGCTTATATCGATAAATTTCTTAGCCGAAGGGTTGTCTTCACTAGAAAAATTTAACGAATCTCAGGGGCTTGCCTTATCTTCTGACGAACTTTCCTATCTCGCAGATTACTATAAGTCAGAGAAAAAAGACCCTACTGATGCAGAGCTAATGATGTTTGCTCAAGCAAATTCAGAGCATTGTCGACATAAAATTTTTAATGCTGATTGGATTATTGAAAATAAAGCTCAACAAAAATCACTTTTTGGAATGATACGGAACACCCATGAAAAATCACCACAAAAAACAGTTATTGCATATTCAGATAATTCCTCAATTATTGAAGGCTCATCCATTAATCGCTTTTATCCAAATTCAAATGGTATATATGGTGCTCACCAAGAGCTTACCCACTATATAATTAAGGTTGAAACTCATAACCATCCGACTGCAATAGCTCCATTTGCTGGGGCTGCAACTGGAGCTGGCGGTGAAATAAGAGACGAAGGGGCAACTGGTCGGGGCTCAAAACCAAAAGCTGGTCTTTGTGGTTTTTCGGTATCGAACCTTCAGATACCTAACTTTATTCAGCCTTGGGAAAGTAAACCTATCGGAAAGCCAGATCGTATTGCGTCTCCACTTCAAATTATGATTGACGGCCCTCTTGGGGCAGCATCTTATAATAATGAATTTGGGCGGCCTAATATTTTAGGGTATTTTAGAACGCTAGAAATTACACTTGATAATAATGAGACTAAGGGGTATCACAAGCCTATTATGCTTGCCGGTGGAATTGGAAATATTAATGGATCTCATACTCATAAAAAGGATCTGGCTGAAAATAATTTACTAATACAGTTAGGTGGGCCAGCTATGCTGATTGGTTTAGGTGGAAGTTCAGCCTCTAGTATGGGTACAGGTAGTAACAATGAAAATCTAGATTTTTCTTCTGTGCAAAGAGGTAACCCAGAGATTCAAAGACGCGCTCAAGAAGTAATCGATCGATGCTGGCAAATGGGAGATGACAATCCAATTTTAAGTATTCATGATGTTGGTGCAGGTGGTTTATCAAACGCATTCCCTGAGATAATTGATGACGGAGGTGTTGGGGCAATTTTTGATATACGGGCTATTAATAATGAAGAGCCTGGTATGACACCTAAGGAGATATGGTGTAATGAGTCACAAGAAAGATATGTTTTATCAATAAATGAAAAAGATTTACCCCTTTTTACCTCAATATGTGAAAGAGAGCGTAGCCCCTTTGCAGTTGTTGGTAAGGCAACGAAAATAAAAAAATTGGTAGTTAACGACACATATCTAAATGAAGATGTTATTGATATGAACCTTAATGTTTTACTTGGAAAGCCACCAAAACTAACCAAGAGAATTACAGCTAAAAGAATTAAACAAAATAAAAATATATTAATTGATAAATCTCTAAAAAATAATATTGAATCGGTTCTAAGATATCCGGCCGTTGCTTCTAAGAATTTTTTAATCACTATAGGTGACCGCTCGGTAACAGGTTTAATCGCAAGAGATCAGATGGTTGGCCCATGGCAAGTCCCAGTAAGTAATGTGGCGGTTACAAAGTCAGATTTTGAAGGTGTATCTGGTGAATCTTTTTCAATTGGAGAAAAAGCTCCCCTAGCCTTAATTAATTCAGCTGCCTCTGCAAGAATGGCCGTTGGTGAATCACTGATGAATATTGTAGCAAGTGCTATTAGTAGTATGAGCTCAATAAAATTATCAGCTAATTGGATGGCAGCTACCGGCAGCGACGAAAATGACTTCGCTTTATTTGAGGCCGTTAAAGCAATAGGAATGGATTTATGCCCTGACCTGAATATCAGTATTCCTGTAGGAAAAGACTCAATGTCGATGCAAACACAATGGAATGATGGGGCTGAAAAGAATGTCAGCTCGCCATTATCTGTTGTTATATCTGCATTTAGTGAATGTTATGACGTTACTAAAACATTAACACCTCAAATAACTCCATCTCCTAATACATCATTAATTCTTATTGATTTAGGAAATGGAAAGAACCGAATGGGTGGCTCGACCCTAAATCTGACAAATAAATCAGTCGGGAACGATTCACCCGATTTAGATCGCCCAGAGCAACTTAAGATTTTCTTTAACACTATCCAAGATCTTAATAGAAGTAATAAACTTTTGGCTTACCATGATCGTTCTGATGGAGGTTTAATAACATGTCTCCTTGAAATGTCTTTTGCTGGACATAGTGGTATGGATATCAATATAGATATAGATGACGATATTTCTAATTTTTTATTCAATGAAGAATTAGGTGCAGTTATTCAGGTGCACGATGAGGAAGTAGATTTTATTCTTCAATCCCTCCAAAAATCTATAGGGCCTGTAATATCAATAATAGGCAAACCACGTACCGATCAAAATATTAATTTAAATAATAATAAAAATACTATATTCTCCGGAGTTCGCTCATATCTTCAACAAATATGGTCAGAAACAAGCTACAAAATTCAATCTCTTAGAGATAATCCAAAAACTGCTACTGAAGAATATGAAAATATTCTTAATGATTTAGATCCTGGAATTACTCCGAAAGTTACTTTTGATATTCCTACAATAAATTTTAATAAATTAAAGCCTAAGATTGCAATACTTAGAGAGCAAGGGATTAATGGGCATAATGAAATGGCTGCAGCATTTCATTATGCTGGCTTTGAAACTCATGATGTCCATATGTCAGATATCATTTCTGGTAGATTGAGCCTTAATGATTTTAAAGCGATGGTTGCATGTGGCGGATTCTCTTTTGGCGATGTGCTGGGGGCTGGTCAAGGATGGGCGGAATCAATCCTCTTAAACTCTCAAGCAAGGGATGAATTTGAGGCATTTTTTGGGCGTCAAGACACCCTCTCTCTAGGCGTGTGTAATGGATGTCAAATGATGAGCCATATCAAAGAAATTATTCCAGGTGCCGAACTATGGCCGCAATTTATTAAAAATGAATCGGAACAATTTGAAGCAAGATTTGTTTCAGTTGAATTAAAAAAAAATAATTCGCCATTTTTTACTGAGATGGAAGGAAGCATACTACCAATAGTGGTTGCGCATGGTGAGGGGCGTGTTGAATTTACTAACAATAATGACATTGAGTCTGCTCAAGCAAAAGATTTAGTTACTATGAGCTATGTTAATAATCAAAACCAGGGAACTTTACGCTACCCTTTTAATCCAAACGGCTCGGCTTTAGGTATTACAGGGTTAACCTCTCTAAATGGGCGTGCATCGATAATGATGCCTCACCCAGAAAGAGTTTTTAAATCGGATCAAAATTCATGGTATCCAAAAAGTTGGAATGAATACGGTCCTTGGTATAGAATGTTTGCAAATGCAAATAAATTTTTTACTTAACAAAGGATTACTTATGAAATATATTATCAAAGGTTTTATTGGGCTACTGTTAGCAATCTCTCTTAATGTATCTGCATTAACCGATCCTCAGGAATTAGAATTTATTGGAGCAGTTAATAGTGGTGACATGAAAACAGTTAAAATGTATGTTGAAACAATGAATGTTGATCTTGAGGATAGTTATTTTGCGTGGACACCATTCCTAATGGCTGCCGCAAAAAAACAATTAGGCGTAGTTAAGTACCTTAAAGAAAAAGGTGTGAACATCAATTACACGCATCCAGTAACACGCTTTAATGCTCTTCATCATGCAGCCTTCAATAAAGACAAGGCTATGGTCAAATATTTAATTGAAGTAGGAATTGAGCAAAACAATCTAAAAGGAAATGTTACATTAATCCGTGCGCTCGACCAAGATGGTAAAGCAGATATGGCTAAATATCTGATCTCCTTAGGTGTAAAAGATGATGGATGCAAAGAAAAAAAATGTTTTTAAATTGATTTGTATTTAAAAAAAGCTGATTTAATTATTGGCTTTTTTTTCGTTCAAATTTAACAATGGACCTGGTTATGAAGATGAAAATTATTACGTCAATATTCTTTTTAATTATTCTGGATGCATCCACCGTAAACTCCGAAGAGAATTATAGTAATTATAAAAAATATAGTTTAACTAAAACAAAATTCAAGCTTGATAAAATTGCCAACGAGCTTGATCATCCATGGGCATTAACATTCATCGATGAAAAAAACTTGATTGTAACGGAAAAAAATGGGGGTCTTTTTAAGGTTAATGTAGTCACTGGGTCCAAACAATCTATAAAGCATGCTATTGAACATACCGGTTATGATGGCGAAAGTGTAGCTTACTCACAAGGAGGTCTTTTAGATGCGTACTTTAATAATCAGGATGATTATATTTACTTCACCTACAGTCACGATTTCAAAGAGTTACATATTGATAAAAAACCAAGGAAAAGCTGGAGTACTGCCATTGCAAGAGGGAAGTTAAAAAATGATCAAATAATAGAGCTTGAAGTTTTATTAATAGCTGAACCGAAACTTCCAACCAATAAACATTTTGGCTCAAGAATTTCTATTAAAGATGGGATGCTTTATGCAAGTTTTGGAGAGCGTGATCAAGGGATGATTTCACAAGATCCTACCAAACATCCAGGAAGTATAATTCGCATTAAAACTAACGGGGAGATACCTAAAGACAACCCCAAGTTTAAAGGTAAAAATAGATGGTTACCTGAAATCTATACCATTGGTGTTAGAAATCCTCAGGGAATGACAATTTCACCTCACGACGGGGAAGTTTATTTCTCAAATCATGGGCCTAGAGGGGGCGATCATATAGGTAAGGTTAAATCTGGGGCAAATTATGGCTGGAAAGATATCGCATGGGGTGGAACTGAATATTCTGGATTTAGTATTGGGGATGTTCCATTTAAGAGAAAATATGATAAGCCCGTTAAGACCTGGGTTCCTTCAATGGCAATTAGCAGTATTCAGTTCTACCAGGGTGATGAATTTCCAGAATGGCAAGGAGATTTAATCGTATCCTCTCTAAATGGCAAAAGTCTTATTAGATTAGATTATGAAAATAATGCTATCGTAGATGAGGAGATTATCTTTAGGAATAAGATCGGGCGTATTCGTGATTTTGAGATTGATACCAAAGGTAATATTTACCTTGTTAGCGATAGCCCGAAATCTTTTCTATGGAAGCTAAGCAAATAAATAAATAAATAAGGAAAAATTAAAATGAGAAAAATTATTATCGGGATATTACTAACTATAATTTCCAATGTATGTTATTCAAACGAAATAATTTCTGGCTTCAAGATGCCTGAATCAGTTGCAGAAGGACCTGATGGATCAATTTATCTATCAGAAATTGGTGAGCGAGATAAAGATAAAGATGGAAAAATAACTAAGATTGATAAAAATGGCAAAGTATCCACTGTTGCGGAGGGGCTATACGACCCTAAAGGGATAGTTTTTTATAATGACAAGCTTTACATTACTGACCGTGATGCAGTAATTGAAGTCAATTTAGATGGCTCTTGGGGGGTTTATGCAGGGACTATGAGCTTCCCAAAGACGCCTGTATTTTTAAATGATATTGATGTGTCAGAAAATGGTGATTTATATGTTACTGATACAGGGGACTTTGATTCAGGTGGGTTTATATTTCTAATTGAAAAATCGGGAAAAGTTAGCGTTATGTTCGAGGGAAATTCTAAAATAAAAGCACCAAATGGTATTCTCCCGATAGCTGATTCAAAATTATTGATAGTTGATTGGGGTGGAGATTTACTAGAAGCTAATCTTAAAAATAATAAGATTAAAAAAATTGCAGATGGCTTTGATGGTGGAGATGGTTTAGCCTATAACAATGGTGTGATCTACATAAGTAGCTGGAAAAAAGGGATCGTGTACAGTCATAAAAATGGGGTAACGAAGATTATTGATGATAATTATGAGGCTGCCGCAGATATTGCTTTGAGTCGCGATAAAAAAACTTTAATCGTTCCAGACATGAAAGGTGGTACGATTACTCTAATTCCAATTAAATAAAAAATTCTCAAATTGTATATTTTATGAGATTAGAAATATTAAAATAACTAGTGTTAATATTTTGGAATGTATTATTCGTAACTATTTTTTTTACAAGATAGCCTACACTTAGTAGGCTTTTTTTGCATCATCACCAAGAGCATTCTGATATCATTAGATCCTTAATTAACTTTATAAAAATTTTTGATGAACCTTCACGAATATCAGGCAAAAAAAATACTTGCCTCCTCTAAAATAAAGGTCCCTGCTGGTAGAGTAGTAACTTCGTCACAAGAGGCTAATTCTTTTGTAAAGGCTAATAAAGGCAGTAATTTTGCAATAAAGGCTCAAATACATGCAGGCGGAAGGGGCTTGTCCGGAGGAGTAAAAATAATTTCTTCTGCTGAGGAAGCAAGTGCTTTTGCAGATAAATTCTTAGGTACGAATCTGGTTACTTACCAAAATGAACCTCATGGGCAAACGGTTAACAGTATTTTAATAGAAGAAACTGTATCAATTAACCAAGAGCTATACTTCTCTATCCTTATTGATAGGGAAACTGAGGCAGTGACAATAATATGTTCATCTGCCGGCGGAATGGAGATTGAAGAAATTTCAAAAAATAAGCCTGAGTTAATTTTTACCGAAGCCTGTGAAATTAACAAGCCTCTTAGCCTAAAAAAAATAAAAAGGATTACAAGCTCTCTAAATCTTAACGACGAAGTTGCTCCACAGTTTAATGATTTATTATTTTTGTCATACAAGTTATTTGCTGATAACGATCTTTCACTTTTAGAAATAAATCCCCTCGTAGTTACTAACGATAATGAATTGATTGCCCTCGACTGTAAAATGTCAGTTGATGATAATGCACTTTTCAAACACACAGAAATTAAAGAGCTACATGACTGGACTCAATCCGACTCTAAAGAAAAAGAAGCTCATTATGCAGGATTAAATTACATCGCTCTTGATGGAAGTATTGGTTGCATGGTTAATGGTGCTGGGCTTGCGATGGCAACTATGGACCTTATTAAATTGTCTGGTGGTAGTCCGGCTAATTTTTTAGATGTTGGAGGTGGGGCCACTTCCGAAACTGTTAGCAAGGCTCTAAAAATACTAATCTCAGATAATAATGTGAGGGTTGTATTAGTTAATATTTTTGGAGGCATCATGCGGTGCGATATTATTGCAGACGGAATCATTAACGCAGTCAAAGAAGTGGGAATAAAAATTCCAATAGTAGTAAGGCTCGAAGGAACTAATGTTGAGCTTGGAAAAGAGACTCTAAATAATAGTAAATTAAATATTATTTCAGCAGATAGTTTAACTGATGCTGCCAATAAGGCTGTTGAAATAGCCAATGGTAAATAATTAAATGTCGGTTCTAATCAATAAAAATACTAAGGTCTTATGCCAAGGATTTACAGGTAAGCAAGGCACATTTCACAGTGAGCAATCAATTAAATATGGTACACAAATTGTTGGTGGTGTGACTCCAGGGAAAGGTGGGAAAACTCATTTAGACCTTCCTGTATTCAATAATGTAAAAGAGGCTGTGTTAAATACAAAAGCAAAAGCAACAATGATCTATGTCCCCCCTCCTTATGCAGGTAATGCAATCATTGAAGCAAGTGAGGCAGGTATTGAGCTAATTGTTTGTATCACTGAAGGGATACCAGTCCAAGAAATGCTTAATGTAAAATCTATTATCGAATCAAATGGATCAAAATTAATTGGCCCTAACTGTCCTGGAATCATAACTCCCGATGAGTGTAAAATTGGTATTATGCCTGGGAGTATCCACCAACCTGGTTCAATAGGAATTATTTCAAGGTCAGGGACTCTGACATATGAGGCAGTTCAACAAACCTCAGAAATTGGCCTTGGACAATCAACATGCATAGGAATTGGTGGAGATCCAATTAAAGGACTTAACTTTATTGAATGCTTAGAAATGTTTGAAAATGATCCAAAAACTAATGCAATAATCATGGTTGGTGAAATCGGAGGTACGGATGAAGAGCTGGCAGCAGAATATATTTCAAAAGGTATCTCAAAGCCAGTAGTTGCATATATTGCTGGCAGAACAGCCCCAAAAGGTAAGCGTATGGGACACGCAGGTGCAATTATATCTGGTGGAACGGGTAACGCTGAGGATAAAATTAAATCTCTTGAGAAAGCTGGAGTATGGATATCAGAATCACCTGCTGATATGGGAATTACAATCCTAAAAGCCCTAAAAAATCATGAATAATAATATTAAAAAATTTATTTATTTGATATTGCTATCTATATCTTTCTCACCTACTTTAGGGGCAGAAGAAATACCTTATCTATTAACTGCCTCTTCTAAAGGCGATATTGAGACGGTAAAGGCTATTATCGAAAGCGGAGGGAGTCCAAATACAGGAGACAAGGATAATATTACGGCGCTAATGTATGCCTCAAGAAAAAATCAGGTTGAGATAGTTCAGTACCTAATTGATCAAGGGGCAATTATAAATAATACAGAAAAAGATGGGTGGACTGCTTTAATGTATGCTTCTAAAAAAAATTATACTGAAACAGTTTCGGTGCTTTTATCTAATGGTGCAAATCCAAAATTGACCGACCCAGATGGCTGGTCTGCTTACGGTCTTGCGGCAAGCTCGGGATTTCATGAGACTATAAATCTGCTAATTCAATATGGGATTGATCCCAATACAAGGAATAACTCTGGACTCACTGTTCTCATGCTTGCCTGCAAAAGTGGCAATATTCCAACAATCACTACCTTATTAAAAAATAAAGCCGACATCAATCTAAAAGATAACTATGGAAAAACAGCATTAATATATGCAGCGATCAATGGCAATGTAGAGGCAATAAAACTTTTAATTAAAAATTCTTCTAAAATTAATGATGCCGATAAAAATAACTGGACTGCTTTATCATGGGCAATACAAAAAAAACAATACGATGTTTCAAAGATTTTGATTGAAGGCGGTTCAGATATAAACCATAAAGATAGTGAAGGAACTTCATTGATCCATTATGCAATCTTTAGTGAAAGTGAAAAAATAATAAAGTTATTCATAAACTCGGGGGCAGATCTTAAAACTAAAGACCAGTATGGGCTAACGCCTCTTGTATATGCGCTTAAATCTAAAAATAAGATAATTATTAATATGCTAAAGTCTGCTGGTGGTAGATATTAAACCAAATGAAAATATCTTTAGCTCAAATTAATAGCACTGTTGGGGATATAGCCTATAACTATTCTCTTATTTCTAATGCTGCCAAGGAAGCATTAGATAAAAATGTATCACTATTAATTACTCCTGAACTAAGTCTTACTGGCTACCCTCCAGAGGACCTACTACTAAATAGTAATTTTTTGGGAGAGGTTAATAAAAAATTATTACTACTCGCAAAAGAAAGACCTAAAATAATGATCGTAGTTGGACACCCTTTATTGCAAGGTAAAAAATTATTTAATGCTGCATCAGTTCTATATAAGGGGAGGATTTTCAAAACTTATAAAAAACAAGTCTTACCTAACTATGGGGTTTTTGACGAAAAGAGATATTTTATTCCGGGAGACAAAAATCTAATCTTTAATCACAAAAAATATAAAATTGGTGTACTTATTTGTGAAGACATATGGAATGAATTACCTATAAAAGATTTAATTAAAAATGATGTCGACTTTGTAGTTTGTATTAATGCATCTCCTTATGAAATTGATAAAAATGATTACCGAATAAAAAATATCCAAGAAAAAATTAAAGGTTCAAATACAAAATTAATATATCTAAATGCAGTTGGTGGGCAGGATGATTTATTATTCGATGGTGGATCGTTCATATTAGATCCAAACCTAGGATTAGTTCTTTCATTGCCACAATTTAAAACTACCAACAAAATAGTTGACCTCAAATTTCTAGATCATAAAGAAGTTAAAGATAATTTAAGTAATACAAATATACTTTTTGATGGGTTGGTTCTAGCCCTAAAAGATTATTTGCGAAAAAACTCAATTAAAAAAGTTTTTCTGGGGCTTTCGGGGGGTATAGATTCAGCTGTTGTATTATGCATTGCAGCCAAAGCATGCAATAAGGTCGACATACAAACAATCATGATGCCAACAAAATATACTTCAAGGATGAGCCTTTATGATGCTAAAAAGCTCGCTAATAATATTGGAGTAAAATATACGGTAAAAAATATAGACTCATTAAATAATAAAATTAATAAAATTTTTGAAGAAGACTTCTCTGGTTACAAACCAGACACCACAGAAGAAAATATCCAAGCAAGAATCAGAGGTTTACTTTTAATGGCTTATGCAAATAAATTTAAAGGTGTTGTTCTAGCAACTAGTAACAAGAGTGAAACTGCTGTTGGTTATGCTACGCTTTATGGAGATATGGTAGGTGGATTTTCCATCCTTAAAGATGTACCAAAAACATGGGTATATAGATTAGCTGGGTACATAAATAAGAGTGAAATAATTATCCCAAATAGAATTATTACTAGGGCTCCCACAGCAGAATTAAAGCTCAATCAATCTGATCAAGACAGCCTACCTGAGTATGAAGTACTTGATGGAATTATTGATTTATATTTAGAAAAAAACCAAAGCCCATCTGCGATAATAAAAAGCGGTTACCCAGCAATTCATGTCAAAAAAGTTGTAAAATTAATTCACGATAGTGAGTTTAAAAGGCGTCAATCTGCTCCAGGCCCTAAAGTAACGAATAAAGCATTTGGTAAAGAAAGACGCTATCCTATAACTAATAAATTTAGAATATCAACTAAAGGAAATTGATAATGAAAAAAATAGAAGCAATAATTAAGCCATTTAAGCTTGATGAAGTTAGAGAAGCACTTTCAGAGATTGGTGTAATGGGTATGACAGCAACTGAAGTAAAAGGATTTGGGAGGCAAAAGGGACATACAGAACTCTATCGTGGAGCAGAATACATTGTTGATTTTCTTCCGAAGGTAAAGTTAGACCTTCTAGTTTCTGATCAAATGGCAGACAAGGTCGTTGATACAATAGTAAAAATAGCTCATACCGGTAAAATTGGCGATGGGAAGATTTTTATTTTAAACGTGGAAGATGCAGTAAGAATTAGAACTGGGGAGCGAGGTGATAAAGCAATCTAGGGTTGATTTATTATAAAATTCTTTATTTTTGTTAAGTCATCTAATGTATCAACTCCTTTTATGTGATTTCCATGATATTCAAATACCCTAATTCTTATATTGTTATCTATCGCCCTTAATTGCTCCAATTTTTCAGCAATTTCATGTTTTGATTCGGGAAAATTGCAAAAATATCTTAATAATTTTGGGGTGTATCCATAGAGACCTATATGATGAAAAGAGATATTTTGGTCCCAAAAGTTACTTTCATTGGACATAAAATGAGGAATTTTTGAGCGACTAAAGTAAATTGCAAAATTATTCTTTCCAAGAATAACTTTTACATTATTTGGATTAGCATAATCTTCATAGCTTCTAAATTTTGATGCAGCTGTTGCGAAATTCAACCCTTCCTCTCTCATACCATCATATAATAATTTAATTAGCTGTGGATCAATTAAGGGCTCGTCACCCTGAACATTTATAATCAATTCATCATCTGACCATTTTTTTTGTGTTACAACCTCGAGCACCCGATCAGTGCCAGAAATATGTTTTTCACTGGTCATTAAGGCTTCGAAGTTATAGCTAGTAACAACATCAAAAATTCTTTCATCATCTGTAGCAATTACAATTTCATCAGCACCACTCAATCTAGCTTTTTTTGCAACATGAATTACCATAGGAATTCCACCAATTTCAATTAGTGGCTTACCCGGAAGACGTGTGCTCTTATAGCGAGCAGGAATAACTACTTTAAAAGTCATTTACTTATCGCCATCTATAATTCTCGCCTCGCTTTCTAAAAGAATAGGTATATTGTCTTTAATTGGATACGCTAACTTAGCGGAGTTTGAAATTAGCTCATTATTTTTTTTATCATAAATTAATTTACCTTTTGTTACTGGGCATACAAGGATATCTAATAATTTTTTATCCATTTAATTTATCCTTAATTTTTTTATCATTTTTTTAAATAGTGCTTCATCTACTTCCGTATATATTGGTAAGTACCAAAAATTTTCTTTCGCAAAGCCTTTACATTTAACTGCATCTTTTTCCGTCATTATTATGTCCATACCATCATAATCTTTAAAATCGGACTCAGTAAATAGATGATGATCATTAAAGATTACTTTTTGAAATTCTAAATTAGTTAAGCCGAAAGAATTTAATTGCTCAAAAAACTTTTCTGGATTACCAATTCCAGTTATTGCGACTATGCCTCTCTCAAGGACATCTCGATCCGATATCTTGTTACTATGAAGACAATTTGTTAGCATGCTGCTAAAATAAGACATCTTATAGGTTAGTTTTTTGTTCTCATCTAACCAATTACTTTTAACTCCATTTAATACTAAAGCATCTACCTCATTTAATCTAGCAACCACCTCTCTCAATGGTCCAGCTGGAATTAAGAAGCCATTCCCGAATTTTCTATCTCCATCAACTACAATTATTTCAAAATCTCTTTTTAACTGATAATGCTGCAATCCATCATCAGAAATTAAGATATCAATATCAGGATAAGATCTTAATAATGCCTTCCCAACCATTGCTTTCTTCTTGCCGACAAATACAGGTATGTCTATATTATGGTGTCTGTTAAAACGCTGCTTAATCATTAAAGCTTCGTCCCCTGCATCACACACCTCTGAATCTATAAAAACTTCATTGGGAGCCTTAGCATTAGAATTATATCCGCTACAAATTAGGCCGGGCCTCATACCTATTTTTATCAATTTTTCTATCAGCCAAATAACTAATGGTGTTTTACCTGTTCCTCCAATAGTTATATTCCCAATAACTACAACAGGAACATCCATCTTAAATGATTTAAAAATACCGACCTTGTAAGCCCAGCATCTAAAAAAAATAATTAGGTAATAAAAAAAACTTATCGGAAGGAAAATAAAAATCCATGAAGATTTTTTATAGTACTGTCTATTTAAAATCTCGTGAAGAGACATTATTTAATCAAGGCCTTTCTTGTACAACTTTGCGTAATATTTATTAGCTTTCATTAGGGCCTTATGGGTTCCCTCTTCTACAACTTCACCGTTACTTATAACAATAATTCTATCTGCATTTATGACAGTGCTAAGACGGTGAGCAATGATAAGAGAAGTTCTCCCCTTGGTTAATAAATCTAGAGCATTCTGAACATATTTTTCTGATTCTGAATCTAAGGCAGATGTTGCTTCATCTAAAAGCAAGATTGGAGCATTCTTTAAGATTGCTCTAGCGATTGCAATTCTTTGTTTCTGACCACCAGACAACTTAACCCCTCTGTCGCCAATAATATGATCGAATTTGTTTGGTAGTTTCTCAATAAATTCTAGAGCATTTGCTGCTGTGGCAGCTTTTATTACTTGAGCCTTACTTTTGGAACGGCTACCATATAAAATATTGTTATATATCGTGTCATTAAAAAGTATGGTGTCTTGACTAACTAATGACATTTTTTCCCTTAAATTTGATAATTTTATTTTAGCTATATTTTTATTATCGATTAATATTTCGCCAGCTTTTAAATCATAAAATTTTGGGATTAAATTAATTAATGTACTTTTACCTCCACCAGACATTCCAACTAATGCTATCTTAGCTCCAGAATTTATTTTTAAATTTATATTTTTTAATACATTTTTTTTGGTGTTAGAATAATTAAAGGATACATTTTTGAATTCAATTTTACCCAGGACCTTCCCTAATTTTTTTTCCGCAGAATCATCTTCTTTGTGCTCATCTATTATTGAAAAAATACTTATTGCAGCCGCATACCCAATCTGAATTTGCTCATTAACTGCAGTAAGCTTCTTTATTGGAGAAATTAACATTAATAGCGCCCCAATAAATGCTGCAAATTCCCCAGCACTAAAATGCCCAACTGAATAATAAACAACCAAGGCCAATGCTAAAGAAGCTAATATTTCAATTACAAGACTGTTCATACCAGATAATCTAGCTAACTTAGTATGCATTTTTCGATTACGAATATTAATTATTGAGAAACGAGACAACTCAAATTTTGCGGCCTCGAATATTTTTACAATTCTTTGTGCTGAAATTGCCTCTTCAGAGACACGTGTCATATCACCCATTGAAAGCTGGACTTCTGTACCTGCTCTTCTTAATTTTGGTGATACTACTTTTAAATAAAATGCCATGATTGGTGCCATTACAAGGAATGTTAGAGTCAATAACCAATCCAAGTAAAACATGTAACTAAGAATAGCAATCACAGTAAAGATATCTCTTACTGCATCAAGTGCAACTTTTGTAACAATAGCTGAGAGTTGCTCGGTTTCATAGGTTAGTTTTGAAACTATATTTCCGGCTGCATGCGAATCAAAATATTTGACAGGGAGTAGCATTAATTTTCTGAAAATATCGTAACGCATATCTTCGACAATTTTTCTTGAAAGCCATCTCATCGAGTAGCTTGCAATAAATCCTGACAATGCTCTAATTGTCATGAGCACCACTAATGCGAGTGGAAGAAAAACTGAGGCATCTGAAGTTTTCTGAACTAATCCATCATCAGTGATTGTCTTAATTAGGGCTAAAAATCCAGTGTTTGTTGCAGCAAGAACTAGGAGAAATGAAATGCTTAAAATTAGCACCCATTTGTATCTAAAGGTATATTTTAGTAGCCTTAAATAGATCTTTCTAAATGTATTAGAATTATTTTTTGCCGTATTTTTCGACATAGATATTTTTAGTGGCACTTAAAATATTAATTTACCTTCGTCGAGAAGGTAATTTTAGTAAGGCCCGCTCTTCTAGAGGCCTCCATAACATTAACAACTGACTGGTGGTCTGTCTTAGCGTCAGCCTTAATGATGACTGGCATTTTGTCTTGATTTCTTTTGGATATTTCCATTAACTTTTCTTGTATTGCTTCGACAGTAATATCAGATAATACGTCATCATTAATAGTATATTTTCCATCTTCTGTTATTGAAACACTGATAGGAATATTTTTATTTTCAACAGGCTGTGCTTCTGCAACTGGTAAATTTATCTTTAATTCACTAAATTTAGAAAACGTAGTGCTCACCACTAAAAAAATAATAATCACTAGCAACACATCAATTAGTGGAATAAAATTTAGTTCTGGTTGATCTTGCTGAAGTTTTTTTCTAAAGTTCATGATTATTTAATTATGAATTTCCTTGTAAAGTCTCTATTAAATCTAATGCGTGCACTTCCATTTCATTGATAAAATGATCCACTTTTGATCGGAAAAAACGATAAGCAATCATCGCAGGTACTGCAACTACAATTCCACCAGCAGTATTATATAGCGCAATAGAAATTCCTCTTGCAAATACAGCTACATCATGTCCACTACTAGTGAATGAACTAAACAACTCAACCATCCCTATAATTGTCCCAAAAAGACCCAGTAAAGGAGCTACTGTTGAGATTGTGCCTAACACTCCTAAATACTTTTCTAAGCGATAACTCACTGATTCACCGGTCTGCTCAACAGCACTCTTAACTTCATCAGAAGATTTTCCCTGATTTTTTAGAACTGTTGCATAAATTTCTCCGAGCATTGAATGCCTTTGAAGTGATTGAATTTCGTCTTTCTTGATACTCCCTTTACCAATCATTTTATGGACATCATCTATTAGCGCCCTTGGGATAATAAAACTTTCCCTTAACGACCATGCACGCTCAATCACAATAGCAAAACCAACAATTGACGTAATAATTAATGGCCATATCGGCCAACCTGCTGCTTGAATAATTTCCCACACGATGCTATTACTCCTAAATTTTAAAAAGTTTTAAAAAGTATACTACCTTGTATGAATTTTTCCTTCAGTTAACTGATAGATTTTACTCATTTTTTTTGCTAATTTATTATCATGCGTCACTAAAATTATTGTAGTTTTTATCTCTCTTGTAATCTCAAGAAACATATCGAATACTAATTCTGCATTTTTGTAATCTAGATTACCTGTTGGCTCATCAGCCAAAATTATATCTGGCTTAGTTATAATTGCTCTAGCAATTGCAATTCTTTGCCTCTCCCCCCCAGACAGTTCATGAGGCATATGATTAATTCTACTTTCAAGGCCTAAAGTCTTAAGTAATTTAAACCCTTTTTTTAAATTAATTGATGGATCATCGCCTCTAATTATAAGTGGCATAACAATATTTTCGATAGCAGAAAAATCTGGGAGAAGATGATGAAATTGATAAATAAAACCAAAATGCTTATTACGAATAGAGGAAATTTTATTTTGGCTTAAATTATTTATAGGGTAATCCCATAATTGAATTTTTCCATCATCTGGCTTTTCTAGTCCCGCCATTAAATGAAGAAGAGTACTTTTGCCTGATCCAGAGACGCCGGTAATTGCAATATTCTCACCAGATGAAATTAAAAAATCAATTTTATCTAATATAGGATTTTCCAATCCTCTAAATGATTTAGAGACTCCTGTAAGTTTTAGTAGAAAATTTTTACTCATATTTTAATGCAGTTGCTGGATCTATTTTGGTTGCTTTTATACTTGGATAAATTGTAGCAACAAATGATAAAAATATCCCCATAATTCCTATGGATAGTATGTCTTTAACTAACAACTTTGAGGGAAGCTCAGAGATATAATATATGTCTGGGGATAAAAATTGAACACCAAATAAACTCTCAATAAAAGGCACAATTGTACCTATATTAATTGAAATAATTACACCCAATAAAACCCCTAGAAAAGTACCAATTAACCCTATCATTAATCCCTGAGACATAAAAATTATTAATATACTTTTCTGAGAGGCTCCTAGGGTTCTCAAAATAGCTATATCAGATTTTTTTTCTGTTACACCCATAACCAAGGTGGATACTATATTAAATGCTGCTACTGCAATAATTAATGTCAATATGATGAACATAACTCGCTTCTCCATCTGAATTGCAGCAAATAAATTAGAATGCTGCTTTGTCCAGTCAGAAATAAAAAAACTGTTATCTTGATTTATCAATATACCAATATTTTCAGTGGTTGATTGCGTCTTATCTAAGTCCTTTAACTTAACTCGAATGCCTGATACATCTTTGTCTAACTGAAAAAATTTTTGAGCATCATTTAGGTGAATTAACACAAGGCCAGCGTCATACTCATACATTCCTATGTCAAAAATACCCGAAACCTTAAATTGCTTTAATCTAGGAAGCATTCCCAAAGGGGAATAATTAGCCTGAGAAGAAATTATTGATATCTTATCTCCAATATCTAATCCAAAATATCTAGCTAGACCCGATCCAATTATTATATTAAATTTTTCTGGCTCTAGCTCAAAGGAGCCTCTAGTTATTTTATTTTGAAGATCGCTCACTTCTAATTCGATATCAGGAGAAATTCCTCTAACAATTACCCCCCTATTAAATCTTCCCATCGCAATCATAGCTTGATTTTGCGTGTAAGGAGCAGAGGCAGCAATATTCTCTGACTCTCTAATTGATTCCCTTATTTTCTGCCAATCAGTTATCGTAAATTTGGAACTGGTAATTTCTATGTCCGATGAAACACTTATAATTCGTGATTTAAGTTCTGATTGAAATCCATTCATAACTGAAAGCACTACAATTAAAGACATTACACCAAGTGTTATT
>Ga0307998_1000363_pt1 | contig 26300 bp, 26 predicted proteins | sample Davwhametageno37_FD_203147 | JGI IMG/M metagenome (GOLD analysis project Ga0307998, IMG submission 203147) | Marine microbial communities from Davis Island wharf, Antarctic Ocean - #37 | ecosystem: Environmental > Aquatic > Marine > Unclassified | place: Antarctic Ocean: Davis Island wharf... | reverse complement strand
AAAATACTACAAGGAAGAGTCCATGGGAAGCGTACTATTCTCGTCCGATGAAATCTTAAGCCTTTTGGCTAATGCTGTGCCCCATGCGCTTGTGACGGAAAAGCAGGCTCTCGCAGAAGCTAGCGGCGATAAATCAGGCCAGACGAGCTCAGGGCCCCCTCTATGCGTCATAGAAGCGCGCAATATTGGCGACGTTGTCACGGTGGTGAAGATTGCTAGTCAACTTGGTGTCCCCATCGTGACCCGGGGTGGGGGAAGCGGACTTGCCGGCGGCGCGATCGGCGGCCCCGGAGAAATTGTGCTTTCGCTGGTGAAGATGAACCGGATTATTGAAATATCGAATGAAGATCGCTGGGCAGTCGTGGAAGCCGGTGTGATCAACGGAGACCTCAACCAGGCAGCTATGGCGCGCGGCTTATGGTTCGCTCCCGACCCCGCGAGTCGCAAGTGGTCGACCGTGGGAGGAAATATTGCGACAAACGCCGGAGGGTTGCTGTGCATGAAATACGGGGTGACTCGAGAGGCCGTGCTTGAGCTCACAGTCGTACTGGCGGACGGGAAGGTCATCAAAGTTGGCCATCAGACGGTCAAAGGCGTCACTGGATACGACCTCTGTGCGTTGATGGTCGGCAGCGAAGGCACACTAGGAATTATTTGCGAGGCACGCGTCGCCCTGAAGCCCCTCAATCAACATCCCGTTTGGACTATTAGCGGTCGCGGTGCCCACATTGGATTGGCGACGAGAGCTGCGGAGGAGACTATTAGTCAAGGCCTTCAGCCCGCGCTTATGGAGCTTCTCGATGAACCTTCGGTCCGTCATGTTTCAGCTCTCCTCGCCATCAAGCAGGAGCACTCCGGCACCGTCCAACTCATCGCCCAGACTGACGGAGCCGGGTCCGAAGAGGAGGCGGGGAAAATTGCCGAAACGTGGCGCGAATGTGGCTTAGACGTGGAGGTAGGTGAAGACCGCGAAGACCTCATTGAATTCCGCAGAGCAATGCACCCAGCCATGGTGGCCTTGGGGCAGGTGCTCATAGAAGACATTGCTGTTCCCCGCTCATCGCTCGGTGAAATGTTTGCGGCCATTCGCCAGATTGAGAAAGATTTTGAAATCGAAATCCCCACCGTTGCGCACGCAGGAGATGGAAACCTGCACCCTAACTTTGTTTATTCCGGTCTTGAGATTCCGGACAACGTCTGGGAGGCTGCTAACGCCCTGTTCCGAAAGGCAGTGTCACTCGGCGGGACTCTCACCGGGGAGCACGGGGTGGGGCTGTTGAAGCGGCGATGGCTTCAGGAGGAACTGGGCCAAACCCAGTGGGACCTCCAGTGGGGAATAAAGAAACTTTTTGATCCCAAAGGAATCCTTAACCCTGGGAAAGTATTCGATCCTAATTCTCAGCCCTGAGACCCCCGGCTTCTGCTTCAGCGACCAGAGCTCACCACGTGAAATTTTCGGACTGCCTCTTCGTCAATGTGTACCCCTAGACCGGGCTCCACGGGAACCTCGGCCACTCCCTCCCGAATGGATAGAGGTGGGTTAACCAGCGTCTGCGCCAGAGGATTGTCAGCAGTGGACCACTCCTGAATTCGTTCTCCCTTCAGGACCGAGTTCACATGCAAAGACGCCGCCTTGAGGATCCCTGTTTTCCAGGCATGAGGGATAACCCGAACGTCATATTTCTCGGCTATCTCGGCAATTTTCATAATCTCGGAAATCCCTCCGCATCTCGCAATATCTGGCTGCCAAATATTGAGCGCCCCCTCTTTCGCCAGCTCTCTGAACTCCCACCTGGTGACGTTTTGCTCTCCTGCGGCAATCGGAAGAATGTTCTTTTGGGTTAGAGCGGCATAGGCATCGATCTCGTCGGGCAAGAACGGCTCCTCGAGCCACTTGTAGCCCATGTCGGCCAGCGCTGAAGCGATAAATGAGGCCTCAGCCACATCATTTCCGTATCCGTGGCCTGCATCAAGCATCAAGTCCATATCGCTACCGGCCTCCTCCCGCGCGGCCCTCATCAGAGTAAGGTCCAGCTCTCGGCTTTCTCCGATCGGACCCCACCCCAGCTTGAGTGCGCCAAACCCCAGCTCTCTCGCCTCTGCCACAATCTGTTTCACCATTTCGGGCGTGCGCTCCATGAGTCGTGAGGCATACAGCGGAATATGGGTTCTGGGAGTATCCCCCAACAACATCGACACCGGCTGTCCTTCGACTTTCCCAAACAAGTCCCAGAGGGCCATATCCAAGCCGCTCAGGGCGTGGATACCAGCTCCCCTGCGACCGGCATAGATGGAACCGCGGTAAAGAATGTCCCATGTTTCAGCGATATCGGTGACCTCGTGGCCTACCAACAGGTGCCGCAGGCCGCTCGTGATGGAATGGGAGGCTGGGGCGTCGATTACCGCTTTGCAGATTTCCGGAGATGAATCGACCTCACCGACACCGCACAGGCCGTCTTCGGCGAAAACCCTCACCAAGAGGCTATCTTGGCCGCCGTCTGCCCTGTTCGCATCCACGACTTCTTGACGCAACACGATAGCTTCTACTGACTCAATTTTCATACGATGACCCTCACTTTTCATTTCCGGCATACGGCAAGTTCTCTCTGGCCGAAAGCTCTAGCATTCGGTTCCACTTAGCTGTGCGCTCAGATCTCATGGTGGAACCCACCTTGATTTGTCCGGCACCAGAACCAACAGCGAGATCCACCAGCCACTGCTCCTCGGTATCTCCAGACCGAGCCGAGACAATGGTGCCCCAGCCCGCTTCTTTACCGGTTCGAATCGCCTCTAAGGCACCCCACAGCGTCCCCGCCTGGTTTGGTTTTATGAGGACACTGTTCGCCTCTTGCCGGGAGATACCCGTTGCCAACCGATCCACGGACGTAGCGTAGCGGTCATCGCCGACGATCTGGGTCTTCATGAGAAGGGGTGCCAGAGTCGTCCAGTCGGCGTCTTCCGCCAGCGGGTCCTCAATACTTGAAATGGGCCAGGTAGAGGCCCACCGGGAAATAATTGCGACGAGTTGTGCGTCGGACAAGGTTTCCCCTTCGAACTGATACCGGTCGCCTTCACCCAGAAACTCATTCGCGGCCACATCAAGGGCGAGACCAACATCATCACCAGGCACGAGGCCCACCCGCGAAACTCCCTCAACCACGGCTTTGATTGCATCCTCGCTGCTCGAAAAGCCTGCGGCAAGACCCCCCTCATCCGCGATTAGCGCTGTGGGGAAACCAAGTTCGGTCATTACCTCCCGGGTCCCCTTGCGGACTCTCCACGCGGTTTCAATTGCGTCCTCAACCCTCCAGGAAGAGTGCGGAATGGCCAACACGTCTTGGATGGCAACAGCGCCCGCCGCATGTGCCCCTCCGGACACCATATTCACCATGGGAACCGGGAGCGTTGGCGCCCTGCCGGTCCATTCAGAAATTACTTCCCAAGGTGCTCTCGCTTGGGAATGGGCGAGAGCCAACCAGGCCGCGACAGTGGCCGCCGTGGTGAAGTTTCCCCCCAGAGCAGCCCAGCTGGGGCTGGGGTCAATAAGGCGCAGCGCGGCATCGAGAGCGGCGGGGTCTTCTGCGTCTTTGCCAATCCACACGGAACGGACCAGAGGCAGCGCGCGACCAATCACTTCGCGGACGGATTGGCCGCTGTAAGGAGGGGCTCCATCACGGAGAAAGGTGGCCTCGTGGCTCCCGGCGCTCGCACCTGCGGGCGCAAGAGCAACCCCTTGGGCTAGCCCACTAACCCCAACAGCAACGGCGATTGTGGGGTTGCCCCGGGAATCAAGCGCCTCCCATGCCTCTAACGATGAAATCAAATGTGCCACTGTGCTCCCACTTCCTCTAACTTTGCACCCTCAAGAAAAGCGCGAGAAACCTCCTCCGCGGTCCTACGAGAGGCCGGAGAGGACAGGTATGGCACTCGAGCTCTGCCAGCGAGCCGAACGCTCATGAAAAGCCCCATATGCGCCTCCAAGCTTGGAGGCGTGCTGCGCAACGGGAGTTGCGAGAGAAATGCGTCCCGAGCGGCAACCAGCAGCTTCGCTATCTCGGGCTCGGAGGAATACAGCACGGACTTGAGCATCAGGTGCGAGAGCATCGAGGCCGTATCGATAACGGGGTTACCGATGTGCGAGACCTCGGTGTCGATAATCCACAGGGAACCGTCGGGCTTGCAAAGGATATTTTTTGGGGTGAAGTCTCCATGAACGACCGCCGTCTTTACCGACAGCAACTCGTCAACCAAACTGTCAATAATAGTCTCATACTCAGGCCACCTAACTGCCATGTCCCGATAGAAGGGGGTGATTCTGAGGTCTGTGAGTCGGACTACATCCTCAAGCGCAGAACCGGCGGCATCCGCTGGATCCGCCAAGTGCCATGTCCTGAGAACTGCCCCCAAGGTGTTGGCCCACTCAACAGCGAAATCCTGAGGGGAATCCAACAAGACTCTTCGCAAGTCTGGGCTGGGTTGCTCAGCCATCGGCAAAACCAGTGCGTAGAACTGCTTCAAGACCGCGATGGGGCGGGGGACATAGTCAGGGGTCAGGGAATGAAACCACTCCAGAGCCTCACCCTCTGCCACAATCCGACCGGGATCAGCACGCCACTCTTCTTCTACATTCAGCTGCTCGAGAGCCTGCTTGACCACGTAAGACCCGGACTCAAGAAGTGCAGAAAAAGTTTCCGAGGAAACCCCGCCCGTCAAGGGGCTAACGTTCGCGCCAGACGGATCTAGACCCGCCGCAGAAAGTATTCGCTTAATATTATCAACCAAGGGGTAACTCCTTAGTAAGTGGTTCTGCCACCGGAGGCATCAAACACAAATCCGGTAGTGAAGTTACACGCTGGCGACACAGCAAAAGCAATAACCTCCGCAACGTCACCGGGTTCCCCCATCCGTCGCATCGGAATTTTTCCTAGCATGTACTGAATCTGCTCTGGCGGCTCGCTCTCCACCATGGGGCCTCGAATAACGGCAGGAGCTATGGCGTTCACAGTGATCCCCTGTGTGGCATATTCCTTGGCGCATCCTTTGACAAAACCGATCAAGCCCGCTTTGGCGATGTTGTAGGGGGCCATGTTGGGGTTGCCTTCTTTCCCCGCGATGGAGGCGACATGCAGAATTCGACCGTAGCTGCGCGAAATCATGTGGGGCAGGACCGCCATAGTGAGCAGCACGGCCCCTCTCAGGTTTACCGCATAAGTCGCGTCAAATTCGTCGATGCCCAGCTCGTGAGTGGGGCGGTCCAAGGGTCCTGTCACGCCCGCAGAATTTACCAGGACAGCGATATCGCCCAGCTTCTCCGCATGAGCGATCAAGGCGTTCACGTCATCGGCGTTGGAAATATCGGTGACACAGGTGGACACGGTGAGGCCTGCTTGCTCAAAAGACTCGGCAGTTTGGAGCAACTGAGCCTCATTCCGGTCTGCCAGCACAACCGTTGCACCACGGGAGGCGAGTAATCGGGCGGTGGCCTCCCCTATTCCGCTGGCGGCCCCGGTCACGACAGCTACCTGTCCTTTAAATTCAATGTCCTTACTCACTGCCACATCCTTTGCTCGATTGATTACGTGGTGGAGCGAACCTGGGCGCGCTGAACACCCAGACCTTCGATCCCGGTCTCGAGTGCATCACCCGCGGCAAGATAACGCGGCGGCTTAAAGCCCAACCCCACGCCCTGGGGGGTTCCTGTATTAATGATGTCCCCTGGGCTGAGTTGCATCACATTGCTAACGTAGCGGACAATTTCGGCCGGCCGAAAAATCATGTCCGCAGTGCTGGAGTCTTGTCGCAGTTCCCCGTTGACCGAGCACCACATCCTTTGATTGCCCGGATCAAAATCATCTGCGGTGACCAGGTAGGGGCCGAAAGGATTGAAGGTGGGAAAAGACTTTCCCTTATCCCACTGGCCTCCGCGCTCAAGCTGCCAATAGCGCTCACTGAGATCTTGGCTCACGGCATATCCGGCAATTACTTTCTGGGCTTCTTCCTCATTCTCGAGATACACAGCGGCGGCACCGATAACTATTGCGAGTTCAACTTCGTAGTCAGTCGCCAGACTTCCCGGTGGAATAAGCACGTCATCCTGGGGACCCTGGAGGGTGTCCGGCGATTTCATGAATAGGACTGGCTCCGCGGGAATTTGGGCGCCCGCCTCCCGGGCGTGCTTCCGGTAATTGAGTCCGACGCAGATAATCTTTGTCGGCATCGCCACGGGACTCCCTATGCGTTCACCAGCAATGCTGAAAGCCGGACGCGCAGAAAGATCGAGCGCGCTCAAGGTTTTCATGGCCCCTTGCGCGAGCGTCTCCCTGGATAACTCAGAAACCGCATCATCGAGATACACGGCTTGGGAGTCAGAGATAATCGCAGCCAGCCGTTCTGAGCCCCGTGCTCCTATCTTTGCGAGCTTCATTTGACGTAATTCTTGACGTCTTGGCGTTTTTCCCAGCCGACGCTATACAGAGCAAGGCGCCCGCCCGTCCGAGGGTGTTCCTTGGCGACTGCTTCGTTTAGCTCGATTCCGAGACCCGGTTTTTCAGGCTTAGCGAATGCCCCGGTTTTTTCATCGACTCGCGGTGCATCTGACACCAAATCATTGACCCATAAATCAGCAAAATCATTAAAGTGCTCAAGAACTTTGGCGTTGGGCGCAGCGATGCAGCAGTGCAAGGCTGCCGCGGTCCCCACTGGGCCACACACGTTGTGCGGCGCAAGCTGGACATTGTAAGCATCAGTCCAGCCCACCAACCTCATGAACCCCGTAATTCCACCGTGGTGGGTCACATCCACCTGGATAATATCGACCAAATTCTCTTCAAGAAATGGCCGCAACTCCGCTGCATGGTGGATTCTTTCCCCCAGCGCAATCGGAAAATTAGTAGCCGCCCTGACCTGCCTCAGCCCTCCGATATCAAGCGGCAGGGTGGGCTCTTCGAGCCAGCCTGGTCGAATCTCTGAAGCGTCCGCGGCAACCATGGCTGCTGCCGCACCGGTAAAACGACCGTGCATTTCCACGAATATTTCGATATCGTCTCCCACTGCAGCTCGCACCGAGCGCAATATTTCTTGGGACCGTCGGAGTTCGGCCGGACTCAGAGAGCTCGCTGAAGCCCCGAAGGGATCAATCTTGAGACCTCGGTATCCGCGAGCCACAACTTTATTGGCCATCTCGCCGATGAGTGCGGGGTCACGGTCTCCCTGGTACCACCCATTGGCGTACGCGGGGACTTTATCTCTGAATGCTCCTCCCAAAAGTCGCCAGACGGGCTGCCCCAAAGATTTACCCATAATGTCCCAGCAAGCGATATCGAAGGCAGCGAGTGCTGACTGACCTACTTCGCCAGGCAGACCGTATTCGGCAACCTGAATGTCCCATGCAAGGCGCGAAAGCTCGAAGGGGTCTCGGCCGATGACATACCTCTCGCCGAGCTCGTTTATCGCGGCTAGGAGCGTGTCTGTCTTATTCACCATGCGGACTTCTCCGAGTCCGGTGATTCCTTCATCAGTTTCGACTTGAACGATGGTCAACTCCCGCCATGGAGCGCCCACCACAATCGTGCGGAATCCGGTTATCTTCATAAGTTGGCGCCTTTCTTCGTGGGTTTTGTTGGAGAATGCGTTGCGGTTTCGGGGGGAGTCAGGAGTCGAGGACCACTCACGGCAGGAGTCCCCCCTGCCACGTACGCCTGCAGGTCCTTTTGCGACCGCTGCAGGTTCTTGCGCATCGCCATTGATGCGCCACGCGCGTCTCGAGCCGCTATGAGCTCGTAGATGTGCAGGTGAGATGCGTACGTATCTAAAGCCGAGCCACCCCTGAGGGTGTTCCCGTCGAAAGATGCGTTAAAGGCCTGGAGGAGCGAATCTTCTAGCGCTTCCAAGACATAGGCCAGCATCCGGTTCCCTGATGCGAGCGCAATGGCTTCGTGAAAGGCAAGGTCAGATGCCTGAAAAGCGTTGCGCGCGCGGTTCCATCGCGTCTGGGTGACACCAGGTAGGCCCAGTTCCTCGGCCGATTCCTTCATCGTCCGAAGAGATGCCGCCATCGCCCCTAGCCCTGCTCTGGTTGCTTTGGTTGCGGCCAGGCTTGCGCTCCGAGCTTCGAGTGCCTGCCTGACCTCCACTAACTCAAGTAACGCGGTCCGGTCTCGGTAGACGTAGGACGCAAAGATACTGGAGATAACCTTGCTGGAGGGTTCGGTAACCACGGCCCTACGACCCTGTCTTGATTCTGTCAGGCCTCTCCCTTCCAGAACTCTGATGGCTTCGCGGACCGTCAGCCTGCTCACGCCGAACTGCTCCGCCAGTGTCCCTTCGGCGGGAAGGCTCGAACCGATAGGCAGATCTTGAACCAGCTCTAGCATCTGCCGAACAAGGTCGGAAGTTCGTTCCGCCTCCGGGCTGGTGGGTGGTCTCGCCGAAGCGTTATCCCCAGAACGGTTGCTCGTCACAATGACCTCCTCTTTCGAAGCTTATCAGATAAGTTCAGAAATGTTATTTTACAAGCTGCTGCGTCAATGCAGTAGTCAAGGGACCCAAACCGCGAGTATCCCCACATAATAGGACACAATTTCATAACATTATAGAATAAAAGCCTAATCCTATTATTAATAAGTTGACTTCTTATCAGATATCTATGACACTAACAATCACCGAATAATTCGGGTTCTATTTACGACGTGAGGACAGTACATGATGGTTTTCAACAAAAAAAGACTGGTAATCGGAACATCAGCGACGTTGCTGCTGGCTCTGGTGGGTTGCACAACAGCCACCGACACTACCGCGACGACGAGCGATGGAGGAGTTGCGGAAGAGGTTGCCGACGTGGGAACAGCAGGGTGGTGCAGCGGCGTCAAAATCGCAGCATTCCCTGGTGGACCTCAAGGTGGCGTGTTCTCGAACAATGTCTACAACGGTTTCTTGCAGGCCGAGGCCGACCTTGGGGCTGACATAACATACTACTTCTCCGACTGGGATGCAGCGAAGCTAGTTTCTCAAGGAAAAGAGGCGCTTGCCGCGAACCCTGACGGAATCGCAACTTACGGTTTTGGTGGCGAAGAGGCTATGGGCCAACTCGCTGACGAAGCATTTGAAAAAGGAATCATTTTTACTACTCTCAACACGGAGTTGCCTGACACGATGGCAAAGTACCAGGCTCAGGGGTCTGGTTTCGTAGGTGCGATTAATTACAATGCCGGTTACGACCTCGGAGCTAAGACAATTCAAGACGCCGCTCTCGTTTCGGGTGACGAAGCTCTCGTGTGGGGTCTCGTTTCCCTTCCTGGGCGCGGAGACCGAACTCAGGGCGTCATCGACGCCTTCGAAGAGGCCGGCATCAAAGTCGTCTACCAGGAAATAGACCAGGCTACTAACGCTGACCCTCAAGCCGGAACTCCTACATTTGTGGGTCTTCTCGGGGCTAACCCAGGTATCAAAGCTGTGGTCACTGACCACGGTGGTCTTACAGCAACACTCGAGACTTACCTAACTGCAGCTGGTAAAGGCGCGGACGATGTATTCGGAGCTGGATTCGATGTGTCCCCCGCAACTATCACCGCAATCGAATCTGGGTACACCGACCTCGTTATCGATCAGCAGCCGTTCCTTCAGGGCTACCTACCCATTCTGAATATCTGCCTCACCGAAAAGTTCGGCTTCTCCGGACTCTTCGTTAACACAGGAGCAGGATTTGTGACAAAGGAGAACGTGGCCGCGGTTGCACCGCTCGCCGCAAAAGAAATTCGATAGAAATTCTCTGAAAAACATCTAAAAATGAGTGATCGGAGGCCACCTTCTGGTGGCCCCCGATTACTCTTAGCGAGAAAGGTCTCCGATGAAAGACAGCGACGTCGTCACTCCGGTAGTCGAATTAAGAAATGTCAGTAAAACGTTTGGCGAGGTGAAGTCTCTCCAGGATATAAACTTTCACCTCAATCCTGGCGAAATCGTTGGACTCCTGGGGGACAACGGCGCGGGAAAATCAACACTGATTAAGACGATCATGGGTTTCCACGCCCCTGACACTGGGGGCGAAATTTACTTCAAAGGCGAAAAGCTATCCGACTGGAGCGTGGCGAAGGCTCGCGAAATTGGAATCGAAACGGTGTACCAAGAGCGTGCGCTGTGCGAGCAACAGTCGATTTGGCGAAATATGTTTATGGGCCGCGAGCGTCGCAACAAATTGGGCTTGCTCGATGTAGCGGGAATGCGCGAAGAGGCAGCCCGACTTATGACCGAGCACATGGGCTTCACCTCGAGCGCTGTCCACCCGGATAACACTGTCCTGACAATGTCGGGCGGCGAAAAGCAAGGTGTCGCCATTGCCCGCGCTCTTCATTTCCAAGCGGAAGTGGTGATCCTCGATGAGCCGACAATGGGCCTGTCTCTATCTGAGACCAAAAAAACGCTCAATTTCATCCGCTCCATTAAAAAACACGGCAAAAGCGCGATTTTCATCGACCACAACATCTTCCATGTTTACCCCGTTGTGGACCGAATCATCATTCTCGACCGCGGAACAATTGCGGCGGATGTGGTGAAAGACGATATATCAATTGACAACCTAATGGACGGCCTCCAGAGCGTGGCTCGTACCGGAAGCTGGAGTGTGAAAAATGCCCATTGACGAGACGTTTCTGGCCCAGGAGTCTTCTCCAGAAGAGCCTGAAGAATCATCCGAGAAGAAGGTAGATCGCTCTAAGGCTCCATCAGTATGGCGCCGGTATGGTCTCCAAATGGGAATCGGTGTGGTGGGCGCGCTCATCTGGCTCCTCTTTCTTTTCTCTGCCCCTGCTGTCTTCACGAAGCCTTCGATTTACCTCGCGTTCGCTTCGACTACCCCGCTGTTCTTGATTATTGCGCTTGCATTGACTTTCGTAATTATCACTGGAGAAATTGACCTTTCCTTCCCAGCGGTCATGGCACTATCGATGGTTTCCTTCACGTGGGTATTCCAAAGCGGTGGCTTCCTGGGGCTGGCCTTCCTGGCAGCCTTGGTAACAGGAGCTCTGGCCGGCGCCTTCAACGGTTACCTGGTGGCAAAAATGGGAATCCCGGCCGTGGTGATTACCATTGGGACAAGCTTTCTGTTTCGAGGGTTGGAACTTGCTGCGATGTCCGGCAGTGGATTCCCCCTCACTGACCCTGCCATGGATCCTCTCCGGCAGGCACTTGTCGGGAGAATCTTTTACGACATCCCCATGCAATTCGTTTGGGTCATTGTCATTGCGGTTTTGTTGTGGTTCATTCTCAACCGAAGCCGGTTCGGATCGCATGTCTTCCTCATTGGAGACAACGAGACCTCGGCAAAGCTCATGGGTGTGAGTATTTTGCGGACAAAAATCGGTGTCTTCATGCTCGTGGGGGTCATGGCTGCATTCGCCGGCATGGTCGCGTCTTTCGAGGTCAGCTACTTTTGGCCAACAATGGGTGAGGGAACCCTCCTTAATACCATTGCTGCCGTCTTTGTGGGAGGCACAAGCCCTTTCGGCGGAGCGGGCAGCATTTTTGGGACTCTTATTGGGGGCTTCATTATTGGCGCCTTGAATGCTGGCATCGTCTCGGCGGGAATCAACGCCTTTTGGACTCAGGCAGTGTTTGGGCTCGTCATAATTCTGTCCCTGTTGCTCCAGGTCGTAATTCAAAAACGAGTTCGTAAATAGGGTTCAACCGAGGCCAACGGACACTTATTATGACCACGAACTTCCCCTTCGGAACAGCAACGGTTTTCGATAGCCGTCGCTGTTCCATCGGTGAAGGACCCGTTTGGGACAGGGTATCCGGGCGCGTAGTCTGGGTAGACATCCTTGGTAAAAAGGTCTACTGGAAGCGAATATCCGACAACGAGGTGGGAGAATTTGAGATGCCTTCGCATGTTGGCGCCTTCTTGCCCGGAGAGGACAGCGCGTGGTGGGCATTTTTGGTTGATGGGGTCTATCGTTTTGACGAGGCTAGCGGCGACCTGGACAAAGTCGCAGATTTTCCTCACTCGTTGGCCTCTGAAAATGGGGTTGCTAGAATGAGAGCCAACGATGCAGCGGTTTCTCCCTGGGGGGAAGTGCTATGTGGGACTATGCCATACGAGCCCGATGCGTTCCCCGAATCTGGGAGCCTATATCGATTTAACGGTCAAGAATTAGAGCCATTAGTCATGAATGTGACAATCAGCAATGGCATTGGCTGGACCAGTGATCAATCAAGAATGTTTTTCATTGACACGCCCACGGGGCGGGTGGATCAATTCGATCTGGACGCGACTGGTCAGCTCGCCAATCGCCGTATTTTTGCTGTTATTGATTCAAGCCTGGGCCTCCCCGACGGGCTGGCTGTCGATGGCGATGGCTATGTGTGGGTGGCGCTCTGGAAAGGAGGGCGGATTCAGCGTTTAGCTCCGGATGGTTCCTTGGCAGGTTTTATCAAAATTCCGTGCCAGCAGGTTACCAGTTGCGCATTTGTCGGAGAGGATCTCAAGACCCTCGTTATCACCACTGCGGCCATCAACGACAAAAATGAAGGCGCAGGAATCACCTATGCCTTTGGTGCGTCCGCGGCGGGCTCGCCGTCATTCTTGGTGAAATCATGATCTCTCCCGCCCCCGCAGTCACCGGTGTGTGCCCAGTGCTCTCTGCGACGTTCCACGAAGATGGGAGCCTCGATTCCGCCAGCTTCCAGCGTTTGTGTGAGCAGGTTATGGGCACAGGAGTAAGTTCTCTGATGATTTTCGGGGTGGCCACAGAGAACGCAAAGCTGAGCGATGACGAGCGCACTTTAATGCTTGAAGTGCTTGTCCGAGCCCGCGGGACCCTGGACATAGCAATTGTCGCAACGGTCGCAGACCACGGCACACGCTTAGCCGTTGCCAGGGCGCAAAAATGGGTGGAAATGGGAGCCGACTGCATCAACATTCTCCCCTCATATTTTCTCCGGCCCGCTCCCCCTCAAGTTCTTGAGCACCTCAGCACGATCCTGCACTCCGTTACCGTTCCAGTCATCGTCCAGTCGCTACCTGCAGGCGGGGACGAAGTCCCCATCAGCGACGTGCTCTCCCTCCACCACTCACACCCGAATTTCCAGCAGGTGAAAGTAGAGAACATTCCCGCCTCCCCGATTGTGGCAGAGGTCACGAATTTTTCCGGCGGCGGGGTTTCCGCGCTTGTAGGCTGGGGCGGTTTAGAGTGGCAAGACGCTGTTGCGGCCGGAGCGGTCGGGGTTCAGCCCGGTTGCTCACTCACCGAGCTTTATCTCACAGCCCAAGGTTTCCTAGATTCGAAGGACTCTGCGGGCTTTGCCGCTGCGTTCGCACCGCTTCGGGCGCCCCTGAAAACCTGGATGCGTCACCCCGAGGTTCTCATTGCCATAGAAAAACACATCCTCCTGCAGCGGGGAATCATCTTCAGCAGTCGCACGAGACAGCCCTCTGCTCCTGTGACCCCAGGAGATTTCGACCTTGCACAAGAGCTCCTTGCTCTTGTGGAGAGCTACGGGGAATAGAAAATGGAATTCTCTAAAGTACAGACACGAGATCTCCTGGTCATTGGGGAGGCGCTGGTCGGCCTCGCCACGCAAGACGGCATGGCACTTCGCCGCAGCCACAGCCTCCGTCGCCTCACCGTGGGCGCTGAGGTTAACGTCGCCGTCGCCGCGTCTCGGCTGGGCCTCGACGTCACGTGGATTGGTCGAGTCGGCGCGGATATTTCGGGCGAATCCGTGCTGGATGACCTGCGCCACGAGGGCGTGAGCGTAGACCACGCAATCATCGATGCCGGAGCCTCGACCGGCGTTCTCCTGCGCGAAAGCACGCCGCTGGGAGTCACTCGAGTCTCTTACGCCAGGGCGCACAGCGCGGGCTCGCGTCTGGAGCCCGCTGACATCCTTGACACTGTTGTCCGATCGCATCGTATGGTTCTCGTCAGCGGCGTGACTGCGGCGATCAGCCCCAGCGGGCGGGATGCAGCGAGGGCACTCTTCGAACGCGCGAAATCCCACGGTATTACTGCGGTCTTCGACATGAACTATCGCTCGGCGCTGTGGTCCAGAGAAGACGCCGGCGCCGAACTTGCCTCACTGGCGGCCATGGCTGACATTGTCGTCGGGGGAGAGACTGAGTGGAACATCGCGTTTGGAACCGACCGTCCTTCTCCTGCGCTGCTCCCCCAAGCGACAGCGCTCATTCGAACCGCGGGAGCCAAGCCCGTAGAGGCCTGGGCGGAGGGCAAGCACTTTGTGCAAGAGGTTTTTGCCCCGCAGCCTGTTGATGTGGTGGGGGCCGGTGACGCCTTTCTGGGCGGGGTGACTGCAGCACTCTTGGCTAACGCGGGCTGGCAACAAGCTCTACGCCAAGGTGCTTATTGTGGCGCGCGGGTTGTGTCTGCCCTGGGCGACTGGACAAATCTTCCTTGGGGAGAGGCTGGCATTACGTCTATTCCCGATGACTATCAGGAGGTTCTTAGATGAAGCCAGAAGCGGTGCTCCAGATAATTGGAGAGCACAAAATTGTTGCCATTGTTCGCGCGCTGAGCGCTCAAGAGGCTTGGGAATCGGCTGAGGCCGTCATTGAGGGCGGGCTGCGTGTTGTGGAGGTCTCCCTCACGACACCCGGAGCCATAGCGACCATCGAAAAGCTCGCCAGTTCTAGCACTGGTGTCATCGGCGCTGGAACTGTCCTCACCGTCTCACAAGTGCAGCAGGTAGTGGATGCTGGCGCACAATTCATTGTGACCCCCAACTTGAACCCAGAGGTCGTCGCGGCCGCGCTCACCGCGGGGCTTCTAGTTGGACCGGGCGTTTTTACCGCCACGGAGAGCTATCGAGCTTTGGAATTGGGTGCCCACCTGCTCAAACTCTTCCCCGCATCAAGTGCGGGAATACCTGCGATGAAATCTCTCAGCGACCCTTTCCCCCAGGCAAAGTGGCTGCCCACAGGCGGTATCACGATGGAGAACTTCACGGACTGGCTCAGTGCCGGGGCTTTTGCCGTGGGAATGGGCTCAGCGCTCACCCTGGGAGAGCCTGAACAGGTTCGGGCCACAGCAAAGACGATGCACACCGCCGTTGGCAAGCTTCCATCAATCGACAAGGACTAGGCAAACACTATGAAAATCTCGAAAGTCTCTGCCACACTAGTGAATGCAAAATTGCGGAACTGGGTTTTTGTAAGAGTAGAGACAAGCGAAGCGGGCTTGTTCGGCATCGGAGAAGCGACACTGGAATGGCAATCACTCGCTGTAGCGAAAAGGGTTGAGGAGTTCGCCGTGCTTCTAGTAGGGAAAGATCCTCGCGACATTTCCCGCCTCTGGGAAACAATGTTTCGGTACCCTTTCTTCCGGGGTGGGGCAGTGACGATGTCCGCCCTCAGCGGTATCGACCAGGCCCTTCACGACATACAGGCAAAATCACTGGGCATCCCGCTATGGCGCCTTCTCGGGGGCCTGGCTCGAGATCGAGTACAAATGTATGACCACGTTGGTGGTGGGGACTCCAGCGCGGTGTACGGCGACCTAGCAGAGGGGATAGCGGAAAGAGTTGCGGCGAGTAAAGCCGATGGTTTTAGTGCCATCAAGATTCTCGCGGTTCCCAAAACGCGCGCCATCGACGGTATCGCACCCCTGCGAGAAGCCGAAAGAGTCATGCAGGCTGCGCGCGAAGCCGGCGGCAGCGAGATGGACATCATGGTCGACTTCCATGGCCGCACCACCGCTGCGATGGCCATCCAATATGCAAAAGTGCTCGAGCCCTATCAACCATTGTTTATTGAAGAGGTCGTGGGGCCAGAAATACCCGCCAGCGAAATGGCCAGGGTGGCGCGATCCACAACTATACCTGTGGCAGCGGGCGAGCGACTTTTCCACAGAAGAGAATTTCTTGCTCTCCTTGAGGTGGGGGCCATCAGCGTGGCACAGCCCGATGTGTGCCACGCAGGAGGCATCACCGAAACCATGCGCATTGGCGCCCTAGCCGGAACGTTTGGGACGACATTGGCGCCTCACAACCCGCTGGGTCCGATTGCCACGATGGTCAATATCCACATTGGCTTCGCTCTGCCGAACTTCCTGATTCAAGAGGTTATGCGCAACGACGTGCCCTGGCGAGAGGAGATTGTGCAGGGGACAATCCCGATCATCGATGGCTTTGTCTCCCCTCCCACCGAACCAGGTATTGGAATCGAAATCGACGAAAGGGCTGCCGCTATGCACCCATATTTGGAAGGGGAGCCCATTCAGTGGACTCACGCAGACGGAGGTGTTGCAGAATGGTAGCCGCCACTCTCGCGGGTCGTCACATCCTTGTGACCGGAGGAGCCCAGGGCATAGGGGAAGCCGTTGTTCGGGACTGTCTCTCTCGCGGCGCTGTGGTGTCCTTTCTTGACATCCATGAACAACGGGGACAACTCCTTGCCGACGAACTTAGCGCGGGAGGCGGCGAGGTTAGATTCAGGACGTGCGACATTACCGATTCCCAGGCCTTGAAATCGGCAATGTTAAGCCTCACGCAAGAGGCAGGTGGATTCTTTGGCTTGGTCAACAACGCGGGTCGAAATTCCTCGGCTGATCCGGTGGAGATGACCGAAGAAGAATGGGATGACTTTTTCAATCTTGACCTCAAGGCCTCGTGGTTGACAGCTAAGTTTGCTTTACCCACAATGCGGGAGGCTGGCGCGGGAAGCATTGTCAATATCGCCAGCATTCATGCGCACATGAGCTATCCCAACTATTTTCCCTACGCGGCAGCAAAATCAGGTCTGATTGGACTCACGAGAAACCTTGCGCTCGATGAAGGGCGCTATGGAATTCGAGCGAACACCGTGAGCCCTGGCTTCACCATGACTCCTTTGTTGATGTCCTGGTTTGATGCAAATCCGGGATCAGAAGAACGTGCGTTAGCAGTCCACCCTTTGGGGCATTTTGGTGAACCAAGCGATGTCGCCTCGATGGTTAGCTTTCTCCTTTCCGAGGAAGCACGGAACGTTAGTGGCGCTGACTTTAGGGTCGACGGAGCACTCAGTGCGAGATTTGCCGGTTAGCGAAAATCAGAAGAAAGAGGCATCACCTATGACAATGAGCACACGCGATCCTGGCGGCAGTATGGCGAAGTCGATTGCCGTTCTGAGCAAACAGGGCCTTCCCGCAAGTGATGCAGACTCGCTCCCCGAATCTCCCCAACTTTTCGAAGATGGTCGTCGCTGGCGTCTAGAAATTCCCTCTGTGGAGGGACCAGCAGCGATGAAAGCCGTTCTCGAAGAGGCAGCCGTGCGGGGAATTTCCGTCGACCGTGTCAGCCAAGGCAGCGGAATTTTCATGCTGAGCGACGCCGAGATCGGGCTCATGCTCGAGCAGGGCAGAGAAGCGGGTACTGAGGTCTGCCTTTTCGTAGGCCCCCGGGCTTCCTGGGATATTGGACGCCAGGCGACCAGCAGCTCTGGCTCCGTAGCTGGCCCCACGCTGCGGGGAGCGGACCAGGTTCGCTTCGCTCTCGAAGATGTCCGCTTTGGCGTAGAGAGGGGACTCCGAAGTATTCTCGTCGGAGATATCGGACTCCTGGGCATTATCGGCAGAGCGAAGCGGGACGGAGATTTGCCCGCGAACCTCGTTGTCAAAACGTCTGTGGCTCTTCCGTGTTCGAACCCAGCCACGGCGAGAGTGCTGGAAGATCTGGGAGCAACCTCCATTAATCTTGCTACTGACCTGTCGCTGGGTCAGATTGCGGCAATTCGGCAGGCTGTCGATGTGCCAGTCGATATTTACTGTGAGGCACCCGATGATTTTGGGGGCGCTGTGAGGCACTATGAGGTAATCGACATGGTCAGGGTTGCCGCACCGGTCTATATCAAGTTCACCGTGCGAAATGCCCCCGGAATTTACCCCGCGGGCGCCCACCTAGAAAATGTGGTGCTGTCGACAGCTCGAGAGAGGGTTCGGCGGGCAAGTCTGGCCATCGATCTCCTTAGGCGGTACTCCGCTGAAGACGCAGAGGAAGGGTAAGGCTATGGGTACCAGGGAATGGACCAACCCGCGCAACGGCGAGTCGCGCACTTTGACAATGGATACCCACACACGCTCTGAGGTGCTTGCGGTTGCGAAGCAGTCTCGCCTGGCGTGGGAAAGCTTTCGTTACTACCCGCCCAAGAGCCGAGGCCGTGTGTTGAGAATAATCGCGGATGCTCTGGACTCACACTCTGAGCAAGTGGTAGCTCTGGCAGATGAGGAAAGCGCCCTCGGGGTTCCTCGGCTGGCCGGTGAAGTTGTGCGAACCTCATTTCAGCTGAGAATGTTTGCCCACGCCCTTGAGCAGAATGAACTTCTGCCCTCTGAGGTTGACGGTGCCGTCGAAGGCGGCCCTCCCGCGGGGCGCCCAGAACTTGTGCGGCACCATGTCCCGTTGGGCCCCGTCGCCGTGTTCGGTGCGAGCAACTTCCCGTTTGCGTTTGGAGTACTGGGGGGCGACTTTGCCTCTGCGCTGGCGGCAGGGTGCACGGTAGTCGCGAAAGAGCATTCCGCACATCCTCGACTCTCCCTAAGACTCGTTGAGATTGCTCGCGAGGCTCTCCGGTCAGCTGCGGAAGATCCAGACTTCGTCTTGTCTATCCGCGGCACGGAGGCCGGTGCGGAGTTAGTCACTGCCCCGGAAATCGCAGCGGTCGGATTCACTGGCTCAGTCTCGGGCGGTCGCTTTCTCTTTGACTTGGCGGTCTCGAGACCAAAACCTATCCCCTTTTACGGTGAACTGGGCAGCGTCAACCCTGTGTTCATCTCCCGGGAGGCGGCCGAATCCCGAGCGGAAGAGATTGGGACGGGATTTGTCGACTCACTTTTGCTGGGAGCCGGGCAGTTCTGCACAAAGCCTTCCGTGTTGTTCTTCCCGGTAGGCTCGGCGATTCTCAGCCATGTCGTGGATGCGCTGAAACAGGCTAAACCCATGCCGTTGCTCACCCCACGAATCGCAGAGGCTTACCGCGAGCAGGTTCAAAAATTGTTAACTTCAAACGCGCAAAGCCTGCTCACTCTTCCAGAGCCCCAGCAAGAAGGGGCGTGGGTTGTTCCCTTCGTTTTCCAGACGTCCGTGGATGAAATGCTCAGTGGGTCGAGTCCTCTGGGAGAGGAATGCTTCGGACCAGCCGCCGTTGTGGTTGCGTACTCCACGGACGAGGAGGCGCTTGCACTTGCCCGCCAGGGCGAGGGAGCCTTGGTGGGCTGCGTGCATGGTGAAATCGGAGACCAGCTTGCCGGCACGCTCGTGCGAGCACTTGCGACGAGAATGGGTCGTGTCGTCTGGAACGGATGGCCTACCGGAGTATCGGTGGCCCCAGCGCAAATGCACGGAGGCCCTTACCCGGCTGCCACAGTGCCTGGCGCTACATCAGTGGGTCTCCACGCCGCTGCAAGGTTTTCGCGGCCGGTAGTTTTCCAGTCGGTTCCGATTGAGCTGCAGCCGTCCCGAGTTGGGCTCTAAAGCTTTCCGTCGGGGCGAATAAAATTCCCCATTATAGTTATCATATTATGATTAGTGTTGTACGATGAGTGCTAATGAGTACTGAAGAAGAAGCATTATGACCGACGGAGCGCTGTCAGGTATTCGTGTGATCGATGCGACCCAGATGCTTGCGGGTCCCATGGCAGGAACACGGTTGGGTGACCTTGGCGCAGACGTCATCAAAGTGGAATCCCCTGCCAGCGGTGAGTTCAATCGTACCCACGGCTTTGGTGATTCCCGGGCTAACGATGAAATGACCACATTTCTCGCGATGAACCGAAATAAGCGGAGTTTGGCGATCGACTTGAAATCGCCAGAGGGTTTGGAAGTTTTGTATCAGCTTGCCAAGAGCTCAGACGTGTTCATCCAGAACTTTCGCCGCGGTACCGCGGAACGGCTGGGGGTTGGATACGAGAAGCTGCGTGAGATTAATCCCCGCCTGGTGTATTGCTCCATCACCGGCTACGGAACCTCCGGTCCCTACCGCGATAGCCCCGGCCAGGATCTGATTGTTCAGGGCTACAGCGGCTCTATGTTTTCGGTCGGCAAGGCCGGCGACCCACCCGCTGCAAGCGCATTGTGGGCGGCAGATGTCATGACGGGCTATCAGGCCGCCATCGGTGTTTTGGCCGCAGTGCATCACAGAAATGCGTCAGGCGCCGGACAGCACGTGGAAATCGACATGTTGTCAGTGGTCTTGGACTGTCAACTTCAGGAAATTGTGACGTTCTTGAACGCTGGATTCAAGCCCGAGCGAACCCACGAGCAAAGCGCGCACGCTGCAATGCCCGCGCCCTACGGAAGCTACAAGACGTTGGACGGATGGCTCAATCTCGCCATGTCGCCCCTTCCTGCTTTGGGGGAAGTGATTGACGACGCTTGGCTGCGAACTCTCGCCCACTACAACGATGGGCACCGTTTACGCGATGAGATTTACGCTCACATAAGAGATTCCTTCCTGCTCAGGACGACGGCAGAGTGGTTGGAGCTGTGTGATCGACACGGGGTATGGGCTGGGCCTGTCTACGATCTCCCCGCTCTGGCCAAAGATCCCCACATCGTGGAAGAGAACTACTTCGTGGATCAGCCCCAGAGAGTGGGTGGGTCGGCAAAGACAGTTCGGGTGCCGATCAAAATGTCAGAAACGCCTCCTGCCATCCGGCGGGGCGCACCGGGGCTGGGCGAGCACACCGAAGAAATCCTGCAGAGCCTGGGCTACACCGCAACAGCCATTGATAAGCTGCTTCGCTCGGGCGCAGTCGCAAACCAGAAGGAGACCCACTCATGAGTTCCCCGCATATTCTTTACGAACGCCACGGCCATGTGGCTGTGATTAGGCTTAACCGACCCGACAAGCTCAATGCGATGACGACGGAGATGGACCGTCTCATGAACCAACTCACTTTCACCATCAACAACGACGCGGATATCCGCTCGGTCGTCCTCACCGGAAATGGGGAACGGGCATTTTGTGCCGGGAGCGACATCACAGATCTTGATGGATACGGAGACAACTGGACGTATCGCAATAGGTTCGAGGCCCGGATGGATTACGCCCGTGCGGTGCACCTAATTCGCAAACCCATCGTCGCCGCTCTCTTTGGATACGTCATTGGTGGGGGCCTTGAAATGGCCTGCGCAAGTGACATACGCCTGGCAACTCCCGATGCTGAATTCGGGGCCGGCGAAATCAATTGGGGCTGGCACGGCGGCTCAGGCCAGACCCAATACCTTACGCGAACGATGGGCTCGGGAAACGCTGCCAAGCTCCTGCTGACTGGCGAAAGAATTGGAGTTGAGGAGGCCTTGCGCACTGGGCTGATCCAGGGAATCCATGAACGCGCGGACTTAGATGCCGTTGCGATGGCGTTGGCACAGAACATCGCGGCGAAGTCCCCCATCGCGATCCAAATGACTAAGCATATGACCCGGGTTGCTGCGAACACTGCGCTGGACGTCGGGCTCATGGTGGAAAATGATTCGTTTACCTACTGCATGACCACCGAGGACGCGCGCGAAGGCCAGTCGGCTTTCGCAGAGAAAAGAGAGCCCGTCTTCAAGGGAAGGTAATTGTTGTGGATGATTCTGGCCGGACCCGGATTCGGATTCCCCTTGGCGAAAGGTTCGCCGACCTATGGCTTTTTCGCGGTCGGCACGGGCATGTGCTTTTTGATACCGGGGTTAAAGGGACCATAAGAGAAGCTGTGATTCCGACACTAGAAGGGCTCGGAATTGCGCCCGAAAGTGTGGAAGCCGTTGTGGTTAGCCACCTTGACGTCGACCACGCAGGCGACGTGGGGAATGTTAGCCACTTATTGCCCAATGCTGAGGTTATCGCGCACGAGAGCGACGCAGCGGCGATGAGCGATTGGGCCACATTTAGCGCACAGCGCGGGCAAGAATTTAGTCAAGGGTGGGGCTTGCACGAAACACCTGCTGCGATTGACTGGATGCGCAATGCCTTCGCCCCAGGGAAGATCGATCGGATCCTTCAACACGAGGACAAGCTGGAGCTCGATGATGGCCGGGTGCTAGAGGTGTGGCATGTTCCCGGGCATACCCGCGGTCACCTCGCTCTATACGACAGCTGGGCGGATTCGCTCGCTATCTCAGACGCAATCTTGGGCAGCGCGGTTCCCTTCGCTGACGGCAGCCCCTCCTTTCCCCCGACCTATCGACACGTCGACCTCTACCTCAGCACGATTCAACGCGTTCAGGAGTGTGCTCCACGGACACTACTGACCGCGCACTACGGTGATTTTGTTGGCGCCGACGTCACGCATTTTCTCGAGGAGTCTGTATCTTTTGTCCACACACTCGACCGAGTAGTTCGTGACATTTTGTCCTCCGAGGGCAAAACTCTTGCCCAAATTGTTCAGGAAGCCAACCCGGTCGTTGCCTCATGGCCTGTGGAGGGAACCAACACAGCCCTTGCTTTCCCTGTCTCCGGGCACCTGGAAAGAATGCTGGCCGCGGAAGAGATTCAGAAAAAAGATGGCCACAGCGGGTGGGAGTGGACGCGATGAACCACGAAGAGATCAAGTCCCTTCTGAGAAAGTCAGCGCCACAGCTGGTGGGATTAGATTACGAAACCTGGAACTTCGGAGACTCGACCGGCTTTGAAGCAATGCTAAGAGCAGCTGAAACTCTGGAGGAAACCGAATTAGAAAGTTTTGCCCACGGTTGGTTTAGATCCTGGGCGAGTAGGGCAACTCCTTATCGCAGACTCGATTGCACGGCGCCGGGTCTCGCTATAGTCCTCACTGCTGAGAAATATGACGACCCGATGCTTCTCGCTGCTGCTGTCTCTCTTGCCGAATATCTTGTGACGCGGAGGAAAATTGACGGAGTCTATGAAACCTGGCCTGATCCGCCCCTAATGCAGCCCTACGGGGGCGAGAAACTCCCCCCGGAGGAAGAGGACTTGCTGCAGAACCTTGTGGGAGGTGTCTTCATCGACTGCCTCCACTTTGACCCACCCTTCTTCGCCGCGCTTGCTAGAGTCACTGGCGACCAGAGATGGAGGAATGAGGCGATAGACCAGGCTCGCGGTTACATCCGTGGGCTCCAGCAACCCTCCGGTCTCTTTGACCACTTTGTTCTCGACGGATTTTCGGGTCGAACGTTTGGGCCGGGGTGGGGCAGAGGCCAGGGGTGGGCTTTGCTTGGGCTCATTGATGTTGTGGAACAGCTTTCATTGCCCACCGAGCATGACATTGCGCGAGCAGCCCAAAAACTTATTAGTGCGATGATGGCACTCCAGCGTGACGACGGTAGCTGGGCAGTAGTCATCACGGATCCTGACTCTGGGGACGAACCCAGCACCGCTGCTTTTATGGCAACAGGCTTTTTTCGAGCACTCAAGTATTCGCTCGTGTCTGGTGACAGTGTTTCACGCGCCGCCCACCAGGCGTTGGATTCTGTCGCCGCCAAAGTTGATTCAGAAGGCTTGCTCAGTGGCGTCTCCCGAGCCGTGATGGCGTGCACGCGCCCATCACACTACGCGCACGTTCCGCGGGGATTCAATGTGCCGTGGGGTCAAGGCCCCCTGGTGTTGGCCCTTTGTGAGGCGCTGGAGCAGTGAGAACCGCAATTGTCACCGGCGCTGCCTCGGGGATTGGGTTAGCCACGCTCACGAAACTTGTCGCCGAAGGGCACACGGTGCACGGCATCGACACCAACGAGCGGCTCCCCGCAATACTCGCCGCAACTGATGCGGAAAATGCGCACGCTCACGTGGGCGACGTTAGCGATCCCGAGGTGTGGTCTTCGGTTGCCGCAACATTGGGGGGTCAACTCGATCTGCTCGTTCACAATGCCTTTGTTCTCCACGTTGCCCCCCTTCATCAACAGACCCCAGCGCAGTGGGGTCACCAATTGGACGTCATTTTGGGCGCGGTCCTGCACTCGATGACCCACTTGCACCTTGTGCTCCGCGCTTCCCACGGATCTGTGGTGTTAGTGTCCAGCGTCCACTCGCGAGTCGGCCTTCCCGGCCATCCCGCCTATGCCGCAGCGAAGGGGGCTCTCAATGCGTTGGGGCGCCAACTCGCCGTCGAGTACGGGCCCGAGGTCAGGGTTAACTCCGTTATTCCTGGCCCCATACGGACCCCCGTGTGGGACTCGGCGACCCCTTCTACCGTTGAGACCGCGGCCAGTGAGACTGCCCTCAAACGCTTAGGGACGGCCGACGAAGTGGCTAATGTCATCAGCTTTCTTGGATCTGCCGCTGCAAGCTACGTTGATGGCGCGGAAATAGTGGTTGATGGCGGTTGGAGCATTACCAAAGACTGCAGCTGAGTACACTGGGAAATATGAATTTCCCCTCTGAAAGAACCCTGTAGTGGGACGAATTCGTGGATTATCCCCCCAAATAACCGAAAACCTAGGGCGCCAGATTGTGGCCGGGGCAATTGGGGAAGGGGAATCTTTTCGGCTCCAAGATATCGAGGAGTGGTTCTCGGTGAGCGTGACCGTGGCGCGTGAAGTGATGATGGCGCTGCAAAATAAGGGCGTGGTGCAAGGGCGCCCGCGTCGCGGCATTACGGTGCTTCCGCGCGACTCGTGGGACCTGCTGGATGCGGATGTTCTCCTGTGGCACGATGAGGATCTCGGGCCCATCATCGCTGACCTGGAGGAATTTCGAGAACTCGTCGAACCGTGGGCTGCGCGAACAGCTGCTCAGTCTGGTTCGGAGGCCGACATCGCCCTGTGTCGGGAAGCGATGGAAAATCTCGCAGAAGCAACAAGACTGGGGGGCACCGCAGGTATGACAACGGCGGACCTCGCCTTTCACCGCGCACTTCTTAAGGCAAGCGGAAATTCCGTCATTTTGCAGATTGGCCGAGTAATAGAACCTGTCTTGAAGCGCCGAGATGAACTCACGATGCACGACCGAAAAAAGGAAGATCTCACCTTCTTGCCGCTCCATGAGGAGATTGTTGCTGCAATGGAGCGGAGGGACCCCGGCGGGGCCAGCGCTGCGGCCCTGCGACTCATTCGAGAAAGTGGGACAGATAGCGCCGAAGCCTTGAAGCAGTGACGGTGTGCGAGCTGGCTTCGCGCTGCTGCCTCGGCAATCATCAAGGCTTGGCGCCCGTCTCCGAACTTGGGGCTCGTGGAGTCCCGACGAACTTGCACCCTTTAGTGACCTTAGGGAATACATAATGCAACACCGGATTACCAGAGTTGGGATGTTCATGGCTTGGTGGTGGATCGGCGGGCACTTTATGGTCGGTCAAACTATTCGCTAGTTACACCGATAACCTTCGCCAAACTTAGCCTTAGCCCCGAGACCACAAAGCCCAAGACGATAAAGCCAACTGCAATCGTGAGAATGAAAAAGATCATTCCGCTCACTCCACCCTCGCTACCGGGGTTAATAAACCAGTACGGCCACCAGTCAACAGCCAGCCCTCGCATAAGCGAGAAGCTCAGCCAAATTAGTGGATACACGACAACCCAGAGCGCTCTTCGCCACAGAGGCTTCGACCCCTTGACTGACAGCACGTAGTCAAGCCCCACCAGGACCGGTGCGTAGGTGTGGATTATTGCGTTCGGAATTCTGGGCCAGTCATAGCCGATATCTCTCGGGTCAATTGCAGTGTCACCGAGCAATAGGTGATAGACAGTGCCCACAATAATCATGGACACCACAGCCACTAAGCGGGCAATGTTTTGCCGCTCAGACTCCGATTTGCCTCTAAGAAGCATCACTCCGCTTGTCAGCACCACAAACCCCGCCAGCATCGCGGACGTTATCGAGAAGTAGGCAAAATATTCGGTTGGTCGAAACAGGTCAGCGCCTAGTCGGTCCGCAACCTGCCAAATTACGCTTCCAAGAAGCGCCAAGCCAATCAAAGTTCTAATAGTTCCAAAAACACCTTTATAAAGCATGACTAAAAACCTATCGTTATCAGTTCAGAAACCTCAGAACCGCGTCAACAAATTCCTGGGGCTTCTCTTCGTTTGGCAGGTGACCGGCAACCTCGATGATCACCAGTTCTGAGCCTGGAAGATCCCCGTTTAGCCTTATGGAGTCTGCAGTGGCGACCACACGGTCATCGTCACCGGTGATAATCAATGTCGGCGCTCGCAAATCATCCAGCCGTTCCACCAAATTCAGTGAACGCGGTGCTTTATTGAATTCCCAGAAAGCTCTTTCCCAGCCGGCAATCTTGAGTGGTGCCGTGTAGCTGGCCTGAACCTCAGCGGTAATCATGCTGGGGTCGGTGTAGCTCTCAACAAGAAGATCTAGACCACTTGAGGCAATAGATGCAACCGCGAGTGGGCCAAGGTGATCGATCTGCGGAATGCTGAAAACC
>Ga0307998_1000362_pt1 | contig 26315 bp, 28 predicted proteins | sample Davwhametageno37_FD_203147 | JGI IMG/M metagenome (GOLD analysis project Ga0307998, IMG submission 203147) | Marine microbial communities from Davis Island wharf, Antarctic Ocean - #37 | ecosystem: Environmental > Aquatic > Marine > Unclassified | place: Antarctic Ocean: Davis Island wharf... | reverse complement strand
TCTCTAACCCAAGCTGGCCAATGATTATCTTTTTTTTTCATAAAGTATTTTAAGTTTTTGTTTTAATTTTTGCAAAGCTTGACCACGATGACTTATTCTATTTTTTAATTCAGGCGAAAGTTCTGCGGCTGATTGATCAGTTTTGTAATCCATAAAGATTGGGTCATATCCAAAACCATTATGACCTCTCCTTACTTTTAGAATTTCTCCTTGCCAGATTCCTTCAGTAACAATAGGTTGTGAATCAGAAGGGCTTCTAACAAAGACAATTGCACAATAGTAATGAGCACGACGATCTTCCATATTATTTAAATCATCAAGTAATTTATCATTATTGTCTTCATCACTCCTATTTTCTCCAGCAAATCGAGCAGAAAAGACACCAGGTTGTCCATCAAGAGAATCAACACAAAGTCCAGAATCATCTGCTATTGCAGGAAAACTTGTTTCTTTGGATGCAAATCTTGCTTTCACTAAAGCATTTTCAATGAATGTATTAAAAGGCTCCGCACAAGATTTAATACCAAATTGAGATTGTGGAACAATCTCAATGGGCAGCTCGGAAAGCAGGGCTTTGATTTCAGCTAACTTTTTTTCGTTACTTGTTGCTATAACAATTTTTGTCATTTTTTAATCTACAAAATAAGAGAATTTTGTATAACAGTTAATTGCTTTATGCCCTGTTCGGCCATATCAATCAAATTATTCAATTCATCACGAGTAAATGCTTCACCTTCAGCAGTTCCTTGAATTTCAATAAATTTCCCACCACCTGTCATTACAATATTCATATCAGTATCGCACGTTGAATCCTCAGCATAATCTAAATCAAGAAGAATGTCCGAGTCTTTGACCCCAAGTGATATGGCGGCAATAGAATCAATGATAGGTGAATCTTTTATAATTCCTTTGTTAATAATATTTTGAATAGCATCATATAAAGCTACATAGGCGCCGGTAATACTTGCTGTTCTAGTCCCTCCATCTGCTTGAATAACATCGCAATCAATTTTAATTGTTATTTCCCCTAATTTTTTTAGGTCAATAATTGATCTTAAGCTTCTTCCTATTAGTCTTTGAATCTCTTGTGTTCTTCCAGATTGCTTTCCTTTTGCAGACTCTCTTGCCATTCTTGTCGATGTTGACCTGGGGAGCATGCCATATTCAGCTGTAACCCAGCCTTGATTTTTTCCTTTTAAGAAAGAAGGCACATTTTCCTCAATACTGGCAGTACATATGACATGAGTATCACCACACTTGATAAGAACAGACCCTTCTGCATGCTTTGTGAAATTTCTTATAATTTCTATAGAACGTAACTCATTATTTTTTCGTTGAGATGGTCGCATGCAATTCCTTTTAGTTGAATTCATTAATATTTAATTATAAGCTATTGGGATCTTTAAATAAAAGTTGATTTAATTATTAGCTGGAAAAATTTTATAACCATAATGGAGATTTGATTGTTAAAATAACTAAAATATTTATTAAAGAGTGATTATGATTTCAAGTATGACAAGTTTTTTCTTTGGAGAGTTCGAAACAGAATACGGAAATTTAGTGCTCGAAATTAAGACCTTAAATAGTCGCTATTTTGAACTTCAGTTGAAGCTAAGCGAAGATCTTAAAAATCTTGAGCCAAAAATAAGAAATCAAATTGTGAAAAGCATAAGTCGCGGGAAAGCTGATTATAAAATCTATCTAAAATCAGTTGAGGAGAACCTCGATCTAAAAAATATAGATTTTAGAGAGATTAAAGATTTGATTAAGACCTCTGAAAAAGTTGCTTCGTTTATGAATTCTCCTCAACCACTTAACCCTCTTGAATTAATGCGTATCGCAGGAATTAAAAAAAATAAATTAGAGGTAAAAAAATTAGAAAAAGTCCTTTTAAGATACACAGAACAAGCTCTTAATAAGCTAGTAATAGATCGAAAAAGAGAAGGAGCTAAGATAAGAAAAATTATTATAGCTAAATTAAATTTAATAGAAAAATTAGTGTTAAAGGTAAGAAAAATTATGCCATTAGCGATTAAGTCCCATCAAAAAAAGATTAAAGCTAAATTTAAAGCCGCATTAATTAATATTGACCAAGATCGATTAAAGCAAGAATTTTTAATTTTTATTCAAAAAGGAGATGTAGAGGAAGAGCTAGACAGATTAGGAGCTCATATTTCAGAATTAAGAAGATTATTAAATGCTTCTGAACCTGTTGGTAAGAAGATAGATTTTTTGATGCAAGAATTTAATAGGGAATCAAATACACTAGGGTCAAAATCAATTTCAATTGATATTTCAAAAATATCAGTTGATTTAAAGGTTTTAATTGATCAAATTAGAGAACAAATACAAAATATAGAATAGATATTATATGGAATCATCTAAAGGAAACTTATTTATTATTACTGCAGCATCTGGCGCAGGAAAAACCTCCCTGGTTAAAGCTTTGGTGGCTGATAATCCCAATATAAAAGTTTCTGTATCGTTTACAACAAGAAAGCCAAGAGTTGGTGAAAAAGACGGGGAAGACTATTTTTTCTTAGACGAAGTTAATTTTAAAAAAAAGATTAAAAACAATGACTTTTTAGAGATGGCAGAATGCCATGGATCATTTTACGGAACATCAAAATTAGTAGTTAAAGAGGCGCTAAAAAATGGAGAAAATATTATTTTAGAAATAGATTATCAAGGGGCATCTAGTGTTAAAAAATTATTTCCCGAATCTATTAGTATTTTTATAATTCCCCCTTCAATTAGGGCATTAGAAGATAGGCTTCATAATCGTGGACAAGATAGCAAGGAAGATATAAAGATACGAGTTGCTGCTGCAAAGAATGAAATGAGTCATTTAGAGGAATTTGATTATGTTACAATTAATGACAATTTTGAACAGGCTTTGGACGGACTTAAATCAATTACACAGTTCAAACCAGATGCTTTTGAATTAAAATTAGAAAATCAAATTTTAAATCATAAATATTTGATTGACGAGTTAAAAAAATAAATTAAAAGGAATAAGAAAATGGCCAGAATTACAATTGATGATTGTTTAGAGCAAATACCAAATAGATTCCAATTAACTTTAGTCGCTGCATTTAGGTCAAGGCAACTTGCTAATGGAGCAGAGCCACTTATTGATGCTGATGGATCGAATGATAAGCCCTCTGTTATAGCATTAAGAGAAATTTCAGCTGGGTTAGTTAGTGCCGATATTCTTAAAAAAAGTACAGCTTAACAGGATATTTTTGATTAAATATTTTGCTAAAGTAAATGGCTAAGCCACTGCATATAAATAAAGTGGTAGAGCCCCTCAAATTTTCCCCTCCACTGTTACCTGCAGACACCAAAGACTCAAGGCTCACAAAGTTATTAAAAGTTTATCTTCCTCAGAAAGAAATAGAATTGGTCTGGGAGGCATATCGATATAGTGATAGAGCCCATAACGGGCAAAAAAGAATAGGTGGAGAAGATTATATTTCTCATCCAGTATCAGTAGCATGTATTGCATCTGAATTTCACTTAGATTCACATTCAATTCAAGCAGCATTACTCCATGATGTAGTTGAAGATACTCCTTCAACTGCAGATGATATTAAGCAAAAATTTGGTTCGCAAGTTGCCAAATTGGTCGATGGTTTATCAAAGCTAGATAAAGTCCATTTTGCGGATGATACTGAAGCACAAGCAGAAAATTTTAGAAAAATGCTTCTAGCAATGTCACAAGATGTTAGAGTTATTTTAATAAAGCTTGCAGATCGATTGCACAATATGCAAACACTTGAACCTTTAAAGCCATCTAAAAGAAGAGAAATTTCTCAGGAAACATCAGATATATATGCACCAATAGCTAACAGGCTGGGTTTGAACAATGTTTATCAAGAATTAGAAGATTTAAGTTTTAAATATATCCACCCCTTGAGACATAGAACTATTCAGAAGGCAATTATTTCTAGCCGCGGGAATAGAAAAGAAATTATTGAAAAAACACTTGCAGCAATTGAGGAAAAATTAAAAAAATCCGACTTAAAAGCTGCAATTACAGGTCGCGAGAAAAATCCTGCTAGCATTCATAGAAAAATGGTAAAGAAACATACTAATTTTTCTCAAATTAATGATATTTATGGCTTTAGAATAATAGTAAATGATTTAAATGAATGCTATCTAACATTGGGAGCGCTTCATTCTTTATATAAACCTATTCCTGGTAAATTTAAAGATTATATTGCTATTCCAAAAGCTAATGGTTACCAATCACTCCACACCACATTATTTGGACCATTCGGTATGCCTTTTGAAATTCAAATTCGCTCAGAAAATATGCATAAATTAGCAGAGGCGGGTGTAGCGGCTCACTGGTTGTATAAGAACGAAGACGCACATGTTACCGAGCTTCAGCAACAAACAAACCAATGGCTAAAAAGACTACTTGAGATTCAAACAGAAAGCAGCGATTCGTTTGAATTCTTGGAACATCTTAAAATCGATTTATTCCCTGATGAGGTATATGTGTTTTCCCCTAAAGGTAAGATTTTTGCACTGCCTAAAGGATCGACAACAATTGACTATGCTTATGCAGTTCACACTGTTGTTGGAAATAGTTCTATGGCATCTAAAGTCAACCAAGAATTAGTTCCTTTAAGGACAGAGCTTACAACTGGTGACCATGTGGAAATTATTACAGCTTCTGTTGCTAAACCAAATCCAGCCTGGCTAAATTTCGTTATCACACCAAAAGCGCGCTCCCAAATAAGGTTATATCTTCGATCTGCTGAAACCAAAGACCTTATTGTTCTAGGGAAAAGTATGTTAAATAATGCACTTAAAGCTTTTCATGTTGCCCCCTCTTCAATAAAAAAAAGGCACTGGGATAAGTTAATCTTAGATTACCATTTAGACTCGAAGGACAATATTCTAATAGATATTGCTTTAGGAAAGAGAGTCAATGTAATGGTTGCGCACCAGCTAACGAACATAATAGATGGAGCAAAAAAAACCAACAAACAAACAAAATTTCTTGATGTTATTACTATTAAGGGCTCTGAGGGGATGGCTATTAAGTTAGCTACCTGCTGTCATCCAATACCTGGGGATCCAATATTAGGCTTTATTAATAAAGATAGAGGATTGATAATTCATACTCATGATTGTCCAGGCATTCGAAAATATAAATTAGATCATGAAAAGTGGCTTGATGTTGAATGGGAGCCAAACCCAGAGACTTACTTTAATGTTAATTTAAATTTACTTGTTATTAATGAACGAGGAATATTAGCTAAAATTACATCTATTATCGCAGAGTCCGAAGCTAATATAGACAACATTTCTGTTGACGAGGGGGATGGTAGCACTTTTTCAAATTTAAGACTTATAGTTCAAGTAAAGAACCGCATACATTTAGCAGAGTTGATAAGAAATTTGAGGAAAATCTCAAAAATTAATAAAATCAATCGTGTAAAATCTTTGCATTAATTAAAGGAAAATAATTTATGAAAAAAATAGCTATAAATTCAAAAAATGCACCACAAGCAATTGGGCCATATAGCCAAGCAATTCGTAAAGGAAACATAGTTTTTTTATCTGGACAGATTCCGTTAAATCCAAACACTATGGAATTAGTAGAAGGTATTGAAGCACAAATCAAGCAAGTATTTGAAAATTTAAGCCACGTCATAAAGGCAGCAGATGCTAATTTTGATGATGTAGCTAAATTAAATATTTATTTAACTGATTTATCTCATTTCACATTAGTAAATGAAATTATGAAGGCTTATTTTACAGAGCCTTTCCCAGCAAGGGCAGCCATTGGCGTTGCATCTCTTCCAAAAGGATCTTTAGTTGAAGCTGATGGTTTTTTAGTTTTAGAGTAACTAGGTAATTTTTGAAATTGCCAAAACCATTATTCACAGAAATACAGTCAAAAAAATTAAAAAAATTAGGCATTTTAAATTCACTTGATTTACTTTTGCATATTCCTCTCAGATACGTAGATGAAACAAAAGTTGATTTAATAAAAGATATTAGGCCAGGGTCCATGTGTCAGATTGAAGCTAAAATAATTAGCATAGAAGCCTCATACCGACCAAGGAAAAATTTAACTGTTTATGTGCAAGATGTATCTGGTGATTTAAAGTTAAGATTTATAAATTTTTATCCAAGCCAGATAAAGCAATTTGAAGAAGGGAAAATTTTAAGAGTTTATGGTGAGATAAAATCGAATTCATTTTTATTCGAAATGGTTCATCCTAAATATGAATTTATTTCAATAGATACACCACTTAAAGATTTTTATACAGCTGTTTATCCAGCAACTGAAGGACTGTCTCAGAAGTTAATTTTTAAATTGGTACAGAAAGTGTTTCAACAAGAAAATCTAAATGAACAGTATCCTGATTATTTTGGAAATTTATACCAAGAAAAAAATCTTCCATCATTATTAGAAGCATTAAAATTAATTCATAAGCCAAGTCAAGAATACGAAAAAAAATTATTTGATGAAAAAAAGAGTATTTTCCATAAAAGAGTAATTTATGATGAGTTGCTGACCCATCAATTCTTTTTTCGTGGTAAATACCATGAAAACAAGTCTTACAAATCTAAACCAATTGTATATTCAGATGGTATTCAAAAAAAATTCATAAATAATTTAGAGTTTAAACTAACAAATCAACAACAATCAGTATTCTTAGAGATTATGAATGATTTAAACCAAAGCTATCCAATGTATAGATTGCTTCAAGGGGATGTGGGCAGTGGCAAAACAGTAGTTGCAGTAATGGCAGCTTTACAGGCCATAAATTCTGGTTTTCAGGTTGCATTTATGGCACCAACTGAGATTCTAGCAGAGCAACATTTTGAAAAACTAAACTACTGGCTTACTAAGCTTGGCATTCATGTTGAATTATTAACAGGTAGTATGAAGCCTAAATTAAAAGAAAAATCATATGAAAAAATAAAAAGTGGTGAAGCAAAATTAATTGTTGGAACACATGCATTAATTCAAGAAAAAGTAGATTATAAAAATATTGGATTTTATATTATTGACGAACAACATCGTTTTGGAGTAAGACAAAGAGTAGCCTTAAAGAGAAAGAGTGAGACAAACAAAGATTTTGAGCCTCATCAGTTAATGATGAGCGCAACACCAATACCTAGAACATTAGCAATGAATTATTTTGCAGATATGGATATATCAATCATTAATGAAATGCCCCCAGGGCGGCAAAGTATAACCACAAAGGTTTTTTCAAGTGAAAAAAGAAGTCAAATATTAGATACAATTAATCAGCACTGTTTAAATGGCAATCAGATTTATTGGGTATGTCCATTAATTGAAGAAAGTGAAACTTTACAACTTCAAACCGCTGAGCAAACATTTCTAGATTTATCAAAATATTTTGTTAAGCATAAAGTTGGATTAATTCATGGACGCCTCCCTTCAAAAGATAAAACAGAAATTATGGAGAAATTTAAAAAGAATAAGATCCAGCTTCTAGTAGCAACAACTGTTATTGAAGTAGGGGTAGATATTCCTAATGCGACATTAATGGTTATAGAGAATGCTGAAAGAATGGGGCTCTCACAATTACATCAGTTACGAGGAAGAATTGGTCGAGGTAATAAGAAAAGTATTTGTATTTTGCTATATAAAAAGAAACTATCTGATATTGCCAAACAGAGGTTAAAAGTTATATATGAAAATATTGATGGCTTTAAGATTGCTGAGGAGGACTTAAAAATAAGGGGACCAGGAGAGGTTTTAGGATTGAGACAAAGCGGACTTCCTTCTTTGCGAATTGCTGACTTAGATCGCGATCATGAACTATTAAATCTTGCAAAGATAGATGCAGATATTCTTTTAAAGAAAAATCCTAAAGATGTGTCATTGCATATCAATCGGTGGCATAGAAACTATCAAGATGTAGGAAGGTCATAAATTCATAATGTGGAATAAAAATATTCAAATAGATGGCAAATTAAAGTATTGGCTTTTAGATATGAAATCTTTAAGTTATCGCATTAGAAGTATTGCAAAACTTGAAATCATTCCTGTTGAAACAAGGGGGAGTAATATTTTTGTTAATGAGAAGAAGGTATTTGATAACATAAAATCAGAGCATTTGTATCTTAGAGAGGTTCTAATTTACGCAGATAGATTGCCAATTATGTATGCAAGAACAATATTGCCATCAAAGTACTTGAGAGGCTTTTGGCATAAAATAAAAAATTTAAACAACAAGCCATTAGCAGATATTGTATTTGAAAGAAGAATGATAATACGATCAAGATTTAAATTTAAGAAACCGTCCATTAACGATAACTTTTCAAAAAGAATTAAGATGTTTGATTTAAAAAATACCAAAATACTAGCAACAAGACAGTCTACTTTTAAAAATAAGAATGAAAAAGTATTGTTAACTGAAGTATTTTTCAATAATTTTAAGCAATTTGATTATTTAGATGGGTAAATTTAGTACATTAATAAATTTAACTAGAATTAATAAGCCAATAGGTATATTTCTATTGCTGTGGCCTACACTTTCTGCACTTTGGTTGGCTTCAGAAGGAATTCCCAATATAAAAATACTAGTTATTTTTATATTGGGAACAATTTTAATGAGATCAGCTGGTTGCGTGGCCAATGACTTGGCTGATCGTAAATTTGATTCTTTTGTAAAAAGAACGAAAAATAGACCAATTACATCGGGCTTAGTAAGTATACAAGAAGCAATAATACTTCTTTTATCATTATTAATTGCCTCTTTTTTACTTGTAATTCAATTCAATTATTTAACTATTTGGATTTCATTTTTGGCATTTTTATTTACCTTAACCTATCCTTTTACTAAGCGTTTTTTTAATCTGCCGCAACTATATCTTGGAGTGACGTTTGGATTTGGGATATTAATGGCTTTTTCAGCAGTTCAGAATAAGATTCCTATAGAGGCTTTAATTTTATTTGGGTCTAATATTTTTTGGGCTTTTGCTTATGATTCTCATTATGCAATTAGCGATATGGAAGACGATAAGAAATTAAATATTCATTCCGCTCCATTAACATTTAATAATAAGATCGTATTAATAATTACATTAAGTTATTTTCTAATGTTTTTACATTTATTTATTATTGGAATTTTAAAAGAATTCACTCTTAGTTTTTATGTTTTCATGGGGCTGGCTATAATAATATCAATGTATGGATGTTTTGAAGGTAGACATATGGACCCATCTAAAAATTTCAAAGCATTTTTAAGGAATAATTACGTGGGTATTTTAATATTTGTAGGATTTCTGACCCAAATATAAAATGCAGTTTGATGCACTAAAGAATTGACATACAGACCTAAAATAGACTAAAATTCGCATCTTAATTTTTTTAATGCAAAATTGGTAATTTAAATAAGATGAAAACATTTTCAGCTAAATCACATGAAGTTAAAAGAGACTGGCTATTAGTAGATGCAACCGATGCTACCCTTGGTAGGTTAGCAAGTGCAATCGCTCATAGACTAAGAGGAAAGCATAAGGCTATTTATACTCCTCACGTTGATACCGGAGATTATATTGTTGTAATTAATGCAGAGAAGTTAAAAGTTACTGGTAATAAGGCAGATGGTAAAATTTATCACAGGCATTCTGGATTTCCTGGTGGCCTTTATTCAACAAACTTTAAAAAGATGCAAGAAAAATTTCCAGGTAGAGCTTTAGAAAAAGCAGTCAAAGGCATGTTGCCTAAAGGCCCTCTAGGCTATGCTATGGTAAAAAAAATGAAGGTGTTTGCTGGAAGCAATCATAATCATTCGGCACAACAGCCACTACCAATAACTTTATAATTTCAGGACATATTTAATGATAGGTAAATATTATTACGGTACAGGAAGAAGAAAAAGCTCAATAGCGAGGGTGTTTATTCAGCCTGGTAAAGGAAATATTGTTATAAATAACAAGCCTATGGCCGAATACTTTTCAAGGTTTACTTCTCAAATGATTATGAAGCAGCCATTGGAATTGACTAATAACACCTCAACATTTGATATTAAAGTTAATGTTATTGGTGGTGGTGAATCTGGTCAAGCCGGCGCTGTAAGGCATGGAATTACAAGAGCTTTAATGGATTATGATATTGAACTCAAACCCGAACTATCTAAAGCAGGATACGTAACCCGTGATGCTCGCGAAGTAGAACGTAAAAAAGTTGGATTACGAAAAGCTAGGCGTGCAAAACAGTTCTCAAAAAGATAACTTCCTTCAAATTAAAAAAGCCGCTTATAGCGGCTTTTTTTTTAAACAAGATTAATACTTAACAATGTAGAATAGATAAAGATATGGATGAAAAAATAAAAGTAAGTATTGTAGGGGGGTCCGGTTATACCGGGATTGAATTACTCAGATTACTCGCACTACATCCTAATGTTGATTTACACAATATTACCTCTAGAAATGACGCGGGCAGGTATGTTTATGAAGTTTATCCCTCCTTAAGGGGCATATTAAACCATAAATTTAAAAGTCCTGATGAGATCGATTTAAAAGAGTCAAATTTAGTTTTTTTTGCAACTCCTAATGGCGTTGCAATGAAATATGCTAAAGAATTAATAAGTAATGATATTAAAGTTATTGATTTAGCAGCAGATTTTAGGATTAAAGATGTAAAAGAATGGGAAAAGTGGTACGAAATGCCACATCAATGCCCTGATATTTTAGAAGAAGCTGTTTATGGACTACCGGAAGTGAATAGGCAGAAAATTAAAAATGCTAAGCTTATAGCCAACCCTGGATGCTACCCAACGGCGATACAATTAGCTTTAATTCCATTATTGAAAGAGGGATTAATAGATCCATTATCGATCATTGCTGATGCAAAATCTGGAATTAGTGGAGCAGGTAAAAAAAATAAAGTTGATCTTTTGATGTCAGAGGCAAGTGAAAACTTTAAAGCTTACTCTTTGACGGGACATAGGCACCAACCCGAAATAGAAGAACATTTGAGTCAAAATTCATCGATGGGCAAAGTGAAGCTTTTGTTTGTACCTCATCTTTTACCTATAGCAAGAGGTATTCACGCTACAATATACGTTAACTGCATTAAAGATTTTGATGCATCAGTTATTTTTAATAAATTTTATGAAAAAGAACCATTTGTTGATGTTATGGAAGTAAATTCGTGTCCTGAAATTAAGTCTGTCAGATCTTCTAATATGTGCAGAATATCATTCTACAAAGTCCCTGATACCAAACAATTGGTAATTTTGTCTGTTATAGATAATTTGGTAAAAGGAGCAGCGGGACAGGCAGTTCAAAATATGAATATTATGATGGGTTGGGGAGAAACTCTGGGGTTAGAATTAATCCCTTTAGTGCCTTAAGTTAAAATGAAAAGTACATCAAAAAAAAGAAATTACAAATTAACTGGTAATACAGCTAGAATTAACACCGGAAGCGTTTGGCCTACTTATTTGTTAGTAGCTATAGTTTGTATTTTTATTGGATCTGGCTTTACATATTATTATTTTGATGGAGGCAAATCTATTAGTTTTTTACTTAGAATAGATGAATTGCAACAATCTAATAATAAGCAAGAAAAAGAATTGCTTGAATTAAAGCTGGAATTGAAAATGTCTCAGATATCATATGAAAAAATTGCCACAAGCATAAAGGAAACAAAGGAAGAGAATACAAAATTGAAGGAAAGCGTTTTATTTTATGAAAAAATTGTAGGGAAAAGAAAATAATTTATGATTTTTAAAAAGAAGAAAAAATTAGGGACAATAAACACTCTAATAGATAGAGATAATGTGATTAGAGGAAATTACTCTTACTCCGGTGGGTTGAGGTTGGACGGAAAGATTTATGGTGATTTAACTGTTGTAGAAGATTCTGGTGGCACACTTATTATGGGCGAAAAGAGTAGAATAAGAGGAAGCGTTATGGTTGAAACAGCTATTATTGCTGGGGAGATTATAGGCGATGTTAAATGCTATGATTACCTTGAATTACAACCGGGCTCTATTATTAAAGGTAATATTGAGTATAATTCATTAGAGATCCATGCAGGAGCCATAGTTAATGGTCTCTTGAAACAGATAACTAAAGTACAAATGAAAAAAGAGCAAAAAAAATTACCATTTAAAAAAGATAAGAAAGTTGAAGTTATAGGAGATAAAGATGACAACTGAAATTAAAATGCCAACACCAGTAAATTTTACAGATGATGCAGTAAATAAAGTTAAAGCATTAATTGCTGAGGAAGGGGCACCCGATCTTAAATTAAGAGTATTTGTAAGCGGCGGCGGATGTTCGGGCTTTCAGTATGGATTTACTTTTGAAGAAGCGATTAATGAAGATGACACCCAAGTTGTAAAGGACTCAGTTACTTTATTAATAGATCCAATGAGCTTGCAGTATTTAAATGGGGCTGAAATTGATTATCAAGATAATGTTCAAGGGTCTCAGTTTGTAATTAAAAATCCTAATGCAACTTCTACTTGTGGCTGCGGCTCTTCTTTTTCTGCTTAAAGATTAGGAACGTCCCTACGAAGTTTGCCCGTATAGATTTGTCTAGGGCGACCTATTTTAGAATTTTCACTGAGAATCATTTCATTCCAATGTGCAACCCATCCAGCTGTTCTTGCTAGGGCAAACACTGCTGTAAACATAGAATTTGGGATCCCTAATGCTTTCATTACAATGCCAGAGTAGAAATCTACGTTTGGATATAATTTTTTCTTAACAAAATATTCGTCTTCTAGAGCAATTTTTTCTAATTTAAGTGCTAATTTAAATATAGGATCATTTCTAAGACCTAGTTCATCTAGTACTTCATGGCATGTAGCTTTCATTATGATAGCTCGCGGATCTTTATTCTTATAAATGCGATGGCCAAAACCCATCAGGCGAAATGAGTCTGTCTTATCTTTAGCTCTTTTAATGTATTCATTAATCCGCCCTTCATTCTTTATTTCACTAAGCATTTTGAGAGTCGCTTCATTTGCTCCACCATGAGCTGGTCCCCATAGAGATGCAATTCCAGCCGCAATACAAGCAAAAGGATTCGCTCCTGATGAGCCAACAAGTCTTACGGTAGAAGTTGATGCATTTTGTTCGTGATCAGCATGCAAAATAAGAATTTTCTCAAATGCTTTGGAAATAATTGGATTTTGTAAGTATTTAGTATTTGGGGTAGAAAACATCATGTTAAGAAAATTTTCAGAATAACTAAGCTCATCTTTAGGGTATACAAAAGGGCGCCCCTGACTATAGGCATAACTCCATGCAGCAATTGTTGGAACTTTGGCAATTAGCCTTTGAGCAGATAATCTCCTATGGTTTTGATTATCAACTTTCATAGTTTCATCAAAATAGAATGCAGACATTGACCCCACTACCCCAACCATAACCGCCATAGGGTGAGCATCTCGCCTAAACCCTCGAAATATATTATTCAACTGATCATGGGGTAAGCTGTGTTCTTTAATTGATTTAATGTAACCTGATTTTTCTCTTGAATTTGGTAATTCACCGTTAAAAAGCAAAAAAGCGATGTCTAGATATTCACATTTTTCAGCTAATTGTTCGATTGGATGACCTCTGTGAAGCAACTCACCCTTACCTCCATCTACAAAGGTTATTGCTGATGAGCATTCTGCTGTAGATGAAAATCCAGGGTCAAATGTTTTAACTGCATTTGCATGTAACGAGCTAATATCAATTGCAGGATAACCCATTGATCCTTCTATAATTGGAAGATCAATTTCTTTATCATGAATTATTAATTTTGCTTTTAATTTAGCCATACATTTTATATATAATTAATGTGTTAATTAAGTTTGCGTATTATACCTAACCTTAAGAGGTTTTAGGAGTAATGGATTGCACCGAGAATTCTAGGGCCTGAAGACCCAGTAATATTAGGTGAGTTATTAGATTGTTTTTGGATACATTTTTTTGCAAGCCAAGCAAATGCAATAGCTTCTACTTGTTGAGTGGGAATATTAAGTTTGTCAGTAGTATTAATAGCTACTCCAGTAATTATTTCAAGTCTCTCAATTAGAAATTTATTTTTACTACCACCACCGCAAATATATATCTCGTCTACACTAGAGCAAAAATTTTTAATTGACTCATTAATTGCCACCACGGTTAATTCTAAGAGAGTTCTTTGAATATCTTCAATTGGGTAATTATTAACATTAAATTTATTAAGCCAATCGATATTAAATAACTCTCTACCAGTACTTTTTGGAGGACGCTTTTTAAAGAATGAATCTTTTTGGAAGTTAAGTAATAAGTCTTCAATTATTTTTCCTGATTTTGCCCATCTACCTAAATTATCAAAGTTTTTATTATGTTTAAGTTTGATCCAATGGTCTAATAAAATGTTCCCAGGACCACAATCAAAACCAATTATATTTTGATTGGTAGGTAGGTAGGTAATATTACTTATCCCTCCAATATTTATAATCACTCTATTTTTATTTTTTTTAAAAAAGAATTCATTATGAAAAGCTGGAACAAGAGGAGCTCCTTGCCCACCAGCAACAATATCTCTATTTCGAAAATCAGAAACAACGGTAATGTTAGTTAGTTCAGCTAAAAGATTTGGATTACCGAGCTGCACAGAGTAACCACGTTCGGGATAATGTCGAATCGTTTGCCCATGGTAACCAATACATTTAACATCTATGGAATTGAGTTTATTTTTTTTAAGAATCTTATTAATACCATTTGCTGTAATTTTTGCGTGAGCAAGAGACAGATGAATTGAATGTTCAAGATCAGAATTCTGGCCTGAATGAAGTTTAAGGATGTCTTGCCTCATTTTCATATTGTAGGGCATGTGAACAAAATTGATTATTTTTATACTTTTGTTAACCTGATTAATTAAAACAATATCAATTCCATCCAAACTTGTTCCAGACATGACTCCAAAAAATAGGGATAAATTTTTCATAATTTTAATTGTGAGCTATTTATAGTTTTATTCAAGTACTTGAAATAATAAAAGTCTAATTATTTTAAGTCTATAATTACGATAGAATTAAATTAAATTAAATTGTGAGATGAAATAGTGAATATAAAAGAACAGTTAGAAATAATTAAAAGAGGCTCTGATGAAATCTTACTTGAATCTGAGTTGCTTGAAAAACTGAAAAAAAACGTACCCCTTAAGATAAAAGCAGGGTTTGATCCAACTGCGCCAGATCTTCATTTAGGACATGCCGTCCTGCTTAACAAATTAAGGCAATTTCAGGATTTAGGCCACGAAGTATATTTTTTAATTGGGGATTTTACAGGAATGATAGGTGACCCAACTGGCAAAAATGTAACACGGCCACCATTGTCTGAAGAAGATGTTAAAGAAAATGCACAAACGTATTCAGAGCAAGTCTTTAAAATATTAGATAAATCTAAGACAAAAATTGTTTTTAATTCAAAATGGCTTAATGATTTGGGAGCTACAGGCATTGTTAAACTTGCTTCAACTCATACTGTTGCAAGAATGTTAGAAAGAGATGATTTTGCAAAAAGATATAAAGCTAACCAACCAATTTCGATTCATGAGTTTTTGTATCCACTGCTTCAAGGTTACGATTCGGTTGCATTAAAATCTGATGTAGAGATTGGCGGTACTGACCAGAAATTTAATTTATTAATGGGAAGAGAATTACAAAAGCATTTTGGTCAAAATCCTCAATGCATAATAACTATGCCTCTTCTTGAAGGTTTAGATGGTGTTCAAAAGATGTCCAAATCTTCAAAAAATTATATTGGTATTAATGAGCCACCTGAAATAGTGTTTGCAAAGTTATTATCTTTATCTGATGACTTAATGTGGCGATATATCAATTTATTATCTTTAAATTCATTGGATAAAATAAAATCTTGGAGAAAGAGGGTTGACGGAGGAGAAAACCCAAAAAATATTAAGGTTGAATTTGCAAAAGAAATTGTAAGCCGTCTTTATGATGAAAATGCATCTAATGAAGCTGAAAAAAACTTTAACTTAAGAGCTAAAGGCAATATTCCTGAAAATATTGAAGAGCACTCATTATTAGTTATTGAGCCTGGCGGCCTAAATATTCCTCAATTACTTAAACAAATAAATCTGGTATCAAGTACCTCAGAAGCAATTAGATTGATTAAAGGTGGAGGAATTAAAATTAATGGAGAAAAAATAGTAGATTCAAAGTTTATTACCACTAAAGGCAGAAGTTTTACAATCCAAGTTGGTAAAAGAAAGTTTGCAAAAATTAATACTTAAAACGAGTAACTTTATTCTTTCAATTTATTGAATTTATTGATATAATTCGCAAATAATAATGGGCCTATGGCCCTTTTTTGGTTTTGGGACCTTTATTTTAAATAAGGAATTATAAATTGGCTATTGATCTTGAAGCGTTAATTGAAAAGAATGTTTCCAAGTTAGGTTATGAACTAGTCGATCTCGAAATAATTAATAGAGGTGAATTACTGAGAATATTTATAGATAAACCGAACTCAATAACCATTGAAGATTGTGTTGGCGTAACTAATCAACTTAAGCTTATTTTAACGGTAGAAGAAGATATAGGTTTCGATAGATTGGAGGTTTCATCGCCAGGCACAAACAGAGTGATTAAAAAGCTCAAAGATTTTGAAAGGTTTAAAGGTGAAAAGATTAAGGTAAAAACTCGGACACCTGTTGAAGAAAGAAGAAATTTTGCGGGGATTTTGAAAGGAATAGAGAAAGATTTAATTCTAATAAAATTCAACAATGCTTTAGTTAAAATTAGATTAGATAATATTGAGAAAGCCCGCTTAGACCCAGATTTTTAGTTAAACGTATGACCGGAGAATGTTAAATGAGTCGTGAAATATTATTACTAGTAGATGCTCTTGCACATGAAAAAAATGTAGCTAGAGAAGTAATTTTTGTAGCATTGGAATTAGCCTTAGCATCTGCAACAAAGAAGAAGCATGATGCTGGTGTGGATATTAGAGTAGAGATTGATCAAGAAACTGGCGAATACCAGACTTTTAGATGTTGGACAATTTTGCCTGAAGAAGAAATCGAAAATCCAGAGGCTGAACTCTCTATTGAAGATGATAAATCTAAAGGAAAAGCTAATAATGATCTTATCAAAGAGTTAATTCCTTCTGAAGTATTTGGGCGAATTGGTGCTCAAGCTGCAAAACAAGTTATTTTGCAAAAAGTTAGGGAAGCTGAGCGTGAGCAGATCCTCAAAGATTTTTTAGCGCAAGACGAGAAGTTAATATCTGGTCAAATTAGAAGAATGGAAAGAGGTAACGGAGTAATTGAAATCGGCAGGCTTGACGCTATTTTGCCTCGAGATCAAATGATACCAAAAGAAAATCTTAGAATAAATGATCGTGTAAGAGCAATTTTAATAAAGATTGATGAAACTGCCAGAGGCCCTCAGTTAATTTTATCGAGAATAGCCCCAGAATTTCTAATTCGATTATTTGAGCTAGAAGTTCCAGAAATAGAGGAGGGTCTACTTGAAATTATGGCCGCATCTAGGGACCCAGGTTTACGATCAAAAATTGCTGTTAAAGCAAATGACCAAAGACTTGATCCAGTTGGTACATGTGTTGGAATGAGAGGCTCTAGAGTGCAAGCTGTTACAAGTGAATTAGCAGGAGAAAGAGTTGATATTGTTTTGTGGTCAATAGAGCCGGCGCAATTTGTTATTAATGCGATGGCTCCTGCAGAAGTATCAAGTATTGTAGTAGATGAAGATAAGCACAGTATGGATTTAGTTGTGGCAGAAGATCAATTAGCTCAAGCAATCGGAAGAAATGGACAAAATATTAGACTTGCATCGGAATTAACAGGCTGGGAACTAAATATACTTACCGAAGAACAATCCGATCAAAAAACGAAAGAAGAATACACATCTTCAAGTCAATTATTTATAGAAAAGCTTGATGTCGATGCAGACGTTGCAGACATTCTTGTGAAGGAAGGTTTCTCCTCTTTGGAAGAAATAGCATATGTTCCTATTGAAGAAATGGTTCAGATTGAGGCTTTTGATGAAGAAACTGTTAATGAATTAAGATCTAGAGCAAGTGCAGTAATTCTTACAGCAGCTATTGCAAAAGAAGAAAAAATATCTGAACCTGCAGCTGATCTATTAGGTATGGATGGGATGGACTCTGATACAGCCAAACTTTTAGCTTCAAAAGAAATAATAACTATGGAGAACTTGGCAGAATTGGCAGTAGATGAATTAATTGAATTAGTCAAAATGGATGAAGAAAAAGCTAAAGTATTAATAATGACAGCACGGGCACCATGGTTCGTTTAAATAATTTATGGAGCATTAATGGGAAAATCTAACGTAGAAGAGTTTGCTGAAGAATTAGGCTTACCAATAAATTTATTACTTGAGCAATTAAAAAGCTCTGGAGTAGACAAGTCGAGTGCTTCAGACGAGCTTCAGGAAGAAGATAAATCTGCTTTATTAGCTTATCTTCGATCTGAGCATGGCGCCTCTCTTCGCCCAAAGTCTAAAATTACATTAACAAGAAAACAAAATACACAAATAAGAAAAACAGACAGTGAAGGCAGAGCACGAACAATTCAAGTGGAAGTTAGAAAAAAAAGAACTATTATTAAGCCTGATCAATCCAAAGAACAAAATTCCGAAGCCCCTACCGAAGATAAAGTAACAAAACCTACAGAGGTGGTCGATGATAATCAGAAGAATATAAGAGATCAAGAGGCAAAAAGACATGCTGCGTTAGCTAATGCACAAGCAGAAGATATACAAAAAAAGAAAGACTCGGCAGAAAAGAAAGACTCGGCAGAAAAGAAAAAAGAAGCCCCTCAAGACGGAACTTTACATCGACCGGCATCAAAAGCAGGCGTAAAAGTTGTAAAAGACAAAAAAGCTACAAAAAATGATTGGGTTGATAGAACTATAAAGAAAAGACCAATAAAAAACCGCACTGGAAATAATAATTCCGGATGGCGTCAGCCAAGAAATAAAAATAAGAATGTGGAGACGGATCCAGAGCTAAATTTTGTTGCCCCAAGTGAGCCAATTGTAAAAGATATTTTGGTTCCAGAGACAATTTCAGTTGGAGATTTAGGGCATAAAATGGCTATTAAGGCTTCTGAACTTATTAAATCTTTAATGGGTATGGGGATGATGGTAACTATAAATCAAGTTCTCGATCAAGATACAGCAATGATTTTAGTAGAGGAAATGGGCCATAACCCACAAGCTGCAAAAGAAAATGATCCTGAGTCACTTCTGGATAACGATGAGAGCCTAGTGCCAGAAATCGAATCAAGACCCCCTGTAGTTACTGTAATGGGACATGTGGACCACGGGAAAACATCTTTACTAGACTTTATTAGAACCTCACGAGTTGCATCTGGAGAAGCTGGAGGCATTACTCAGCATATCGGTGCCTATCATGTTGCAACTGAAAAAGGTGTCGCAACTTTTTTAGACACACCTGGGCACGAAGCTTTTTCAGCAATGCGAGCTCGCGGTGCGAAAGCAACAGATGTAGTTGTTTTGGTTGTTGCTGCTGATGACGGAGTTATGCCACAAACTATTGAAGCAATAAATCATTCAAAAGCTGCAGGTGTACCATTAATTGTAGCGATTAATAAAGTTGATAAACCTGAAGCTAATGCTGAAAAAGTTAAAAATGAATTATTAGCTCAGGAAGTTATCCCAGAAGATCTAGGCGGAGATTCTATGTTCGTTGAAGTTTCAGCAAAAACTGGCCAAGGTATTGATAATTTATTAGATGCAATTCTTTTACAGGCTGAAATACTAGAATTAAAAGCACCAATTAATACACCTGCAAAAGGCATTGTTATTGAAGGAAGACTGGATAAAGGAAGAGGTCCGGTAACAACTTTATTAGTTCAATCAGGTTTTATTAGGAAAGGTGATAGTTTGTTGGCAGGAAACGCATCTGGAAGGATTAAGGCAATACTAAATGAGGTTGGTAAAGATGTAAAAGAGGCTGGACCATCAATTCCAGTAGAGGTAATTGGGCTTTCAGAGGTTCCCAAAGCTGGGGATGAATTTATTGTTTTAAGTGATGAGAAAAAGGCACGGGAAATTGCTTTATTCAGGCAGGGTAAATTTAGAGATGTAAAACTAGCAAAACAAGCTTCGAAATTGGAAAATGTTTTTGATCAAATGACTGAAGCCGAGGTAAGATTTTTGCCTTTGATAATAAAAGCCGATGTCCAAGGTTCAGCGGAGGCCTTAGCTGAGTCTTTAGAGAAACTTTCAACAGAAGAGGTAAAGGTTAATGTAATTCATTCAGCAATAGGAGCGGTAAATGAGTCTGATATAAATTTGGCGTCTGCATCTAATGCAGTAATTATTGCTTTTAATGTTAAAGCTGACAGTGGAGCTAGAAAGCTAGCTAAAAACTTAGAAGTCGATATGAGAAATTATAGTATTATTTATGAAGCAGTTGATGAGGTCAAAGCTGCATTAGGCGGTCTGTTAGCCCCAGAACAAAAAGAGAATATTCTTGGGCTTGTTGAAATTAGAGAAATATACAAAGCATCTAAAGTTGGCAATATTGCGGGATGTTTAGTTTTAGAAGGGGTAATAAGAAGAAATTCAAAAATCCGACTTTTAAGAGATACTGCCATTATATTTGAAGGGGAATTAGATTCATTAAAAAGATTTAAAGATGACGTTAAAGAAGTAAAGGCAAATATAGAATGTGGCCTAGCTTTAAAAAACTTTGATGATATTGAGGTTGGCGATAAAGTTCAAGTTTATGAGTTAGTTCAGGTACCTAGGAAGCTATAAATTGGCAAAAGATTACCCTAGAAGTGATCGAATTAGCCAGCAGATAAAAAAAGAGTTAGCCAATTTATTGCAAACGGAAATTAAAGACCCCGCTTTAACAATGCTAACTATATTAGATGTAGAAGTATCACCATGTTTGAAACATGCCAAAATATATATCATTTCCGCTGAGTATGATGAAGAAATTTTTAAAGGTATCAATAGGTCTATGTCGTTTTTTAGATCTCAGCTGGCAAAAAGAATGACAACAAGAGGCATTCCTAAGTTACATTTTGTTTATGATAAAACAGTAGATGAAAGTATGAAAATTTCAAAACTGTTAGATTCTGTGTTGCCTCCTCAAAAATAAAATAATGCAATTTAAACGACTTAAATTTAATGTCGATGGACTTTTACTTATTGATAAACCCCTTAGACTTTCTTCCAATCAGTTGGTATCGAAAATAAAAATTTTATTTTCTGCAAAAAAAGTTGGTCACACAGGGACACTCGATCCAATGGCAACAGGTTTACTACCAATATGTTTAGGAGAAGCTACCAAGTTTTCAAGTTATTTATTAAATGCAGATAAGACTTATGAAGCGCTAATAAGATTGGGATATAAAAGCTCTACAGGAGATATGGAGGGCGAGATAATAAAGCAAAATATAGATAAAATGCCTTCTTTGGTTGAGATAAAAAAAAAATTAAATCAATTTATTGGGACAACCGAGCAACTTCCTCCAATGTATTCCGCACTGAAATATAAAGGTAAACCCCTTTACTTATATGCTCGAGAAGGATTTGATATACCTAGACCTAAACGTGAAATTAATATTCACACCATTGAATTACTTAATTATGAAGGAGACCAGCTGAGTCTTAGGATAAAATGTTCAAAAGGTACATATATAAGAACATTGGCTGAAGATATTGGAGCTCAATTAAATGTAGGAGCCTATTTAACTGGTTTGAGACGAACTAATATTGGAAATTTTAATATCGAGAGTGCCTTAGAAATAGAGAAGATTGAAAAAACAAAAGAAGGAGAAAGAAATAAGCTTTTATTGTTACCTGAAGAATTATTGAATAAATATGAGAAGATAGTATTAAGTTTTAATGAAGAAAATGCCATCAAAGATGGAAAGATACTGGAACAAAAAACAAAGATTCCAGGCTTATATAGATTATATGGTGTTAATAATGACTTTATTGGATTAGGCGAAATTGATAAAACAGAAAATTTAAAAGCTAAACGTCTAAAATCATTAAAAAATTGATTTAAAAAGATATTGTTAAATTACTAAAATCCCGCTAAAATGTGCGGTTCTGTAATAGGAGAATTTGAATGACTAGTACTGCTATAGAAAAAGCAAAAATTGTAGAGAAATATCAGATAGCTAAAAATGATACGGGCTCGCCTGAGGTTCAGGTTGCATTAATGACAGATCGTATAACTTATTTGACAGAGCACTTTAAAACTAACGCTAAAGATCATCATTCACGAAGAGGTTTATTAGCGCTTGTTAGTCAGAGACGGAAACTTCTTGATTATTTAAAACGTGAAAGTTTAGAGAGATACCAAGGATTAATTAAAAGCCTCGGTCTTAGAAAATAGAAAAGTAAATAAAATTTAGAGCCGATTACATACATTTTTGTTTGTGTCGGCTTTTTTGTTATTAAAAATAGTATTCATTATTAAGAAGTGAATAATGAATTTAAAATATAAAAGGATAAATTAAATGTTTAACATAGTTAAAAAAAGTATTAAATATGGAGCTCATAACCTAACAATTGAAACTGGAGAAATTGGCCGTCAAGCAGATGGAGCTGTGATGGTTAGTTATGGGGATACTGTAGTTTTTGTAACTGCAGTTGGAAGAAAAATAGCAAAAGAGGGGCAAGAATTTTTCCCACTTACAGTTGATTATCAAGAAAAGAATTATGCTGGAGGAAAGATACCAGGAGGATTTTTTAAGAGAGAAGGCAGACCTAGTGAAAAAGAGACTCTAACTTGTAGACTTATAGATAGGCCTTTAAGACCATTATTTCCAGACAATTTTTACAATGAAATACAAATTGTGGCGACAGTGATGTCTTCTGATAGTGAAATTGATTCCGATGTCCCTGCGATTATAGGGGCTTCTGCAGCGTTAGCAATTTCAGGAATTCCTTTTCATGGACCAGTAGGTGCTGCAAGAGTGGGATATATTGACGACAAGTTTGTAATCAACCCTTCTAAAACCGAAATGGAATTAAGTGAGCTTGATTTAGTTGTTGCTGGAAGTGATTCCGCAGTATTAATGGTTGAGTCTGAAGCTAAAGAGTTGCCTGAAAAAGTTATGCTTGATGCAGTGCTGGAAGGTCATAAAGCAATGCAGCCAGTGATTAAGCTAATAAATGAATTAGCAAAAGAAGCTTCAAAAGATCCATGGGACTGGACTGCTCCTGAAGCAGATAAAAAATTAATTGATAAAATAGAAAAGATTGCAATCAAAGACTTAGAGAAAGCTTTTGCTATTAAGTCAAAAGGCGATCGATCTGAAAAAATTTCTGTCATAAGAGATACAGTTTTAGATGAGCTTGTAACAGAGCAAACAAATACAACCCAATTAAATCAAATAAAAGATGAGTTTCATAATCTAGAGGCTAAAATTGTTAGAACTAAAATTCTTGATGGCGACCCACGAATTGATGGAAGAGACACTCGTACGGTAAGACCTATCGAAATTAGGACTGGTGTTTTACCAAGAGCTCACGGCTCAGCTTTATTTACTAGAGGCGAAACACAGGCAATTGTAGTTGCAACATTGGGTGGTGGTAGGGATGAGCAAATTATTGATGCCCTTCAAGGTGAATATAAAGATAGATTTATGCTTCATTATAATTTTCCTCCTTATGCTACAGGTGAAACAGGCAGGGTAGGAACTCCAAAAAGAAGAGAAATTGGTCATGGTAAATTAGCAAAAAGAGCATTAAGTGCCGCATTACCTAATAAAGAGGATTTTGATTACACAATTAGACTAGTTTCAGAAATTACCGAATCAAATGGGTCAAGCTCTATGGCATCAGTTTGTGGCGGTACTATGGCTATGATGGATGCTGGGGTGCCAATAAAAGACCATGTTGCTGGTATAGCAATGGGGTTAATTAAAGAAGGTAATAGAGTTGCGGTCCTTACTGATATCCTAGGAGATGAAGATCATTTAGGCGACATGGACTTTAAAGTTGCTGGCACTGACAACGGAATAACAGCGTTGCAAATGGATATAAAAATCACAGGTATTACGACTGAAATTATGCAAGTAGCATTAAGTCAGGCGCGAGAAGGTATAGATCATATTTTGAAAATAATGAAGAAAACTCTTAAGGGTAGTCGTGAGAGCCTTTCTAAATTTGCCCCACAGATTCTTACAATAAAAATTCATACGGATAAAATTAGAGATGTCATAGGTAAGGGCGGCGCAGTAATTAAAGGGTTAGCTGCAGAAACTGGAGCTACTATTGATATTGACGATGATGGACTTGTCAAAATTACATGTACAAGTGCTGAATCTGGTGAAGCAGCATTAAGTAGAATTAAAGAAATTACTGCTGATGTTGAAGTAGATCAGATTTACGACGGAAAAGTAATTAAAATCCTTGATTTTGGAGCTATAGTTTCATTACTACCTGGAAAAGATGGATTACTTCATATTTCTCAGATTGCCCATGAAAGAATAAAGGCAGTCAAAGATCATTTGTCTGAAGGTGATGAAGTGAAAGTAAAGGTAATAGAGGTAGATGATAAAGGAAGAGTTAGGGTTAGTGCAAAAGCTTTAATTGAGCCACCTACTTCTGATGAATCAAAGAAAGAGGAAGTTAAAGAAGACTAAGTTTTAATAATTAAAAAAACCCAGCTAAGCTGGGTTTTTTTATTTTGCCATTTTTTTCTCTCTAATCTCATCAAGAGTTTTACAATCAATACATAATGTCGCTGTAGGTCTCGCTAACAATCTGTTCAATCCAATTTCTTCACCACAGCCATTACAATAGCCATATTCATCATTAGTTATATTTAATAAAGTCTTATCTATTTTTTTAATAAGCTTCCGTTCACGATCTCGATTACGAAGCTCAAGTGCCATGTCAGACTCTTGGCTTGCTCTGTCATTAGGGTCAGCATAAGCTGTTATTTCATCTTGCATATGACTTACCGTTCTATCTATATCGTTACTTAGTTCAAGCTTCCATTCATTTAATATTTTAATAAAGTGCTTAGTTTGCGATTTACTCATATATTTTTCATTTGTTTTAGGTATATATGAATTAAATTGTTTTAAAGACCCGGATTTTTTTTTAGCAGCAGGTTTAGCTACAACTTTTTTAGCAGCAGGTTTAGCTACAACTTTTTTAGCAGCAGGTTTAGCTACAACTTTTTTAGCAGCAGGTTTAGCTACAACTTTTTTAGCAGCAGGTTTAGCTACAACTTTTTTAGCAGCATCAATCGCTTTCTGCATTAGTGATTTTTTTTGCACCATAAAATTCCTATTTTTAAATAAGTAATAACCGCGGTACTTTACACTTTTTAAGCTTTAATGAAAACCTTTTAAAATAATTTTTGAGCAATTAGGGTATTTTCCATAAGGGTTGCTACAGTCATTGGACCAACGCCACCTGGCACAGGGGTTATAAAGGCTGCATTTTCTTTAGCTGCTTCAAATTCAACATCACCAACAATTTTATTATTATCTAATCTTGAAATCCCAATATCAACAACAATTGCACCTTTTTTAACCCAAATACCTTTAATAAAATTAGGGACACCAACTGCGGATACGATGATATCTGCTTTAGATATTTTTTCTTGAAGATTTTTAGTTTTAGAGTGACATATTGTTACAGTGCATTTAGCCAACAATAGCTCTAATAGCATCGGCCTACCAACATGGTTAGATTGTCCTACAACTACCGCATCAAGGCCTTCTAGATTTATTTTAAGGGTATTTAGCATTTTAATAACACCATATGGAGTACATGATCGAAGAACTGGTGTTTTAATAGCTAATAGACCAATATTATGAGGTGTAAAGCCATCTACATCCTTTTTTGGGTTAATAGCAGCAATTATTATTTCTTCGTTTATATGAGAAGGCAGTGGAGACTGAACTAAAATACCATCAATATTTTTATCTTGGTTGCAATCAGTAATTAATGTTAGAAGACTATCCTGAGTGACATCTTCTTTTAAATTATGAGTGATAGATTTAATACCTGTTTTTTCGCAAGCCATTATTTTTCTACCCACATAGATTTTAGATGCAGGATTTTCTCCGATGAGAATAACTGCTAATGTTGGGGCCCTATGACCTTCATTTGTCCGGGTGATAATTTCTTCTTTTATTTTATCCAGAAGCTCACTAGCAATACTTTTCCCATCAATAATTTTTGCTGACATTTGATTTACTTGTAATGATATAAAAGAAATATTCTAGCAGAATGTTTATAAAACTATAATTAAGATTAGATTAAGTTATTATTAATCAAATCTTAATCGAAACA